>Ga0206682_10002589_pt1 | contig 16253 bp, 20 predicted proteins | sample M240m12015metaG_FD_155444 | JGI IMG/M metagenome (GOLD analysis project Ga0206682, IMG submission 155444) | Ammonia-oxidizing marine archaeal communities from Monterey Bay, California, United States - M2 40m 12015 | ecosystem: Environmental > Aquatic > Marine > Intertidal zone | place: USA... | reverse complement strand
TCTATGGTATATATGAAATAGATAAAGCTACATAGGCAATTGGCCATCCATATGGTATCAATTTGACCTCACACTGATATAACACTGACGGTATAGTTCCCTATAGGGTACCGAACGATAACGCTCTGCCCATACCTATCTCCATCGAGATGCTAGATTTTCGGTATATAGGTTATATATATTTATATATTGTTAAAGAATGTATCGTAGATACCGTACAGACTTAATACCGCAAATAAGACTAATACTATAGTATCTAACATAATTCACATTCAGGAGCATATAGCATCCATAATACCATTAATAGCAATACAAACATAGCAAATAAGAATCTCATCCATTTAGGCTTAGTGCTCATCTTCTCTCTTAGCTTCAGACCTGTCTCTTCTACTTTCATCTTCTTATATAGATAATCCTCATATCGTCCTACTAGATCAAATGGAGGCATCTTTAACAGTACTACTATAATTACCAGCCATATCTCTGATTCTCCCGCTAGGGCTAAGTATAGAGAAGGTACCATTATGTACCAACCTAAGTTTTTCTTTAAATGCTCTATCATAACTCTTTTAAAATTAAACAACTATTATCCCAACCGTCTGCTTCAGCTATACAGCTATTAGAATATTCAGTACCATCAGGAGCTATAACAGGGTCATATATTTCAATACATACAACATTATTAGTTACCTCTTGCTTAGTACATATGTCTTCTTCAGATATACAAGATGCCATTAAGAATGCTAATCCTAAAAAGAGAATAAATACTAGATAGTCTAGTACTCCCATTTTGCTATCTTTCATAAGTACATTATTGATAGTATTACTAATCCTATAAAATAGAATAATACCCAGCGTTTGTTAATATATGATTTCGTCTCTTTGGAGGTTTGGACAAAATTAATATCTATTATGTAGTCTTTAAACAAGGTAAAGAAAACAAACACTATTGTATATACTATCGCACTTAAACTAAACATATATTATAATATAAGAACTTTAACATTAATATACAACTTATTGAAGAAAAATTTTGCAAAAAATTTCGTTATATAGGGTTTACCTATTTATAGATATGCAACCATTAGACCCACATACTTTATTCTCTATCTTCGAACAAGGAGATGAGGATATATATAAAGAGCATGGCTTAGAGGATACTCTAAATAATCCTTTTGTTCTTATGGGTATGGTCCTTAGAGGAGTAGAGAATTACCACATTATGGACGTTATGTATAAAAAGCAATATCCTAAAGAGTATGCTAAAGTACAAAAAATGGTTAAATACAAATATTATACAAAGCTATATAGCCATCTAACTAGGGTGAAAAACCTTACTGTCGAGTCGATTTACAAGATAGGAGAGTCTTTTGATAGAGGAAGTGTGTTTATAAGCTTAGATAGCTTAAGAGTTTTCTTTGAAAACGTAGAAGATTACGAAAAATGTCCATGTAATTAAGACTTTTCAAGATTTAATCATAGAAGCTCCCGTATTTCCCGAAAAAAAACTACTAATATAGTTGGTCCTTTGCCGGAAAGTTCGTATATTTAAGTATAATTAAAAAATAAAGGTTATGATAAATTTAAATTCTTCCTCGATTAAGGGGATTTCCGCTAGTAAAATTGCTAAAAAAGAAAAAAACGATTGCTTTGTAAGGGCTTTAGCTGCTGCAACCGAACAAGATTATGATACTGCTCATGAGGTGGTTAAGTTAAACTTTGGTAGAAAAGCTAAAAAGGGTACTAATAATTTAGATATAGTTACTCAAATGCTTAAAGCAGAGAAGGATGGCTTAAGAGTAGGTAGAACTGATTACAGAGTTAATGTCTTAGGTACATATAGAATTACTAATACATATAAGTTACACGGTAATATTATTAATAGAAAGAAGACGGTAAAGTCTTTTATTAAGGATAACCCTAAAGGTAGCTATATAGTAACTGTTAGTAAGCATGCTTTTGCTTTAAAAGATGGTAAGCTTATCGATAATAAGGGTGAAGAGTTTAGACCTACTAGAAAGGTAGATGGAGCTTATAGAATTTATAGAGATAATAAGGTTAAACAATTAAGATTATTTTAAGATGGCTGTAAAAAGAATAACCGTAGAGTATGCTGAAGGTCTAATCAAAGTCGATGACGACCTAACCGATGCTGAGGCTAAATACTTCACAATAACACCTTCTACTAATCCTCAGTACGCCGAAGATGGCTATGAAGATGTGACTTACTATACTAATAGACCTAAAAAGATCCAGATACCGAAAGGTGTTGTTGGAAGCCAATGGGTATATGTACTTACTAACCCTCTTATGGCTGGTATATGTAAGATAGGCTTTACTAAGAATAAGCCTTCTGATCGAGTTAAGCAGATAAACTCCGCTACCGGTGTCGCTTTAGACTTCGTTGTAGAGTGGGCTTTCCCTTGCATTAACGCTCATGATGTAGAAAAACAAGTACACAAGTACTTACAAGACAATGGTTTTAGAGTAAACAATAACAAAGAGTTTTTTAACGTTAGTGTTGAAGAGGCTAAAGCTGTCGTAGAAAGAATAGGTGAACCTTATAAATTAGAAAACGATGAAAAATAATTCGCTTGGCAACTTGCGCGCGTTTCGCGCGGCGGCCGCTGCCGTTATTATCATGCTCTCGCCCGCATGCACAAAAGACGACGTCACTCCCCAACCTTGCAAAGGTGGACCTTGTGATGCTGCTATGTTCTTTCCCGGTGAGAGAGATGTAAATGGCTACTATACTATAGATTTAGATTGGAATGGTGACTACTATCCCTACTTTACTATAGATATCCACGCTACTAAGGTGGATTCTTACTACGAATACAATGGAGTTGCAGTAGTTGAGGGTAATTTTGACAGTGATACTACTTGGATACTTCCGGAATCAGGAGTTGAAGTGAATGTTGTACAGGAAACTACCATTTACTTTAGTGAGTCACCAGCTAGATTAGAGTCTAAGCGTGTAGTAGGTCCTTTTCCTCCTCAAATGGTAGGGGATACTATAACGGTCAACATGGAAATCTTTTGGGATGCAGGTATGGATTCAGTAATAAAAAATTATTCCGAAAAATTTATTGTAAAATAGTTGATTCTTTGAAAAAAAATCATTATCTTAATTTATATTATAAAATATATAAGATATATGATAATAATTAATAATAATAATATATAAGTATATAAATATATATAATAATAAATAAAATTAATCTAATATGGCATTATCGGCAGAAGATATATCGAAAAATTACGAAAAACATCTTAAGATTATAGATACTTACATTACGGATCGTAAAGATCTAGTACTATCTATGCTAAAAGCTATGGAGGATAACTATGTTATGGCTCCTGCTAGTGGTAGAACATGGTATCATAATGCTTTTGCAGGTGGATATGTCGATCATGTTAACAGAGTAGTGGAGTATGCGGTAAAGCAATCTAGGTTATATAAGGATATGGGTGGATCAGTTGATTACACCGAAGAAGAATTGGTCTTTGCCGCATTATTCCATGATTTAGGTAAGCTAGGTGATGGTGAGCAACCTAACTATATACCTCAGACCGATAAATGGCGTCAGGATAAGCTATCAGAGATGTATACATTTAATCCAGACTTAGATTTTATGCTTATACCAGACCGTTCACTGTTTATATTACAGAGATTCGGTATAAAGGTTAACCAGAAGGAGTTTTTAGGTATTAGACTACATGATGGAGTGTTCGATAAAGCTAATGAAGCCTACTTCTTTAGTAATGTAGAGTCATCTAGACAAAAAACATCGATAGTCTCAGTGCTCCACGCTGCAGACTTCTTAGCTTCTAAGGTGGAATACGATATGTGGAAGGGTAGTGGTGGTAAATCCACTCCTAAGACCAGTAAAAGTAAAAGTACTACAGGGAGAACAGTAAACTCTTCGGAAAGTCTTGCAAAAACCTTAAAAAATCTATAAATTATGGAATATTTTACAGTAACTAACATAATAATTACGATTTTAGTTGCCATTTTGGTAATTATGTTGTATATTTTAAGAAACCTACTTATAAAAGTTGAGAAATATGAGGAAGTAACAGAAGATCAAACAAAATATCTTCAAAACGTCTCAAATGCAATAGGACAAGGTAAACAGCACCTGCAACAGTTGGATCAAAAGGGGGTCTTTCAAAGCGACGACGAAGTTGGTGAATTTTTTAACCAAATGAAATATGTACAAGACGAGCTAGACAAATATATGCTCCCCGAAAACTATGGCAAGGAAGAAATCCAAAGCTAATTACTTTACAAAAGAAACAGAAGAATACATAGTAAGATTTAATACCTCAGATGACCATGAGTATAAACAAGGCATCTTTACTGAACACATTTACCTACCTTTTTACAAGCTAGCAGAAAACATTATTCATACTTTCAAGTTTTACTACACAGATGTAGATAAAATAGAAGACTTGAAGCATGAAATCGTATCTATGCTGTATGAAGAGAAGATTATGAAGTTTGACGCCACAAATGGTGCTAAAGCCTATTCGTATTTTGGTACAATTGTAAAGAGGTGGTTAATTAACTACAATAACAAGAACTATAAGAAGCTAAAACAGATAGGTTCCTTCGATGACATGGAAGAAAGCTACGAACCTAACATAGACCTTGAAGTACCTTCAGCAAAAACACTAAGTAAGTTTATGAATTCATGGATAGACTCAGTCTACATGGATATAGATGAGTTCTTTACTAAAGACTCTGATATTAAGATAGCAGATGCTGTATTAACAGTGTTTAAGACTAGAAACGACTTAGATATATTCAAGAAAAAAGCTTTATACATCTATATAAGAGAAATGACAGATTGTGAGACTCCTCAACTAACTAGAGTAATAACAGTTCTTAAAGAAGACTTTAAAGAAAAGTATCAGAAACTATACGATCAAGGTTTACTTTCCCAGAATACCGAATAAGTCTATTTATAATAAACATATTATGAGTTTAGATAAAGAAATATTTAACGGAAAAACATTATCTGATCTCTTTAGCGAAATACATGACAATTCTACTAACACAAGAGGACAGGTAAAAGCCCTTATAGGTGAATTGAAACCTCTAATAGAAAACATTGGAGACGCAACTCTTATCGTTCCTATGATTAAAGAATACATGGAGATAGGTGTAAAGAACGACGAAGCACTAATTAAGTTAGCGACAGTAATTCAGCGTATAGAGTCAGCACAAGCTAAAGGAGATAGTAACGACATGTTCGATTTTTCTGAACTTCAAGATTTATTAGAAGAATCTGAAGAAGTAAAAGAAGAAGTTGAAAATGTAGAAGATAAGGAAGAAGAAAATGAGTAGATTTTCTACAAATTTTAATAATAATAAAAGTACTCCGTTTCAACGTAAAGACGGAAGCTCTTTTGTTCCTGCTAGGGTTAAGGATATTATAATGGATAATAACCATCCCGAGTATAATAAATACGGAGGACCTAATTCTGTAGGAGTTATTAAATATGAGCTAGTAGGTAAAACTAATACCTATAGTGAAACCGCCCAACTACCAGGAGCTTTCCCTTTAAACAATACCTTAAGAACTTTACCTCTATTGAATGAAATAGTACTCTTACAAGTTGCACCAGATAGTCAAATTAAAGAACTTAAGAGTAATAATAAAATTACTTACTACACTTCAATAGTAGGATTATGGAATCACCCTAATCATAATGCTTCTCCATCTGATGAAGAAGAAAACTTAGATTTAGGAGAGGATGTTGAAGAGAGTAAAGTAACTAACCCTATGCAACCTTTTCCTGGAGACTTTCTACTAGAGGGTAGATTAGGTCAATCTTTAAGGTTAACCGGATATAAAAGTGAAAAGAATATATTTACTGACGATGAAAATAATGGTCTACCATTAACTATAATTTCTAATGGTCAAGAAGAAGTAGGAGACGCTTACAACCATTTAGTAGAAAACGTTAATGATGATTACTCTTCCATATATTTAACATCAGATCATAGGATAGTATTAGACCAAGCTAGAATTAAATACGACTCTCTCCATACAGCACCAGTTAGATCTGACCAATATAGAGGTAATCAAGTAATTGTAAACGGAGGTAGACTATTCTTCAATGCTAAAGAAGAAGATATTAATTTAGCAGCTCAGAGTAACATTACAGCGACCTCTGATATAATAGGTCTAGACGGAGAGCAGTATATTGGTTTAGATGCTAATAAAATATACTTAGGTAAAAGAGCAAAAGAACTAGAAGCAGAACCAGTAATTAAAGGAGATACTTTAGAAGTATGGCTTAATCAATTGATAAAAGGCTTAGAGGGAGTAGCAAAAGCTATGACTAAAGCTAAGACTATAGATCAAAAAATTATACCTAATGTTAATAAAGAGGGTATAGTATTTAAAGCTAAGCTTAAAAGTTTAACTAGTCAAATAAATCCTGGAGGAAAACAATCGCAACTTAAGTCAAGAAAAGTATTTACTGAATAATGCCACATACTTTAATAAAATTTGGAGGATTTAATATAGCTAAGATAGTGTCTACACAAATGGCATATATCGAAGCATCTCTTATAGTAATAGCAAATCAAAAAATAAACCAGATTATTAATGAGTTATTAAAAAAATGCCCTCCACCAGCTGTAACAAATGCTATATTAAAAAAGAAAGAATCGATAGAAAGGTTATTTAACACATATGATAGAAAGATACAAAGATTCAATGGCCTAGCAAGGAAAGTAGATCCTATTATTACCTCTTTTAAAGTATTAGTAGATTTACTATCACACTTGCCTATACCTACTACAATTGGTATCCCACCAGGCCCTGCCGGTGGTGTTATATTCTCAATGCCTGCTGGTCTAGTTCAAGGACAGTCTGCTATGCTAACAAAATATATAAAAGTAGTAGAAGACTTAGAAAACGAAAAAGAAGCTATAAAAAGCCTAGTTGGAGATACAGCCGGTATATTCGACCCTATAAAAGTTAGATTACAACAGATAGATGTATTATGCTCTCACTGTATACGTAATCCTTTTTCAGAATTAGATACAAACGCTAGAGTAATAAACCCATTCTTATTAGACTCTGACGACTTAAGTAATAGAAATTTACTTAAACAAGCATTCGGTAAACCTGGTGACACAACATTAGAACAAGACATATATAGCACACTATCCTCAGAAGGATTAGTTGGTACATGTTCTTTAGGACCAGAATATCAAACAAGACAACAATGTGAAAATGCAGGAGGTAGATGGACAGAAGGAAGAGGTAAGGTAGGAGATGTACCCGGTGACCTAACCCAATCACAATTAAACACAGCATATGCCGGAACCGGTATAGGTAAAGATTCAGATAATACCCAAGGAGGTGAAAGTTATAGATCTCCATCAGGAATATTATATACCTTAAAAATAGAAAAAGATCCTGAATCACCACCAATAGCTATAAGGAAGAGAGCTATTGCAGTAGACTTTAGAGGAATAGTAGTACTTAGAGGTCCATTTTCATTTTCTAGTTCAGAAAAAGTACTAAGAGATGAAATAAAATTTAGAATTAACAATCAACTTCCATAACCTAACTATTTATATATATGAAACTCGATCAATTAAGAAAAATCATACGAGAAGAAGTAAGGGCAGCTGTTAAGGAGGAGTTACAAGAGGTAATGAATGAGGCTGTGAAAGTAGCTTCAACTCCTAATAAGATGCAACAGGTACCTAAAGGCCAAGAAAAAAAATGGTCTGTTGGTAAAAGTGCTAGTTTAGATGAAATGCTAAGCAGTAAAAGTGCAAAACCTACAAACGTAAAATTTAGTAATAATAAAAATATTCAGTCAATGTTAGAAATGACTAAACAATCAATGACTGGAGAAGATTATCAACAAGTAATAGCTGGAGACTCTAGTATGGTTAAGAAACCTAACTTCGCTTCTGCGGCTGCTGCTAGTATGGGAATGACAGGAGCACAACCAGGACTTGATATAAGTAAGTTAGATTTTGTTCAGAAAGCAAAATCAGTACTAGATGCTTCTTATAGTAAAGATAAAAATAGATAATAAATGGCATTTAATGTTAAGAAGATAAATCCGTTAGATTTACAGCCTAGAAAGGCTATAGGTGTTGATATACCTCTTTCTGGTGTTGGAATATTTAACCAGACTTTCGAAACAAAAGATGCACTCAAAGCTAATTTAATAAACTATTTTTTAACTAACAAAGGTGAAAGATTCCTTAATCCTAACTTTGGTTCTAATATTAGAAGGATTTTATTTGAAAATATAACTCAAGATAATCTAGACGAAATAGAAGCTATAGTTGCAGACGACCTAGAGAAGTTTTTTCCTAGAGTTAAACCTACTTTAATAAGATTTGCTTCTGAACCAGATACTAATACAGTTGTGTTTTTCTTAAGGTATGCTATTGAGGATAGTAATATACAGGACGAGATAGTAATAAATATAGAACAATAATGGCAGAACAAAGAGATATAAAATACGTAAATAAGGAATTCTCAGATTTCAGAGGGCAGCTTATAGAGCACGCTAAGAACTATTTTCCTGACACCTATAATGACTTCTCAGCAACAGCCCCGGGTATGATGTTTATAGAGATGGCTTCGTACGTAGGTGATGTGCTATCTTTTTACCAAGATACTCAATTGCAAGAAACATTTTTAACCCACGCTAAAGATCCTAAGAACTTATTTAATTTAGCCTACACTATGGGATATACTCCAAAAGTATCTGGAGTAGCTGAAGTTGAATTAACACTAACTCAGACGTTAGGAGCAACCGGTACATTTAAACCAAATTGGGGAACAGCAGCATCAATTAATTCTAACGCTACATTTAGATCAACAGATTCATCTCAAACTTTCTTTTTAGTAGATAAACCAGTAGATTTTAATTTCTCTAGCTCATTAGATCCTACAGATGTTGTAATAGCAGAATTAGATGGCTCTAACAGGCCTACTCAATATACAGTAAGTAAAAAAGTAAAAGCTTTTTCTTCTGAAATAAAGTCAAAAACATTTAGTATCTCTACAGCAGAAAAATTTAAAACACTAACTATAACTGACGATAACATTGTAGGCGTACTAGATATAACCGATGCTGATGGAAATATATTTTACGAAGTACCATTCTTAGGACAAGATACTATATATAAAGAAGATGCAAACGGTAGTTCTGATTCTAACTTAGTACCCTATGTATTAGGTATTAGAAAGACTCCTAGAAGATTTGTAGCTAGATTTTTATCTAATGGTAACTTAAACATACAATTTGGCTCCGGTACAACATCGAGTGATGACTCAGAGATACTACCAGATGCAACAACGGTAGGAAGTGCAACCAATCAAGGAGTAAGAAGACTAGATTATTCATATGACCCTTCTAACTTTTTATTCAGTAAAGCATACGGAATAGCTCCAACATCAGATGTTACAGTAAGATACCTTAAAGGAGGTGGAGTAGCAGCTAATGTACCTGCTAATACTATTACACAAGTTTCTACTATAGGAGGAAGCAACACAGGTACAGTCACAGTAAATAACACTCAACCAGCATTCGGCGGTAGAGATGGAGATAATGAAGATGAACTAAGAGAGAATTCGTTAAGAGCATTTAATGAACAAAGCAGAACCGTTACTCTTCAAGACTATACAGTAAGATCACTAGCTATGCCTAGTAGGTTTGGTAGTATAGCTAAAGCATTCGCTACACAAGATCAACTAGTAAATACGAATATAGATACAACATCTATAAAAGATAGTAACCCTCTTTCTATAGCTCTATATATACTAGCTTATAATAACGAAGGTAAATTAACTAATGCTAGTTCAACTTTAAAAAATAATTTAAAGACTTATTTATCCGAATTTATTATGGTAACAGATAGCGTTACTATAAAAGATGCTTACGTAGTAAATATAGGAGTTGAATATGAATTAATTATGAGACCTAACTACATAAGTAGAGACGTCTTATTAGCATGTAATATAAAATTACAAGAGTACTTTAAAACTCAAAAGAGAAATATTAATCAGTCTATAAATTTAGCTGATGTATTTAGAGAATTAGATAAAGTAAAAGGAGTACAAACAGTACAGAAGGTAGAGATAGTTAATAAGCAAGGGGGCGATTACTCTCAATATGCTTATGATGTTAAAGGAGCTACTAGAGACAACGTTGTATACCCTTCTTACGATCCTTGTATATTTGAAGTAAAGTATCCAAATTTAGATATTAAAGGAAGAATAACAACATTATAAAATGGCAGTATATAAATTATTTCCCGACAAAGATAACTTCATATTCACAGAAGTACCTCAAGCAAACGCAGGGTATGATGAGATGATTGAGTTAGGTTCTTATCCAGTACTTGAAGTAGGACAAACGTCAAGATTTCTTATTCACTTTAGCGACTCTGAAATAGCAGATGTTATAGATAATAAGATTGGTAATAATAACTTTAGTGCGAGTTTGAACATTAAACTAGCATCAGCATATGAAACTCCTGCTTCACATTCAGCTCACGCTTACCCGGTGTTTCAATACTGGGATGGAGGTGTAGGTAAGTATGGGGATCTACCATTTGATAAATCTGGTTGTACTTGGAGATATGCTACAGCACAGAATACAAACTCATGGACGCTACCACATAACTCAGTTTCTATGTCATCCGGTGTAACAGGGTCATATAACTCTACATACCCAGGAGGGGGTAACTACTATACTGGATCACAAGGATACAACCTTCATACATCTCAATCGTTTGAAACTAATGCTGATTTAGATTTAAATTTAGATGTTACTAACGGAACTTTATTACATTATACAGGTTCGTTAACCAATAATGGTTTTATAGTAAAATTTGATGATGAATTAGAATTTTCGTTAACATCTTCAATAAGACATAAATATTATAGTGGAGATACAAATACAATATACGCTCCTACTTTAGATATAAAATGGGATGACAGTTCATACCAAACTGGTAGCTTAGATGTACTTAATACTCAACAAGCAGTCATAAACCTATCTAACAATAAAGGAATATATCCAGATATTGAGAAGCAAAGATTTAGAATGTTAGCTAGACCTAAGTACCCTACAAGAACTTTTACTACAGGATCTATATATAAAACTAACTATGCTCTACCTTCTCAGTCTTACTGGGGATTAAAAGATGAATACACAGAAGAAATGGTAATACCTTTTGATAACACATATACTAAAGTATCATGTGATAGTACAGGGCCTTATTTTGACCTATACATGGGAGGATTACAACCAGAAAGATATTATAGAATTTTAGTAAAGACAGAATTAGATGGAGCAACAACCGTTGTAAATAATGATGCAACATTTAAAGTAGTAAGAAATGGCTAATATAAGAGTAAAGAAGACTGTTTATAATAAAGATGAATTTGAAAAAGTTGTAGATACTTCATTTAATACTTTTACTGATGACGTTCAAGCACAAGATAACGACACAGTAGAAGAGTTATTTAGACTTTATGATAAACTTTTTTACGACATACCGACCGAAGGAACTACTAATTCACATACCTTTATTCTACAAGAAAGTTCAAAATTAGTAGAGTTTACAAAAGATACTGAAGAAATTCAACCTCTGTTAGATGAAATTGCTACATTAAGAGAGCAACTATTAATATCAAACCAAGCAAACCAAGAGATACAACAAGACTTCTTTAACAATGTCCAACCTTAAGTACAACATTTCGCAAGTAGACCCAATAGGGTTTAAAAAAATAACTGAAAGCGATGCACGAGTTGTAAATACGTTTGAAGTTAATAATACTGTAGACTTAACTAAAAATAAAATAGAGTTACATATATACTCTTTTGATGATGGACTTTTAGAATCACATCCTAACTTTGCTATAGACAACACTTTAAACCAAGGCAGTAGCGCAGGTGATACAGGTACTTCTGAGATTAATCTAGATCCAGAAAAAGATGCTAAAAACTACGGGTACTACGGAGGAGGGATTATTAACGTATATAACTTTACAAACGACTTATATAGTGATACTAATAGCCCTATAAGCTTCTTTATACAAGAAATATCCCCTGATAGAACTGAGCTGTTACTATTAAGTAACATGCTACAAAATGATAAGGTAGTTGAGAAAACAAACTTAATTGTTGAAAAATTAGAATCTACAGCATACTATAATGATTTTAGAATAAATTTAGGAGACAATAGGATACTTATAGGTACTAATATAAAAAATAGATCTGTAAGAGATTTTCAAGCAGTAGTAGTTAAACTTTACCAGCCGTTAGATGAAGATGTAGATTTAAGACAAATACTAACTATAGAAGAAGTTATTTCTGATTCTATTGCATACGAAGTAACTACTGAGGTAGAAGCTGATAGTATAGAAGTACCGTTCTTGAAAGGACCTAACTTTTCTATTCAGGGCGTAGAAGACCCATCAGCTATATCATCTGAGTTATTTAGTTATAATGATTTATTTAATTTTAATAACGTAAATAATTTTAGAGAATTAAAATCTTTAGTAGCAGAACAAGGAGCAGATATTAGTATTGATTACTCAGAATATAGTGACTTTATAAATTTTAGCTCAGCAGAAGAGAGGTTAAGAAACTTTAAATATAAATTAGACTTACTGGAGGCTTATCAAACCTCTATAGATATAGTAGAAACTGGAGACAGTATAACTATACCAGCTAGTTCTGTTTCAGGAAGTAGACAATACTATAAAGACCTTATCGGAAGTATAGTAGAAAATTTCGATCATTACGACAGACACCTTTACTATGAGAGCGGTTCTACATCCTGGCCTAAAACAAATGACACTAAGCCTTATATAAACGCAACAGGTTCAGCAACAGGCTCTTTCTATAGTAGTTATTTAATATCCTCGTCTGATTACGATCTAAGTAATTCTAACCAGCTTATTAATACAATCCCCAGCTACATTATAGACGACAGTGATAATGATGCTTACCAGTTATTTGTAAATCTAGTAGCTCAACATTTTGATAACATATGGGTATATACTAAAGCAGTAACAGATAAATACGATGCTGATAATAGAATAAATAAAGGTATATCAAAAGATTTAGTAGAAGTAGCTCTTAAAAACTTTGGAGTAAAAATCTACAACAGTAGTAACTCAACTCTAGATCTATTTCAAATGTTTACCGGACAGCAATTTGACACCGGTAGTGAAAATATAAACACATTAGTGAGTGCCTCAAACAATACTATTTCAGAAGATATTTATAGAAAAGAGGTTCATAAAAGAGTTTATCATAACCTACCTTTACTTTTAAAATCTAAAGGTACTGAAAAAGGATTAAGGGTATTAGCCAATTCATTTGGTATTCCTACTCTTTACAGTACAGGGTCGACGGGTATGAAAGTGAGAGTTGCAGGAGGAAATAATACTGCAGGTAATATTAATTTAGGTCAGTTTACTTTAACATCATCTTCTTTAGGTAAAATAAAAATAGACGATACTGGAAGCCTAGTAGCAGGTAATACATTATCAAGGTACTCTTCAATTAATACAAGAAATGAAAAGTACTCACAAGATATTAATAGTATTGAAATAGGTTATTCACCTACCGATATATTAAATGAGAAAATAATAGAATACTTAAATGGCTTATAATATAGACCAATATATCGGGGATCCAGATTACGCTCACTCTAGTAGTTACTCTGCTTTAGTTTCGAGCTCAACTGAGATATTGAATATTATCGTTACAGGATCTAATGATCTTCAAGACTTTACAAGAGTTATGAAGTTCTATGATAATGTAATGTTTAAAACAGCTCAAGACTTTATACCTGCTAGGTCTAATGTAAGTACAGGTATAATTATAAAGCCTCATTTATTAGAAAGAAATAAAATAAAACAAGTAGAAGTAGGTAGTGCAGGAGATATAACTATTACTGGATCAATAGCAAGCGGAAGCAGATCAGGTAGTCACGCAGGATCATTTGGATCAACCGATCAATACTCTACAAACTATGAAAAACAAATTGTAGCGCCTGATGGAATAGTAATAAAACTAGACCATACCCATGAAGAAGCTAAATATGACGGAGAAATATCAGGTAGTTATTTACACCTAGTACAGCATTTCGGTGACTGGAATCACCCTAATACATTTAAATCAGATACAGCAGGTAACTCTAAGTTTAAATATATTGCATTTGAAGAATCATTTAACTGTGGTTACTTTATAAGTGCTTCTAATATTTCAGGTACTCCTGCACCTACTCCTGCACCAGTAACTCCACCACCAACTCCTGCACCAGTAACACCTAGTCCTACAGCAGCACCTGTAACACCATCACCGGTTTCAGCACCTTCTACACCTAGTCCTACTAATCCACCTGTAGCTCCTCCTACAACACCTAGTCCTACTAATCCACCTACAACACCATCACCAGTAGCCGCTACTCCACCACCAGCAGCAACACCATCACCAGTAACACCATCACCGGTAGCTACACCACCACCAACACCAGCTCCTACAACACCAGCACCGGTAACACCTCCGCCTACTCCAGCACCGGTTAAACCTACTCCTGCACCAGCAGTAGCATGTACTAATTATGATATAACTAATGATGGATGTTCAGGATTAGCAGGAGCTAACCAAGTAGCTTATACTCCATGTGGAGGAAGCGGAACTTCTTATGCATTTGTACCTTGTGGTGATAGTATAGGCTTATGTGGAACTAACTTTAGCTTTGGTAGTGACTTGACAGAATCAAATCAAGGAGGATGTACATAATAAAATATAATTAATGGCACAAGATATAAAAATACTATTCTCAGGATCATTCGGCCAAGACCTTAACTCAGGGTCTACATGGGCTGTTGAACCTGTACCTTTTATAGGAACAGTATATCCTTCTGGAAGTATAACTAGTGCCTCAATTGCTGCAGGTTTAACATTAGAGTTTAGCAACAACAGTATTACAACTGGCTCAATAACTTGTGAAAACGGTCCTTGCTCGGGATCTTCTTTTACATTCTCATGGGCTGCTCTACCAGGTGAGACTCCACCGCCAACACCGGCACCAGTAACTCCACCACCAACTCCTGCACCAGTAACACCTAGTCCAACACCAGCTCCTTCTGCTACACCATCACCTGTAGCCTCACCTACAACACCATCACCGGTAGCACCTCCTCCTACAACACCGGCACCGGCAACAGCACCAGTAACGCCAAGCCCTACAAATCCTCCTACAACACCATCACCGGTAGCTACACCGTCACCGGTAACCCCATCGCCTACTCCTTCTCCAACACCGGCACCAACAACTCCTGCACCAACACCGGCACCTAATACTCCTGCACCAGTAACACCAGCTCCAGCCCAAGTATGTGTAGCTATAAACGTAGATTATAACACTGGTTACCCTTACGGATGTTGTGGAGCAGATGGAGGAGATAATAACGGTACTTTCTACTTTAATTCAAGTAACTTAAACGGTGCTACTAGAATGTATACAAACTCAGGCTGTAGCAGCTTAGTACCAGGAACATATTATATATCAGCAGTAGGACAATCAAACACGTTCTACATATTTAATAATGGTGTGAGAATAAGTAGCAGTAGCTGTGACCCAGTAGATTGTGACATAGCATAATTATGAAAAAATGAGAATAAGAGACTTTCAATATATTAACCCAGGAGACCAAGGTATATCTTTTATTTATAATACTACCGGTAGCGTAGATGTTGTAAAGCAAGTAAATATAAGTGTGAGTGATTGTGACAATAGAGACCTGTTCGATATATTACTGAATGTTGAAACTATAGGTCTTGAAATAGACGGTGCATCTTACACTACAACTATTTTAAGTAGAGTACAAAGACCTAACTACTTTCATTACGAAGTAGAAGACTTCTCAGTACCTAAAGGGGCTATAGGAGCAGTAACATACAGTAGCTGTAAAGATACCACTCTATCGCCCGGTCCAGATGTTATAGGATTTCAAAATAGTGACTACGAAATATTAATATCAAACGCAACTGACATAAGAAAAAGTGAACATATTTTTGAAGTAGATAGAAAAAGTGATGCTGTAATACCTGGTAACTATATAAATATTATATCAAGCTCAGCAGTACATGCAGATTTTGCTGACTCTAATTATAGTTCTCAAGGAATTTTAAATAGTAGATACGATGGAGCTGAAACTACGGTTAAA
>Ga0206682_10002588_pt1 | contig 16254 bp, 9 predicted proteins | sample M240m12015metaG_FD_155444 | JGI IMG/M metagenome (GOLD analysis project Ga0206682, IMG submission 155444) | Ammonia-oxidizing marine archaeal communities from Monterey Bay, California, United States - M2 40m 12015 | ecosystem: Environmental > Aquatic > Marine > Intertidal zone | place: USA... | reverse complement strand
GCCCGCCGTCGCCGCCGAGGTGCCCGCGGCGCCCGTCGAGACCCCCGCGGCGCCCGCGGCGCCCGCCGAGCCCGCCAAGCCCGCGCCCGCGCCCGCCGCGCCCGCGGAGCAGGGGAAAGAAGCGCCGGTCTCGAAGCCGGAGCCGACCGAGCCCGCCTCCGAGAAGCCGGCCGAGCCGACCCCCGCCTCGCAGCCCGCCGCTCCCGCGGCGGAGGCTGCCGACGCCCCCTTCGAGGCGGACGACGCCGACGCGGCCGCCGCGACACAGCCGGCCGCGCCCGCGCCGGAGGCGGCGGCCGAGCCGCCCCTGAGCGCGCCCGTGGCCGTCACCGCGCCGCTCACCGCCGAGGACGCCGGCAAGCGCACGGCGACGCAGGCTGGGCTCGCCGAGGCTGCCGAGGCTCCCGCGGCGCCCGCGGCGAAGCAGGCCAAGGATAACGACGCCGCACCTCTCGCCTCGAAGCCCAAGGATGTTGTCGAGGTGGAGGCGCCTCGCGCCAACGCGGCGTAGGCGGAGACGCACGAGGAGACTAAATACTCATACCGGGAGTAAGTAGCCTCGCGGCGACGTCTTCTTCGCGCCGACGTCGGAACGTGGAAGACGCGCGGAGATTCGGAGTCGGAGATTCTCGCGGCTGCGAAAGTTCGCAGCGACGACGACTTCGAACGCTCTCCGGTGTTCGCGGATTGTCGTGACGTGACCGCTCCGGTGTGACGCTCGAGACGCGTGAACGCGTGTGTTTTGATACGAAGACGTCTTTCGCTCGACCGATCGAGCTCGATCGCATCGCTCCGATCGCGTCGCGCGCGTCGAACGACGCGTCGTTTCGATTACACGCACGACGCGGTCGTCATGGACGTCTCGACCACTCGACGCGGCGGACATGGAAACATCTAAATCGAGCGTCTCTCGCGCACTCCGCGAGGCGCGGCGCGCCATGGCGGCGCCGGCGGCGCCTCTCGCGCTCATCTGCTCGCACAAGCGTACGCTTGCGAACGGCCACGCGCGCGAGACGAGCGCGGCGTGCGTCGACGGCGACTTCGCGGTGACCGCGTCTTGGGACGGGGAGCTCCGCGTCTGGCGCGAGCACTCCGATGCGGTGGCGCGCGCGTTTTGCGAGACCGCGCAGCGCGTCCGCGCGTACCCCGACGCGCCCGCGGCGGTCACCGCGATGGCGCGCGTCGCGGACGGGTACCTCGTCAGCGGCGGCATCGACGGGACGTGCGCGGTGTGGACCAGGCACGAGAGCCGCGAGCCGCTGCACCCCAGCCACGTCGTCGCGGAGGGAGGCGGAGGAGGCGATGATGGCGACGACGGCGGACGTTCGGATGACGCGAATGAGACGACGTCCGAACGCGGTCGCCCGGTCTCGCCCGACCCCGCGACGTTCGTTCCTGAGCCCGTGGATGACCCCGAGGATGAGGGCATCGACGCCGAGACGAGGGAACTGCGGCTCGCCGCGCGCCTCAAGTGGCGAAACGAAGAGCAGTTCCGGGGACCGTACGCCCGCGTCGGCGGGTGGTTCAACGCGGCGGACCCGCTCGGGCTTCGGCGCGCGGCTTTCAGAAACGGCTTTCAGTCACGAAAAAACGACGACGACGAACGACATGTACCGTCGTGTACCGTCCGCGCGATCGTCCCGCTGTACTCGCGCGGCGACGCACCGGAGTCACCGAACGTGGAGACCACCGACCCGCCCGACCCGCCGAAACCGGTGGACGCGGCGGATGCTACGAAAACGCCGCGGCTGCTCGCCGTCGCCGCGTCCGCGCACGGCGGCGGGCTGGTCTCCGGTGTGTTCCTGTTGGACGTCGCGGACGCGTTCCGGCGCGTGCAGCACCTGCCGCACCCGGAGGGCGTGACGTGCTGCCTCGCGGACCAGACGTGCGCGGACGGACGCGACAGGATCGTCACGGGCTGTCTGGACGGCGCGACGCGCGTGTGGCGCGCGAGCGCGTTTTACGACGAGCCGCCCGAGCCGCCCGAACCCGAGACGACCGGAAACGACGAGACCGACGCCGAACACGACGAGGCGAGAAGAAAGCGCCGCGCGACACCCGCGTTCGAGCTGGAGGCGACCCTGTACGGGCACGAAGGCAGAGCCGTGACGTGCCTGGCGTGGCTCGGGGCGCACGCCGCGTTCCCGCCGCCGTGGCGCCCGCCGCCGCCGCCGCCGCGCGAGTTCGACAACGGCGTCACCGAGGAGGAGGCGGCGGCGGCGGAGGCGGCGGCGGCGGAGGCGGCGGCGGCGGCGGAGCCGCCCGAGCGTTGGCCGGGGAAGGACTCGTGCCTGTACTTCCTCAGCGGCGGCGCGGACGGGAGCGTCAAGATGTGGGAGCGGCGCTGTCGAGCGCGTACGGACGCGGAGGAGATGTCCGCGACGGGGACGGATTTGGAGATGGTCGCGTCGCGAGATGTTTCGTACGAGTGGGCGGCGGAGTTCTCCGAGCACGAGGTCTCGGACGCGCCCGCGGCGCCGCGCATCGCCCGCGACGTGATGCGCGGCCCGCTTCATTCCCTGCTCGAGAACGTCGGGGTCAAGTCGCTCTCGGTGTTCGGCGGATGCGTCGTCGCCGGCGCGAGCGACGGGCGCGTTTTCGTTTGGGGACACAGAACGCGCGACGCGACGTTGATACCCGGCTGGACCCTGGAGAAGATCCACCCGCCGGCGAACCGGAAGAAGAGCGCCGTCGTGTACACGTGCGGGTTCGGACACAACATGCTCGTGTGCTGCGCGGACGGGAACGCGCACCTGTACGCGTGACGGACCGAGAGCGTTTTTAAAGAGTCGCGAGGAGAGGCTCGTTAAATAACGGATATTCAAGCCGCGGTTTCCTCGCCGGTCGCCTTCGCCGCTAACAGCGCGGCGGCGCGCGTAGACGGGCGCGTCCCGCTCCCGACGGACGTCGTCGGAAGTTTTTTCGGCGATTGATTTCCCGCCGACACCGTCGCCTTCGACACCGTCGCCTTCCCGCCCGCTCGCGTCTCCGTCGCCGCTCGGTCGTCCCGCTCCGTCTCCGTCTCCCGCTCGGTCGTCTCCGCCGCCGCGCGCACCGCCGCTCGCTCCGTCGCGGCGTCGTCGTCAATCGCCTTCTGCGCCGCGCGCGCCGCGGCGTCCTGCGCCTTCTCCGCCGCCGCGCACTTCGCGACGCGCGCCTCGACCGCGCGCATGGTCAGGCCCTCCTCTGTGCCCTTCGCGAGGCGCCGCATGAGTGTCAGCGCGAGCTTCATGTGCCGGTTCACCACCCAGGACTCGCACGCGGGCCGGACCGGCTTCCACTCCGTGCCTTCTTTCGAGACGCCGCCGCCGAACCCGGGGTCCGCGCCGCGCCCTTTGGCGCGCGACGCGTGCCACGCCACGATGGCGCGCTGCATTGTCGCGTCCAGCCTTTTGAAGTCGTCGTACCACTTCTCGCAGTAGAACAGGTTCGGCACGTCGGGGTGCTCCTTCAGCCTGTGCCCGTCCGCGGCGAAGTACGTGTACAAACCAGTCGCCGAGCAGCGCGCGACGCCGAGCGTCTTGGGCACGCCCGTGACCGCGCACTTCCCCGTTTCGGGATCGACGCCGCGTGAAGACGGCGTGGCGCGATTTTTTCTAAGTCGTGGGTCCTCCGCGTCGTACACCGCGAGTCGGCGCGCCCACATCGCGAGCCCGTCCACGGGCCGGCCCTTGCCCTCGCGCACGAGCCGCGAATCGCGTCCGGCGGCGTACTGATTCGCCAGGCGCCGCCGCAGGTTGGCGTTCTGCATCTCCACCTCGTGGCGCTCGGAAGGCGTGGGGTGAACCGAGGTGTGAAGCCGCACCGGCCACGTCCGCCGCGCGGGGGGCTTGTTCGAGACTTTGCCTCCTGGCGCGAAACCGGCCGGGTCCCCGGCCGGGTCCCCGGCGGTTCTGGAGGGCGCGGTTCCGACAATCGACGACGCGTTCGAAACGTCGGTCCCCGCGACGCGGCGACGCATCTCCGCGGAGACTTCCGTTCGCGGCCGAGAGGACCCGTCGTCCCACGCGGGCTTGCGCCTGTCCGCGGCTCTCGGGCCCTTAGCCCCGCGCTTGTGCTTCGGCTTCAGGCTCAGGTCCCCGTCGGGCGCGTGGAACCGCGAAGGCGGCTCCCGCTTCAGCGCCTCCAGCCGCGACGCGATGAAGGCGTTGCATCGCTCAACCTCCTCCGCGGCCGCGCGGCGACGACGCGCCTCCGTGGTCTTCGGCGCGTCGGGGTTCGCGCTAAGCGAGAAGTGGTGCGGCTGCGCGTACGGCGACGCCTCGGGGGGGGGCGCGCGCTGCCCCATGGAAGTCATGGCGAGTGCGCGCGAAGAGTGACGGGCGCTCCGAGAGAAACGCTCGTGGCGTTGACCTCTCTCTCTTCCCCCCACTCGGCGGGGCCTCTTCCAAGTGCCTCCTTTTGCTCCGGCCCCAAAAACGTGTATGATGCCAGTCACATATTAATACATTTACATTATATTTAGTCACGACCTTTGTCAAATACGCTCAGCCCGACGATTCGGTGCGTCGATCGAAAACTCGCACGGCGCGTCGCCCCGCCCACCTGGCGACCACAACGCGCGGCGCCGTTTCGGTCGCAGGAGACGAGAGCAGCACAGTTCGTGTCGCACAGCCCACGGGTGATCGCCGCGTGAGCTTCGCCGCGTTCGTGCCTGACGCCGACGGAGGAAGTCGCTCGTCGATCGGGTAGGGTTTTTTACTCAGCGAAACAGCAGGACACGTCGCGATGTCCGCGCGGGTGACCCGGGGCTTGGCGGGGACGCTGGCGCGCGTCTCCCAGCGCGCGTCCGTCGTCGCGACGCCCGCGGCGACGACGCGCGCCGGCATCGCGCGCGCCGGCGCCGTCGCCACCGCGCGCGCCGCGTGTGACGCGACGCGCGCGATCGGAGAAAACGCGCCCCTCGCGTTCGGCGCGCGCGGTTCGGCGCGCGGGTTCGCCGCGGAGGCGGACCCTAACGCCGCCGCGGACCCCGACGACGACCGCGTCGTCGACCTGGACCGGGAGGAGTTCCCCGACGTCTCGCCCAGGGTCATCCGCCTCGCGGACGACATCTGCTCGCTCACGTTGCTGGAGGTGCACGACATGACCACCATCTTGACCAAGCGGCTCGGGTTGTCGGGGAGCCCGATGCCGATGATGGCGGCGGGCGCGGCGCCGGCGGGCGACGCCGCCGCGCCCGCGGCGGCGGCGGAGGAGCAGACGGAGTTCGCGGTCAAGCTGGAGGGCTTCGATCCGGCGCAGAAGATCAAGGTGATCAAGGAGGTGCGCGCGGCGACCGAGCTCGGGCTGAAGGAGGCGAAGGATCTCGTCGAGGGCGCGCCCGCGGTGCTGAAGAAGGGCCTGAAGAAGGAGGATGCCGAGGCGATCAAGGAGAAGATCGAAAAGGTGGGGGGGAAGGTTGTGCTGGAGTAGAGGCAAAGGCGCTTTTATTAAACGTCACTGCGGTCAATACACGTAACGACGCGTTCGTACGCGTCGCGTTTTAACGACGCCGCGCGTTTGCGAAAAGTCACTTCCCGAACGGGTTCTTCACGGAACGCAACGAGGGCATCTTCGGCGCCGACGGCATCGCGGAGAACATCTTGCTCGACATCGCGCTCGAGACGGACGGAGTCGGAGCCTTTTTTTCCGGAGACTTTTTCTCCTTGTTTTCCCGTGAAGGAACGCGCGTCACCGTGTTTTCGACGACCACGTCGTCCGGCGCATCCGCGGAAACGAGCGTCGGCGGAGGGCGCGGAGGGTCGAGATCTTCCCGAATGGATTCTTTTTCCTTCGTCGCGGCGCGAGTCGGCGTTTTCGCGCCCGGACCGGTCTCCGCCGCCGGCGAGCCTTCGTCGCGCGCGTCGCGCGTATCGCGCGTATCGCCTGTTCCGTCCGACACAGCGTCCCCGGCGTCGTGCCGAGGCGCAGCCTCCCCGACGAGCGTCGCGAAGTCCACCGAGGCTGGGCTCGCGGGGCTCTCGCCTCGCGCGTCTCCTCCGCGGGTCTCCTCCGCGGCGGCGACGACGGAGAGCTTTCCGTACGAGACGCCCATCGCGCGGCGCATCGCCGCGGTCGAGAAGGTCGCCGCGGGCATGGACGGCGCGTACGATTTCTTCCGGACGCGCGTCTCGGCGGTCTCGGTGGTCACGGCGGTCACGGCACGCGCCGCCGCCTCCGCCGACGCCACGAGCCGCCAGTCCTCGTCGCGGAGCATCGCCTCGGCGAGCGCGACGTCCGACGCGTCCAACAAGCTTCGTGAAAAAACCAGCGTTTCCGTTCCCCGAGACGCCGTCTTTTCGCCAATCGCGTCGCGATTCGCCGACGCCAACGCCCGGAGCGCGGGCACGAGGACGTCCCGAATTTTACGCCTTTTAGTGTTCGCGACATCGACGTCCGATATGGACGTCGACGAGACGATACCACGCGCGGTCTCGATGGTCTCGATGGTCTCGATGGTCTCGATGTCGTCCTCCGCCTCGAGGAGACTTCGCGCGGCGCCGAAACACAAAGACGCCAAACGCGCTCGCGTCGCGACGTCTTTATTTTGCAACGCGAAAGCGTCGTCGGCGCCGAACGCGGACGTCGCGATCGCCGCGACGCGCGACGCGACGCCGTCCCAGAAGGCACGAGCGCGAGACCCACGCGGGTTCGGGTTCGTTCCGTTTCCGCCGGCGATGTCGGCTTTCGGGAAAAACGAGGCGGTCGCGCCGGGTCGCCGCCGCGCGCCGGCGGCGACGCGTGTCGCCGCGGCGAACGCCGCCGCGACGCGCGCGTCGCGCCGGAGCAAACACACATCAAGCAGCCTCAGTGCCTCCGATGAGACGCCCGCCTCGAAGGGAAACCCCGTCTCCGCCATCTCGGTGTCCTCCGCGTCGTCCGCGTGCGCGTCCCCGAGGCACACCAGCGCGGCGGCGGCGCGCGCCGCGACGCACGCCGGGCCCGCGGCGTTGCGGCTCAGCGCGGGGAATACGTGCTCACTAAAGACGCGCATGTGCTTCGCCGACGCCGCGGGGCACGCCGCCGCCGCCGCGCCAAGCAGCGTCGTCGCCAGCGAGGCGGACCCGGTTGCGTCTGCGGGAGCGTCCGCGGTTTTTTCGGTTTTTTCGGTTTTTTCATCCTCCTCCGCGCTCGCGCCTTGGCTCGCGACCGCCGCGAGCACGCGCGTGATGGCGTCCCGGACGGTCCCCGCGGCGTCGTCGCCGTCGTCGCACAGGGAGACGGCGCGGCGAATCGCGCGCTCCGCGAGTGAAGAGCTATCAAGAAACAGCCCGGCGGAAAGGACGCCGTCGTCGTCTCGGGCGCCGTCCGAACGTTCGAGCGTTTGCGTTTTCAAACATTCCCGCGCGACGTACTCGCGCAAAAATGCCTCCAGCGCCCCCGGCCCGCAGTGCGGGAGCGCGGCGGCGAGCGCGATGGGCGTCGCGGTCGCGAGATATCGGTCCTCCAGGTCCTCGCGCGTCAGGGCCGGGACCACGCGCTCGCGCGCGACGCCGGCGCCGGCGGCGGCGCACAGCGCCCGCACCGCCCGCGCCGCGTCGCGGCGCAGAGTCGCGTCGTCGTCCTCCGCCGGGATGGCGCGCACGAGTAGACGCACGAGCTCCGACGCGTTGGCGTCAAACCAGCCCGTGACTTCCGAGTCAAAGGCATTTTTAGACTCTTTCACGTTCCCCGCCTCTTCGCGGAACGTCTCCAGCGTCCGCGCGAAGAGCCGCAGGTAAAAACGCGCGCGCCATCGGTCGGCGTCGCGCGGCGGAGGAGGAGGAGAATACTTTTTTTGAAGACTTTTTTTGTGCGCCGCGTCGGACGCGTCGGACGCGTCTCCGTGCGTTGGGCCCCTTTCTTCTCGCGGCGCGCGCGTTCCCAGCGCCGCCGCGGCGCGCGCCGCGGCGTGGCCCTTCGCGAAGCTCTCCAGGTGCGAGACGGCGGCGGCGGCACCCGCGCGGACGCGCCACCGCGTCATCGCCGGCGCCGCCGTCTCGCACGCGCGCTCGGACACGCGCTCCGACGCGTCCGCCAACGCCTCCGCCAGGAACGGCGCCGCGTCCGCCGCGAACGCGGCGTCCTCCGCGGACGAGCCGTCGCACACCGCCGCGAACGCGCCGAGCGTCGCGTCGCGCGTCTCGGGGCACGGGAGCCGGCTCCCGGAGGTTGACGCGTCCGATGACGCGTCCGACGCCGCGTGTGTTGTCGAAAACGCGTTCGACGCGTTCACGAACGCGTCTCTTAACGCGGGAAACAGAACCGTCCAGCGCGCGCGTTCCGAAAGATCAACATCCGACAGCTTCGCGACGGAGCCGACGCACGCGCAGGCGGCGAGCCGTCTCTCTTGTTTTCTATGCGACAGCTCCAAACGCAGCGCGGGCACGAGCTCGCGCACCGCGCGATCCTCCCCGGCGTCCCGCGCGACCGCGAACGCCGTCGCCGCGAGCGCGTCCCGGTGCGCGCGCTCCGGGCGCTTCACCAGGTCGAAGAGACTTCGGAGCGTCTCGCGCCGCGAAGCCGCGACTTTGTGGCGCGTCGCCGCGCGCGCAAACAGGGGGAGCAACTCGTGCCTCTCGGCGACCAGCGTCGCGCTCGCGACGCGGGGAAGCGCGTCCGCGAGCGCGCGGATCGTCGCCTCCTCCTCCGCGGACGCCTCGAAAACGTGCGAGGGCGGAGTGATCGGCGGAGTGATCGAATCCGTCGTCGTCTCGTTCGTGTGCGCGTGAGTGACCGGCGTCGTCGGCGTCGCGGTCTCGGTACTCTCAGTACTCTCCGCGCGCGCGCGCCGTTCCTCGGCGAGCGCTTTTTTAAATTCGCGCGTCTTGCCCTCCAGGTCCGCCTCGAGGTGCTTCGCGGTCGCGGCGGCGCGCTCGAAGTCGCGCGTCGCGTTCGCGCGTTCGGTTTCCAGACCCGCGATGGATCGAGCCGCGTCCTCGAGCCGGCGCGCGAGCGCGTCCGCCTCTCCGCGCGTCTCCGACGCGCGCGCCTCGGTTTCCGCGACGCGGCCCGCCAGCGACGCCGCCTCCGCTTTTTTCGCCGCCAAAGCGCGCTCCAGGGTTTCCGCGCGAATCGACGCCGCGCTCGCGCGTTCGCGCAGCTCGTCGTGCGCGGCGTCCCTCGCGTCCAGCCTCGAGGCGCGGTGCACGGCGCGGCGCAAGCCGTCGGCGGGAACGGGAACGCGCGCTCCGTTCGCGTCTCCCGCCGAATCTTTCGTCGGCGAAAAAGAGTCCGCCTCGTCGCGGAGCGTCAGCCGCGTCGCTCGGTACCCGCGCCGGTCGAGGTAGTCCGCGACGAGCGCGTTCAGAGCGCGTCGCTCGGAAGCGTTCGGAGCCGCGAGAGGCGGGAGTTCCGGTGAGACGTTCGTATCGTTCGCGTTCTGTGAGAGACTCACGTCCGCCGCGTTCGCGTTCGTCTCGGGGTCGACGAACGCGCGCGGCGGCGTAACAAACGCCGCTTCGTTCGCGGCTTCTCTCGCCGCCGCGCTCCCGGCGGCGCCGAGAGAGGCGCGCTTCTCCGCGGCTCGGCGCTCGAGCTCCGACGCCTCGAGCTGTACGCGCGCGCGCTCGAGGTCCTCCGCCGCGAGCTCGGCGTCGTACTCGGCGACGCGCGCGCGGCTCTCCTGCTCGCGGACGCTCGCCTGCAGCAGGGGCACATCCACCTGCTCGGCGTACGCGCGCAGGTCGCGAGGCGGGAACCGCTCTCGGTCCCCGAAGTACCTCTCCAGCGCGTCCCGGGCCTCCTCGAGGCGCCCGACGTCGTCGACGTGCTCCGCGGGCGCGCCGTGCGACGCGGAAGTGCTCTCGACGACATCCTGGAACAGCTCGAACGCCGCGGCGAGGTGCTCGCGCTCGAGCAGGAAGGACACGACGTCGCGCGCGTCGACGGGTCTGCTCGTCTCATCGTCCACGGGGTCCCCGCCTTCGCGGGTCGACGCCGGCGCCGCTTCGGCGACGACCGCCGGCGTGGCTCCGCCAGCCGCCGACGCCTTCGCCGCCGCGCCCGCCATCGCGACTGCGGGCCACGCGCTAAGCGGAGTGCGAGGGCCAGCGGCGGGGGAGAAACCACGACTCGAACGGACGAAGCGCGTTTTCGTCGTGTTTCGTTCGTCTTTCGTTCGTCTTTCGCGCGTGGGAAACATCGCATCTTACGAAGCATCGCGGGAGACGGGTCTATACGAATGTCACGCCGTCGCGCGTCGGTTCATCAGTATTCCCACGACGTGAGGAAGGTGATCACTACAACTCGCTAAAACGCACGGAACACGTCGTGTCGAAACGCGCATCACTTATCCTTCACGGCGCTGATGTACAACACGTTGTTCCCGCGCACAAACGCGTCGCCGTATTTGTTCTTCAACTGGCCGTTGACGTATTCCTGTCGCGTCGCGCGCGTGTGAACGGTAGGATCCGCGGGAAACGTTTCGGTCAGAACGGGACGGGACCCTTTTCCGTGCGACCCACGAGCGGCGAGAGCGACGGGAACGCGGGCGTCGTCGTCGTCGAGTCCGCCGTACTCGACGACGACGCGCGTCGCGGCGCCGCGACGTAAAAAAAAAAGATGGCCAGGCGCTAGGGTTGCCTTCCCTTCGACCGCGATCGAAGGGCGCTCACGCGATCGGGCGCGGTCGGGTCGCCGGTGGCGAACGGATTCGCACGTCGCCACGCTTCGCGGCGTGATGTGCGACGCGGCGGCTACGTCGACGCGCGCGGGTAGTGGTGAACATCCCCACCACGCGCTCCCTCTCGGTCGTTTAAGGGGCACGACTGCGCACCTCCGTCTGCTCCATGGCGATGTTCATGTAGCCATCCAGGGAGCTCATGATCCCGCGGTAATCCACCCCGGAGTTGAGCTTCACCAGCACCTTCTGGCCCTTGATGGACTTCAAAAAGTCCGCGGGGGTCTTCGCGTCCGACATCGAGGCGTGGCTTGTGGGTGACCGAGCGCGCGCACACCGAATGGGCACGGGGGGGCGCTCATCGAGGGACGCGGCAAAATCGGGGCCAAACAGAAAGCAAGCTCGAGTCGTCGAGTGTCGAGTCTCGTGAAAAGAACAAAAAAGTGCTCGGAAAAGGCGCTGTCGACGAATCGCACGGGCCACTCACGTCCGCCCCCCGAGCGTCGACCCTCTTTCACGCGTGTCACCGAACAAAAGCACACACGCATCGGCATGGTCGCGACCGTGTCTTCGTTCTTCGCGCCGCGCGTCGGCACCCTTCGCTCCCCAGGCCGTGTCTCGGGCGCGCGGACGAAAAAACGCCCTCTCGTCGTCGCGTCCTTTCGCGAGCGCCCCCACGAGAACAAGGTAACAACGCCGTCCACGCGTACGCGCGCGGTGTCGAGCGACCGCGGGGGCGTGCCCTCGCTTTTGCCCAATCTGGAGGACCTCGCGAAGCCCTTCGTCCGCGCGAAGACCACGCTCAACGAGGGCATCGCGTCCTTCTACGACGAGAGCTCCGGGTTGTGGGAGGAGCAGTGGGGCGAGCACATGCATCACGGGTACTACCCCCGGGGATTGGACCGAGCCGACCACACCCAGGCACAGGTGGACATGATCGACGAGGCGCTGAAGTGGGCGCGGGTCCCACTTGATGGCTCGACTGTTTCAAACATGGTGGACGTCGGGTGCGGCATCGGCGGGAGCTCCAGGCACATCGCGAACACGCTCAATTGCGACGCGGAGGGCATCACGCTGTCTCCAGTGCAGGCGCGACGCGCGAACGAGCTCTCGGAAGACGCGGGTTTCGAAAGGGCCGCTTCAGATCACGAGGGTTCACACGAGAAATCTGGCGACGCTGTCCGTTCTCGACTGAACTTCCGCGTCGCGGACGCGCTGGACCAGCCCTTTCCAAACGACACGTTCGACCTGGTGTGGTCCATGGAGAGCGGCGAGCACATGCCGGACAAGTCGCGCTTCGTCGCCGAGCTGACGCGCGTGTGCGCGCCCGGGGGCCGAATAATCATCGCCACGTGGTGCCACCGCGATTTGCGCGAGGGCGAAACCGAGCTTCCCGACCACGAACAATTCCTGCTCGATCGCGTGTGCGAGTCGTACTACCTCCCGAAATGGTGCTCCGTGAGCGACTACGAGCGCATCGCGAACGAAACCGGCGCGTTGACGGACGTGCGCGCCGCGGACTGGTCGCTCGAAGTTCGGCCGTTTTGGCGAGCGGTGACCTCCGTGGCGACGTCGTGGCGCGGCGTCCTCGGGCTGCTCAAAGCCGGGCCCGCCACCCTGCGCGGGGGGCTGGTGATGCCGCTGATGCAGAAGGGGCTCAGGGACGGCACGATCAAGTTCAACCTGATCACCGCCACGAAGAAGGCGTGAGTGGAGGTGTTTCTTCCAATCGCACCGTTCGCGCGCGCGACGCGCGAACGGGACAGACGACGAAAAGTAAAGTTTTTTTTTTTGATGTGTGGTACACAAACGCGTAGTACTACGGTACGGTGTACCTACACTCCGAACGTCACGCCGCCGCTCGTTTCCCCATCTCCACCGCGCTCGGCGCCGAGCCTCCGCTTCGAAAATCGCGCTCGCGCCCGCTCTCGCCCGCTCCAGCCGCGACGCGAGCCAGTCCGGCGAACCCGGCGGCGAGGAGAAGCACCCACGCGGCTCTGGACGCGCGCCCCGCCGCCGCCGCCACCGCCGGATGATTGACGGCGGTGGCGACGCACGCTGCGCCGGCGAGAACCGCCGAGGCGCCGCATTTTCTGTGCGCGCTCTTCACCGCGGCGCGGTGCTTGGCGGGTACGTACTGCAGCAAGCCGAGCCTGTTGAAGTTCAGCGCGCCGAGAAGCATCGAGAGCGCGGTGAGCGTCGCCGCCGCCGCGCCGAGCGTAGCGTGCGTTGTCGCGAAGTGCGGTTTCCCGAGTACGCTTTTGTTCAGATAGATGGCCACGAGTCCCCCGAACGCGAGCGCGGCCGCGAGCGTCTGCAGCGCCGCGTGCGTCCACATCGCGCGCAGTCGGAGAGGGCCCGCGCCCAGCGCGCGCGTCTTCAGGGCGACGTACACACCCAGGGGCATGAGCGCGCCGAAACTCAACGCCATGGCGCTCGGGTGGTACGTGAACAAAACCGTCGCGTCGAAGATGTGTAGCGGGACGGAGACGCCTAAACCCGCGGCGGCGAGGACGGCGGTCCATTCCGCCAAACCCCGGGGTCGAAGTTTCTGCTCGAGGGACATCTCGCTCTCGTTCTCGACTCGCCGACCGGGCGGCGTCGATGACATCCCGCCGCGCGGGTGGTGTGTGTCCGCGTAAGCAGAGATCCAATTCTTTTCGGGAGCTACGTCTAGCTCGCTACGAGGTACCGGTAGCGAATGCGTTTTTCCGATTGAAACGTGCACGACGACCTGACGAACCGCGCGCTCTATCTCGCGAAGCTCGGCTCGGCCGACACGCGCGGGCACGCGTCTCTCTCGCGCGCGCGGCCCACGCGCGCTACTGAGACGCTCCCTCGTCCGTCAGCGCGTCCTCCGCCGAGAAAAATTCCGCCTCCGACCGAGAGACGTCGTCGGAGTCGCCGCCCAGATTCGCCGCCGGGTCGCCAGACGACGCGTTCGCGTGTTCGTAGACGAAGCTTCCCCGTCCAGCGCGACCGCTTCCCCGTCCAGCGCGACCGCTTCCCCGTCCCGAGCCGCTCCCCCGTCCCCGTCTCGAACCTCCCCGCTCGCGCTTCTTCTCCGTGAGCCTCTTCCCGAGGCCGAGCTTCTTCTCGCGCTCGCGCAGCCGCGCGGTCTGCGCTTTGCCGTCGTGCGTCGCGCGCGCCAACAGCACAGCCGCGTCGCGCTCGGCATCGCCCGGGTACAGCTCACGCGTCAGTGGCAAGGCGGCGAGCCCGGCGGGGCACGTCGCGCGCGCGTGCCGCAGCACCGCGTCCTTCGTCGCCGTCGCGCTCCGCAGATCGAAGATGTTCGTTTCGCGTTTCGCGTCGAGCGCCGGGTTTAGAACCGCCCCGTCGTCCCCCTCGAGCTCGTCCTCGGCGTCTGTCGCTGGGTCCTCGGGCTCGTCCATGCGGGTCACGATGTCGTACGCGCCGAGGAGGCCGCGCGGGACGGTTAGCCGGCGGCGCATGGGCACGCGGCGCACCGGGGGTTCGTCGATTAATTCGTTTCCGTCTTCGTCAACGGCGTACACCGGGTACGGCTCGGGCGTGGGCGCCGACGCGGCGAGCGTCGCAGCGACCAGCGCGTTGACGGTCGTCGCGTTGACGTTCTGGCGCATCGCGGGCGGCGCGTACAGACGCGCGGAGGCGTACATGCGCGCGGACGAGCCGGTGCCGCGGTACTCGCGCGTCTCGGGCGCTTCTTCCGCGCGTGGCGATTCTTTCGGCACCGAACGCGTAAAACCGGACGCGGCCCCGGCGTCGAGCGCTCGCGCGGCGCGCAACCCGACCTCCGTCATCGGCGTTCTCCCGCCGTTGCGCTCGTGCCGAGCCCTGACCGGGCGAAACGTCCGCTCGGATACGGCGCGTCGGGCGTTGTGACGCGTCGGAGGCAAACATTATCAAACGAAATCGCAGGCGGGGTGGTCCGATGACGACGAACGCGTTGACTCAAAACGTACGAGTCTCAGTCCGTAAATTCTGTATTTTAGAGAGAGTTGGATGAGCCAAAATGGGCATTCGGCTTCCGCAGCCTTTGACTCCGAGGGTCACCGCGATGGCGACCCCCGGCGGAGGCTCCCTGCGCGTGTACGACAGGGATCTGCTGGATCAGGTGCTGGGCTCGCCGAAGGTACGCGCCGGCGTCGCGAAGCCCCTCCGCAGCGCGCGTCGCTCCATCCGCGATTCGTCGTACGATTCCGGGAACCCCGGTACCCCCCGTCGCGTTTCTCCCCTCGGACCGCTCGACTGACTCGCGCTCCCCCGACGTCACCGCAGAACCTGAGCCGCGAGCCCTCCGAGCTCCGACGGTCGTACGACGAGGACGCCGCGTTCGCGGTCGGGGACGAGGACCTGTCGAGCGAGGACGGGTCGGACGCGGAGGAGGCGGACACGAACGTGGTCGTGCGCGACGCGGATGACGAATTCGCCGTCCGCGACGACGACGACGGCGAGGAGGCACACGGGCAGACGACTTCGCGGGAGAGCGAGGTCGAAGACGACGCGCGCCAAGACGGGAGTGTTTTCTCCTCAGGCGACGACGACGGCGCGTCGGACGCGACGGGCGTCTCGAACGACGACGGGTCTGAGTCGTCCGAGTCGGACGGAGGCTCGGACGCGGCGTCGGCGGCGTCGTCGGACGACGCGTCCGAGGATCCGCGCGTCGCCGCCGGCGTCGGGCTGACGAAGACGCAGTTGCTCCAGAAGAAGACGGCGGACGCGAACGCGCGCCGCTATTTCCAGTCCGAGGAGGCGCGAGAAGCGGCGTTCCGCAAGAAAGCCGCGGCGGCGTCGCGAGCGAACGCGACGTTCGAGCGTCTTCTCGGCGACGTCGAGCGGGGCTTTGGCGCCGACGGCGTCGTGGCGGCGAGCGACGACCTGGTGTACCGCCGCGAGGCGGCTCTCGCGAAGAAGCACGCGGAGATCCACGAGGCGTGGGAAGAGCACATATTCCAAAAGCTTCAAAAGCAAATCAAAACGCACGTCGACGCCGTGGACGCGGAGGACCTGAGCCGATCGCTGCGCCGGAACGCGCGCGAGTACGTCGAGACGGTTTCGCGGAAACAGCGCTGTAACCCCAAAGCCGGCGTGTTTCTGGACACGACGCTCGGGTACGAGTACGACCCCATAGCGCGGGCGAGCGAAAGACGCGCGACAGCGACGGTGAACTCGCTTCGCGATCCCACGAAGCGGGACGTGTACAAGCCCGTGCGCGAACGCATCGAGGCTGGCCGCGTCGCGAACGCGGCGCGAGGGCTGGAGACGATGCGCGCGACGACTAAAGAAACGCTGGATTTGGCGTTTTGGAACGTCCTCGAGTACACGCCGTATGGGCGGTACACGGACGCGGACGGCGAGCTTCTTCCTAAAAACGCCGACATTTCGGGTTTTTTCAAGCAAGGCCAGGAGAAGTGGAACCAGCACTCGGAGGCGAACGCGAGAGACGACTACGCGTTCCCGGCGGGCGAAGCCGGGTTCGCCGAGGCGCGCCGCGAGTACTTCGAAGCGCAGCGCGGCGGCGCGCGAAAGGCGCGCACGCGATTCAACGCCGCACCCGAGGACGTGGACGGAGGCACGCGCACGACGCTCGGGCTGGTGAACCAGACGGACCGAGCGCGAAACGTCACCGGCACCGGGGGGGACGCGTTCCTCGAGCGGAGGGGGGTTGGAAAGCCGCCGCCGACGAC
>Ga0206682_10002586_pt1 | contig 16264 bp, 22 predicted proteins | sample M240m12015metaG_FD_155444 | JGI IMG/M metagenome (GOLD analysis project Ga0206682, IMG submission 155444) | Ammonia-oxidizing marine archaeal communities from Monterey Bay, California, United States - M2 40m 12015 | ecosystem: Environmental > Aquatic > Marine > Intertidal zone | place: USA... | reverse complement strand
TCTGACCACAACCACCAACTTCCCGATCTATTACCAACCACGCTGTGGGTTTGCGGTACATAATTGGGTTCAATATTACTATTATTAGCAGTAGCACCCACAAAAGACGCAAACGGAGTCAACTCGGGTTTATAAGATTCTAATATACCAAATACCCCGATAGCAGCAACTTCCTTCTCAAAAGGGGTTGTCATCTGTTTCGCAACTGGAATTCCAGGATTACCATCTATATACCCAAATTCCACATATTCAAATAATTCTTGTTCGTCTTCAGTTAATGGTTCTACAAACTGATAACACTGATCTATCAAATTTTGTTTTGTCGTGGGGTCTGTTTCTGCAGCAATTTGAGCCAATAAAGATGCGTAATTCGGATTGGGCACACTTATCCCCCAGCAGTAACATTAGGCGATCCCGTAGATGCAGCATTTGGAACCCAACTACCATGTCCGCTTGTTGAATCTCCTGTCCTATGAACACCTTTATTGTTTACTTTTACAGTTGCACTCCCCCCGACTGCTGTATCACCGCACCCTGTAGAGTCTCCAATAGTTACAATTGGAGAACCATTTGCATATACATTAGCACTAGATTTGTAAGGAGTCTTATGGAAACCATTTGGTGTTGGGCTTGCATGCCCTATATGAGTGTCCCCTGCTCTAATAACTGCTGGCATTATCTTAATCTCTCAAGTGCTGTTGTGTATACTTGTGGTTCTCTGACACCAACCACATAAAATTCTATTCGTATTTCATAAGTATCTAAATCAAAATTTGGAGTACATTCAACATCAATCAATTCAACTCTTGATTCGTAGTTTTCAATTGAAGTCTCAATCTCTTTTTGCATAACACTACTCACAAGATAATCCATTGGCTCAAACAATAGATCATAAACACCAGATCCATAGTCTGGGTTAAATGGCTTCTCACCTTTTTGAGTCAGTAGCAAATTTTTCAAAGACTGCTTGACTGCATTGACATCAAATTTCTTGTAGATGTCCTTTGTTAAATCGTTTAAATTAAACGACATATCAATATCTTTGTATATTCTTTTTGGTTTGTTTGTAATAGCCATGTGTTATTTATAACCTCAACTCTCGTTTCCTAATAAAAAACTACTTGTTGCGTCATAATGAATATCATCCCATGTTTCTGGTTTGTCTTCTTCTGCGGGTGTGTCAAATCCATCTGAAAATTCTTCAAAAACTTCATCAAACCTTTTAATGAATGGGGAAGCTACTTGTTTAACAGGGTTAGTGGGTCGCTCAACAGTTCCTGACAAAGGTTTTCCTAATTCTACCAACTCACCATATCTAGACTGTATATTGGGAACTATTTCGCAGAGTCTGTCAATATCGTCGCCAAGACCATTCAACAACTCTAAAATTTCTTCTGGGTCTCCGAGATCAACGTCAGAATATTTCTCGCCTATGTTAGCTACAAGTTCTGCCTTTTCTAATGTTTCACCGACAAGGTCGTTACCTGCAGCAATAAAGTCTTGAAACTCTTGCGGAAGAGAGGGGACTGCAGCCTCTACTAATGCAACAGGATCATCAAGTAAGTCTTTCATCATTTTCAGGTCTTGGGCGACCTGAGCAGCCATTGTTATTTCTGTATATCCAGGAATACTAGCAATACGTTTCGGGAGAGCTGAAATGCCAGACTCAACAGTGTCAATTACACCATTGATACCATCTACAAGGTCAGTAAGTTGTTTTGGTGCACCACAGCTCATTTATCTCTCCTAGTTTAACGTGATCAATGTAGCATTGACGTCGAACAATGTTCCTGTATTATATGTCGCAGATGCTGCAGAGTTTAACTGCGCCCCGACAGTAGTCATCGTCAAAATTCCACCTGTGTCAATATTAGTATTCAATACAGAAGCAATATTGGTCTGACCAGCCGATGTACTTATCGAAGAAGTTGAACCTGCTGCAAGGTCAATATTACCCAAAGTTGTAACTGCAAACCCTTGTTGATTTGGTATAACACCGACAGTAAATTGAGTTTTACCCTTAGTTGTAACCGCATATTTGTTTCCAATATGTTCTGTCTTGTTACTTGCAACAGTGGTTGCTTGTGTACCCTTAACTAAAAGGATATCGGAACCAGATGGAACTGCCCCTATAAACGGAATTGTTATCGGTGGAGATGAGGTTGCACAATTAACAACTGTATATCTACTACCGCTTATGTTTATTTTCTGGTCAGAAAGAACATCAAGCATATCATTACCAACAACCTTTGAATATCTACCCTTTCTAACAGTAGAATATATGTTGCCTGCATAGTCTTCGATAACATCGCCCTTGTCAACTTTAATGTTAACATCTCCACGTGTAACATTAATGTTTAAATTACCTTCAACGTGCAATGTTTTATTACCATAAACAATCTCAAAATCATCACCAACTATTTTTTGAACACGAGATCCATCTGGCTGAAACTCAACGAATGAACCAGATTTATGGTAAGTGTGTATTCTTTCTGATCCAGGAGTATCGTCAAACTCTTGGACGTGACCAGATTCGTATTCATGAACATTATTATAAGGATATTGAGTTTTTGATTCTTCAGATCCTTGTGCGTGTGGTTCGCTCCAAGTAGCTGGATTTACCTCAGGAAAAGCACCGCTCTCCCCATCTATGTTACTTGGTTGAGCAAAGGGTTGGTCTTTTACACGCATCGCTCTTTTTGCTGCAAGGGAAACGTGTTTCTCCGCAGTTTTACCACCGCGAGCCAGCCTAGATAAAGAAGATTCTCCAACCTGATTTCTGCCCTTATCTTGGGGTCTTAGTGCATTTAATGGGTATGTTGCAGAAGGATCTTGGAATCCAGTTTGACCATTCCCCTTCACACTATCGACTCCACCAATAGACCCCATTATTATAGGGAGTTGAGTCTCATTACTGTCAGTGAAAAATCCAACGACTGTAGAACCATTTAAAAGACCAATATTTGTATTACCAATACCTGACATTGCAGCCGATGAAGTCGGTTGAACAGTCATAGCCCACGGAAGATCTTCTGTCGGAAGTACTGATTTATCATCTGTGTGATAACCAAGAATGCGGACTTTATACCGCCCAATCTTTTCGGGGTCGTTAACATCTTCAACAGTCCCCAACCACCATGTAAAATCACCATAAATCATTAAAAGTCTCCCAAACTATCTTTCATTATACTGAGCGTCATACTATGCTGCCCATTAGAAATGTCATGACGAACACCAGTTATCAGATAGATACCAGAGATATATGGATCCTCTAATTCTTCGCGATCAACCCTTGTATCTCCCTTCTCAACAGTCCTCGGATATACCAATCTAACTAGCATCCCTGTTTCCACGTCTGTTTTCCCTGGAACTGTAATTTCTAATGTTTGGTTTTGCAATTCAGCATCACCATATCTTCTGACAAGGGTGTTTCGTATTTGTTCAACCCCTCTATGAAAACTACTCCCGAATGGAGATGTCGCCATTGGAGAAAATGTTCTATTGGCTAATGGATTACCAAGCATGTTTTGCGGAGTTGGGTTTATTTTTGATATTGTTTCAAAACTGTCAAAGTTTTCCCCCAAATATCTTCTATCATCTTTGGCAATATCTTTAGATTCTGGTCTTGAATCAAATTTCATCATCGCCATACGTTTTGTTGTCAAATCGTATGAAAAAATAGAACTAGCAGTATAGCCATCGTTTTGCGCTTTAATCTGATCTTTAAATGTGGGGAAATATATACTTTCCACTTGATTAAAACGACTAGATATAAACGGAGAGATATAATTGTAAGAAGCAGAACGATTGTCTTGAGTTATTTCTTGTGTCTGATTTTGTTGAACATTATACTCGTCATAAACTATTCTTTTTTCTTTTTGCTGTTTTATTAAAATTTCAGGGGAAGCAAAATAAAACCCAGCTTTCGTTTCATAAAATTTAAAATTGGACTTCGATGTCTCAGAACCAATAGACTTAGATGCTATATGATTAAGACACTTAAATGGAGACCAATAATTAGCTACAAATTCATAATTTTGAGAAAGATGAGGAGTACCTAAAATATTTACCTGAGTCTCACCAATAGGAGAAGAAGATTTAACTTGGTCGAAGATCTTTTCAACTAATTCATCAGTAGAACCTTTATATTTTGAATTTAATCTAACAAATGAATCTGAATATAATTCAGGCGTCACACAATGTAGTGTATAAAATTGTTCTCGGTCGTTATTTAATGTTCTGTGTTTAATAGAATGAACGATGAATGCTATGTTAATCGAGGAATCAAACGTGGGTGTTCTAAATTTAACTACAATCGATTCTTGTCCCAAAAATGGTGCAGCTGTAATCAAACCATTACTATCAATGATGGTTATTTCTGCTGACATACCATTGAGTTCCATATTCTCATATAAAACTGCTTCTGCCATAAAATTTTTGAGACTGAAAGAAGTTCCATCATTTGTGACAATATAGGCATCTTCTATCAGGACAGCTCCAGGCTGTCTTAATGTTTCTTTACTCATTTGCTAACCGATTAAATTCTGTCAAAAAATCTTGAATATATCTTGGGTTTATAACAGAGATATTTTGTCTTGCATCATTTTCTAATTGCTCGTGTTCAAGGTGAGAAATTTCTTTTATTTCTCCCGAAGCAAGTTTCTGTGCATCGTACTGAACACAAACAAGAGGGTTATCTGCTACTATATAATGGTGTGTATTCCCAGAGTTTCCTACGCCATACTTATCTTCTACAAGGCTTCTTATTTGTTCTGGTGTGAAATACCATTCGTTGTATGGATCTATAATATTGTTCACGAGAAGAACAACCCAATATAATTTTGGGTCGTCATATAAAATATCTGCAACATCTTCTGGTTTTTGACCTGCTTCGATAGTATACTTTGTGAGAAGAAGTTCGTTGATCGCTATATCAGAAAGTGCAACCCTTCTAAAGATGTCCGTGGCAACAATTAATCTGCTATCGAGGGCATAACCAAATTGTGGGAAATTCTTAAACATTAAAACCCTTCCTCAACTTTATTTCTGGTAAGGAGCTCAGTTTCTTTGAACGCCATAGCCATTGTTATTTCTGATGGTGCACCACGTGCGTCTTTAAATGTAGTAAATGTACCACCATTACCATAGTCGATTGACAAATCCGTTAGAAAACAAGGTGCTATTTTATTAAGGTATCTATTTTCTCTATTTTTATACACATACTCTATTTGAAATTCTGAGGGGAAAGTAAAAAATAATCCTGTCTCGTCTTTTTCTGGGTGCATATGTGATTTAAATAATTTGATAATATCCATTACATCTCTCAGTTCTTTCTCATTCCTTGGAGCGAACTTATATTCAAAAGCAAAACTTCTGAAACCCATAGTTTGAAAAATCTGTTCTTTATAGGGATTGCGAATTGTTCTTGTAGAAGACCTTATAGCACCGCTCACGTTCAGGTCGCCAAGACCCAACTCTCTTGGTATATTACCAGCACTAGAAATAGTTCTTGCAAGAACACTACCTAATGGAGAACCTGCTGCAGCTTCCAATGCTTTACCAAACTCACCCTTTCCAATTAAATCCTTTACTGCATTAAATGTTTGGGTTAGTTGAGTGTCACCTGCCATACCCCCGCCCATAATCGTTCCAAGATCTTCAATATTGAATTCAGCACCATATTTGGCTTGAGGTGAATTTGGGATGTAAAGAGATATCGAAGAATCTATTTTCTTGGTAATCCTTGACTGCATCGCTCCAGCTTTCTTAATTAATTCGCTTGCTCCTAATGATGCAGCACCCGCGACACCAGCTTTTTTCACAGCACCGCCACTAGTTGCAGCTGAAAGACCTATACCAAAAGTTGCTGCAGCAGTAGTCCTGAGAAATGATTGCCTTCCTTCTTCTATTGATAGTTCCTTTGCAGCAGATCTGTCGCCTGCGTTAGCCAACCCCTTTAAATCGGAAACCCTTTCGTTTTTCTCTGTTAGGCTTTCAGTTTTGAAAATATAAAAATTTATAGCATGGGGTTGCTCATCAGAGCCGATATTTGAAGGATAGCGATATATCTTATTTTTTCGCCTTTTCCTTTTTTTCTCAACAACTGTGTCAGTAGTCAGCGGAGTATTTTTGGTGTCTGCTTCTGTAGCCATTAGACTTCTCTATAAATAGGGTTATTATTCTTCTTATTTATAATGCCATATTCAAAAAATGTTTACAAGGGTCGTTTTAAACCCACTAATCCAAAAAAATATTGTGGAGATGTCTCCAATATTATTTATCGCTCATCATATGAGCTAAAATTTATGAAATGGTGCGACCTCAACGAAAATATAATAGAGTGGGGTTCCGAAGAATTGTCTATACCATACAAATCACCAGTTGATAATAGAATACACAGATATTTCCCAGACTTCTATCTAAAATTAAATAACAAAAAATATCTGATAGAAATAAAACCTTCAAGGTTCACCCAAGAACCGAAAGTACCCAAAAGAAAAACAAAAAGATTTATTGAAGAAGTCAAACAATATGGAAATAACATAGCCAAATGGGAAAGTGCAACTGAGTTCTGTCTAGATAATGGTTGGGAATTTAAAATTATTACTGAAAAAGAATTAGGCATCTCTTATAAATAAGGATATGGCTAATCCTTTAGAAAAAATACGAGCAAACTCTAACGACCAGCAAAAATCTATGGACTGGTATCAGAGACAAGTGCGTCAATTGGCATCAAACGTCAATTCACCGCAAGCATATGTTCGTTCAAAAATGTTTGAAGTGAAATCAGATATAGAGATCGGAAGTATGTACCTCTATAGATATGACCCGAAGCATAAAGAAACACTTCCATATTATGACACCTTCCCATTGGTTCTACCATTTGAACCTGCAAAGGGAGGGTTTTATGGATTAAATCTGCATTACTTACCATATATGATGAGAGCAAAACTTCTTGGTCAATTGCTAGAAACAGCGAACGATAAAACGATTGGTCCAGAAACTAAAATGAGATATAACTGGCAGATTTTAAAAAGCATTGGTAATGAAATAAAACCTTGTGTGAAAAGGTATTTGACAAATCACGTTGTAACATCTTTCTATAAAGTTAATCCAGAAGATTGGAAATCAACTATCTTTCTTCCGATTGACAATTTTGTTGGTGCAACAAAGAATAAAGTATTTACAGATTCAAGGGCAATGCTATAATGGCTAATTTTCAATTAAATGACTTTTTAGCAAAGATACGTTCAGAAGATCTTGCAAGATCTAGTAGATTTGAGATAGTCATAACAACTCCTGGAAAATCCAGCAACGCAAGAAGTGTTTCTCTCCTATGCGAAGAAGCAGCAATTCCTGGATTAATATCAACCTTTGTACCAACAAAGATTGGTAACTGGACTGAATATCGTGTTCATGGCGTTGAATTCTTCGGGGATAATGCAACATTCGGGTTCTATGTTGATACGCAGTGGGGTGTGAGAGAGTTTTTTGAAGATTGGATTGCCACAACTCAAGTTGATACTATATCAAAAGAAGTTGGGTTTTATGAAGACTACACTGCTGACATCGAGATATATACGCTGGATAGAGCTGACAACAGAACAGGGAAATGGTGTCTTCGGGATGCGTTCCCGAGGCTGGTAAACTTAACGCCAGTTTCTCAAGCTGCAGATTCACCAGCAAGAGTAAGTGTCACATTCGCTTACAAATATTGGACGTCAGATACAATTGAAGAAGGATTCCGCGAAGGCGGTGGACCACTCGGAAACATCAAACGATTGGTCAATATGTTTAAAAACGATGGTAAGGGGTTCAAAGACCTTTTTGACTTTTAAGGAGTAAATAATGGCACTACCGCAAATTGATGTGCAAACATTTAATATTAATATATCATCATTGGGAAAGAAATTTAAGTTTAGACCTTTCCTAGTAAAAGAAGAAAAATTGTTGGTTATGGCAGGGGAGTCTGAGGACAAATCTGATATGATAAATGCCGTGCAACAGATAATAACGAACTGTTCCATGGGAAAGGTAAACGGAGAAACCTTACCGATATTTGACCTCCAAAAAGTATTCTTAGAAATACGAGGGATGTCTGTATCAAACATCATAAACTTGGTTGCAAATTGCGGTGAGTGCGGTATAGAAAACGATGTTGTGTTTGACTTAGAAAAAGTCAAGATTACAAAAAACAAAGGACACACTAATAAAATAAAACTCACCGAAACAATGATTCTGGAAATGGATTACCCAGACGTTCACGAAATCAGTAAACTGATGAGTGGTGAGACAGAAGAAATATATGAAGTAACAGCAAATTGTATTAAAACGATCTATAACGACGAAGAAATAATTCAATTCCAAGAAAGTCCATTGGAAGAAAGAATTAATTTTATAGAAGGATTTTCGGTTAAACAATTTGCTCTTATAAGACAATTTTACGAAAGTATGCCACAAATTTTACATGCGATTGATTTCAAATGTAAGGCATGCAAAAAGGACAATACGCTTGTTATTGATGGCTACGAAAATTTTTTCGTCTAAGCCTCTCTCACGAAACCTTGCAGAATTTGTTTAAAACAAATTTTTTATTAATGCAAGAACACCATTACTCTCTCACGGAAATAGAGGCAATGGTTCCTTGGGAGAGGGAAGTCTACGTTGCTATGTTAGTTGAACATCTAAAGAAAAAGGCTGAGGCTGCAAAGAGATAAAGAACTATGGCAGAAGAAATTAGACCAAACCTGAACAAATCCCGTGGGGATGTCGTTATCGGTTTTCCAGACCTTCTGAAAGGTAACGCTGGAAACTCCGCTACATCTGATCCAATCACAATGAAAAGGGCTGAAGAAGGTCAGTCTTTTGGCGGTTCTGGAAGTGGCGGTGGCGGTGGCATGTCTAATAACGTCACACCAATACTTGGTGATCTTCAAGCTGCATCCGAACTCTCTATGGAAGAGTTGGCAAAACAAACAGATATCTTAGAAGGAATAGAAAAAAACACTTCTGAAACAACCACTGCTGGCGGTCAAGAAAAGAAATCTTCCGAAGAAGATATAAGAGCAAAACTAGATGAATCAAAACCCCTTGACCAAGAACAAGGGAACAAGATAATCGATAAGCTGGCTGAGCTCAATAGCAATAGTAAAGCAACAGCATCTCTGTTGTCAGTTGCTGCGGCATTTGCAGGAACTCAAGCCGACGAAATCACAGACGCAATTGACAATATGACCACCACACAGAAGGCTGTTGCTGCAGCATTAACTGTTGGTGTTGCAGGAACTAGTATCGCTGCAAGTAAACTTGTGACCGCTCCATTGAAAAAAATTGTTAGTCCTGACAAAAAGGAAAAACCAAAGCCCAATTCCTCGAAGTCAAAAAAACCAAAAACTGCTAAACCCAAACCCCCACCATCTCCCGCTAAACCCAAATCAGGAGTCGTTAAACAGGCAGCAAAGACAGGCGGTAAATTGATTGCTAAGCAGGGAGCAAAGGTGGCAACAATTGCTGCATCTGGTCCAGCAGCACCTATCGTCGCGAGTGTCATGGCTGCAGCAACAGTTTATGAGCTTGGTACAATGGCTCTGGAAAAGGCAGGTTATGGGGAAGAAGTCGAAGCATTTGAAACAGGTGCAATGAATCTTGCTGGGATTGAAACAGATGAACAAGAAATTGAAAAAGATGCAGCCAAAGTTGCATTGAATGAGAAGAAAATGCAGGCTTTGGTCAAGAAAATTGATTCGTCAGACCTCACCGACCAACAAAAAACATTTCAAAAGGCAGAGTTACAGAAGGCATTGAATAACAGCGGTGACGTAGATACATTCGGAGACAGAAAAGCAAGGATTGCAGATAGAACATTTAAGAGATATGAGAAAATGTATGGTGAAGTAGAGATAGAATCACCAATGACACCTCCTCCTCAAAGCTCAAACTCGATTGAATCAGAAACATCACAAGCTAGAGAAGCAGAGTTGTTGGCGATGATTCCTGATATTCAAATCCCACCGCAAATACCACCAACAGTTAATGTACCAAACCAACCTGCTCCAAATGTTAGTGTGAGCGCAGTTCTTCCAAGAACAAACTTGCCATCCGAATTGTCTTCATTCGGGAACCAAGCTAGGATTCCTAAACTAGTTGTTTCATAAAAAAGGGGAGCATTGCGCTCCCCAGTACCACTAAGAACTAAACTCTACGCCACGATAAGTGTGTAAACTTTCTTTCTTTTCTTGCTTCGGCAATTTTTCGTAAAAGGCTCCTCTATAAGTTTTTCTAGAGTTCTTTTTTACTTTTGCAGATTTTACTAATTGGCTTGCGCCACGATACATAAACGTGTTCATAACACTTCTCCCTATACAAGGATTGAAGTAGTCTTTTAACGCATGAACAAATGCGAGTCGATAAAGATGACTAATCTATTCTATTTAGTAATAAAAAAGGGACTCCGAAGAGTCCCTATAAACTTGCAACGAGTACTCTTGTTAAATTTTGTCGTTGAGTTTTACCAAGTTTCTAGCCAAGAGGAGCTAGATTCCTGTTAATCGTCTTCAGCCAACTTAGCGAAGTATGATAGTGTATCATCTTCATCATCGTCATTAGACGCAACTGATACCTCTGGTTTTGAATCAACAAAAATTTGATCTTCGACATCACCAGTTTGTTCGGCAACTTTCTCAGCTGTGGTTACTTTAGCACCACCAGTAAGAACCATTTCTAGTTTTTGCTTCAACTCATCATAAGACTTGAAGTTCTTTGGATCAACAATTTCAGCTAGAGAAATTTGTTTCGCCCAAATGGCTTCTATTTCTGAATCTTCGGAAGCGATAGGAGTTGGGGTAGTTTCAAACTCAGACTTGTCATAGTTACGATAACCATCAACTTGACGAGCCTTCAGTTTAAAGTTTACACCTTCCCAAAAATCAAAAGGATTAACTGGTGTTTCGTCTTCGAACTGTGGTTGCATAACGTCTTTGATTTTGTCAAAGATTTTCTTACCAAATTTGTAAAGCATAACCTGCCCCTCGTTTTGAGGATTAGCAGGATCCTTCACAACAAGAACATTAGCATAATAAGCAAGTCGACGTTTTTGTTTTCGGGCAAGATCTTTATTCGCCTCAACACCACTATTCCAAAGTTCGCTGTTCAATTCAGAAACAGGGTCTTGTTGGTTTAGAGTAGTGAGGGAGTTTTCAATATACCACTTACCAGTTGGACCTTGGAACCCATGATTAAACATACGAACCCATGGAAGTTCCTCGCCTTGAGGGGAAGGCAAAAAACGAAGAACAGCATAACCATTACCAGCGGAATCTACTGAGAGTTTCCACTCATTGCTGTCATCTTTTTTATAGTTGGTTTGTGGTGCATCAATTTTTTCGACTTCTTTCATTAGATTATCGAAAGAGCCTCTTGCTTTACGCAAGTCAGATAGGGAATTAAACGACATATTTTTTCTCCGTATAAGCGTTGTATTTACGATGTATTTTTTGTCCTTTATCAGCGGACTTAGTATTTATAAAGATTCTCACCTAGATACCTAGTCTTTTCTGTTAATTTGACAAATGGTCGATATTTTTTTATAAGCAAATTAATGCTCTCTAAAAATATATCATCACTATTATCGCTTATTTCAAACAATTTGTCAAGCAAAACTAATGTCTCAATCGTTATTTTTTTACCAAGATAAAGACGATAGACTAATGCGTGATGTCCTTGTTCAGCGATAAATGGGTTAGAAATAGATTCTTTTTCCATTTCTAATTTTATCAGTTCTACGTCTTGCTCAAACTGATAATCTCTTCTCGCCTTGCGTGATTTCCATTCCTTATAGATCTCAGAGGAGCGAGTATCAAACATCCCACCCCACTTGTCTCCAGAAACAAAATTAGCCACTAGCAAGTCGATAATTTCTTTTTTCTTGTAGTCCCTTGCAAGTTTACGCATTGCAATAATATCTTTCCTCTTCAGGAATGCCTTCTCGCTTGCCTTTACTGCACCACGTGTTTTTGTGATGTCATACTTTTCAGTTGTAAAGTGTAGTTTGAGAGCAAGATATAATTTGTAAACCTCAAATGGGTCCATTACAATGGCAACTTCCCTGACTTATCAAACTTCAAAAGATTCAATTCAGATGCCTCTACTTTAATTTTATCTTTCAATGATGCAGTCAATAATTTCTTGACAGATTCAATTTCTAAATTATTCTGTTCACAAAAATAAACAATGGTATCGATATACCCAGACGCAGTTCTAACTGCTTCTTTCTCTATGTGCTGAGAGAAATCAGAGGAACTCTTGAATTGTTTTGTGATCAAATATTGGTCTGTGACTTTCGAAGCATCCGTCGTCATATCGTTATCAACTACCACTTTTGGCATCTTGAAATCTCCCTTTCCAATCTCTAATATATTCAATGACATCATGACTCCGTTTTATATATGGGGTTTCACAAATAGTGTGTTCAGCCTCACCCTTTCGGTCAAACTCGTAGACAGAAGGATGATCAAATGCCTCCGCTATCTGATTAATTGTATATGGGTTGTTTGAACCGAAATGCGCTTCTCTTATTTTCTTTCCAGACACAACAAGGTTCACAACCCCCTTCGCTACATCTTCAATATGGGTGAAATCTCTTGACTTATTCCCAGTACCGAATATCCGTAGACTCTCATTTTTAATAATTTGGTTTTTAAATGCTCTTATAACAGTGCTGTGTTCACCATAGTCCGCTTCTCTCGGACCATATACATTATAAAAGAACATGAGGTGAAAGTCAAGGGAATATTGAAGACTGTAAAAATTCAATGCTTCTTCGCACATAGCCTTCCCAAACGTATATGCATTAGAATATGGATCAGTAAATTCTACGCTAGATGATTGAGCAAAATACAAGGGGCATTTAAACCTTGTAGCCCACTCACAAACAGCAACTGTTGGGTTGATATTGTTTAGTATGGATTCTGCTGGGTGATCAAAGGATGCCCTTACTCTTGGAGTATTCGCAAGATGTATTATCCCGTCACACGGAGGTGGGGTGACATTACAAACATCATCAAAAATATAAGATACATTAGGAGAATCAGAAACATATGTTCCATTTCTTTTGTCGTCTACTACTGTCACTGAGCAATCTTGTTCAGCTAGTAAATCAACGACATGACTTCCTATAAACCCGCAACCGCCAGTTACAACGATATGCATTCTATACTTCTTCTACTGAGAGTTGACCTTCGAAAACAACCATTGATTCGTCACAATAGTATCCATTTTCTTCTAGATAACTTACACCATCTAAATCAACACCTTCCCAGACTTCATCTATAGTTCCATCTAATTCTTCATCTTCAGTCCAGCCGATATAGTCAACATCCTCCACATAACCATCGAAAGATGCTGCAAACTCAGTATCGCTGTAATCATAAGGTCTGAATGAATCATTTTCTCCATTAGCTAATGCAGTTTGCAATAAGTTTACTTCGTCGTCAGTCCTTGGAGTAATGTTAATTGTACCTCTTTTCCAGATGGTTGTTAACACAACTTTTTTGGAGTCACAAACCCAATCTTCAACCTCTTTAAATCCATACTTGGGTGGATTAACTGCATATGTTTTATCTTTTTGAATCTTCATTTGAATCCCACATTTATATCTGCATAGTGAATTTATTTATACATTATACCATAAAGTCTGTGATTAGTCAAGTAAAATTTTACTAGACATTCTCGCTCTCCCAGATATCTCTTGCATTGAGTAACAACTCCACATAGTTATCTCGTTTCTCAACAAATATTTGTGGGTCATCTCCCTCGACAGCAACCATAATAACACTCTGGTCTATGGGAATACCAGTTCTTTCTTCGTACATAATTGCATATGCTGCAGCTTGAGCAAAGTAATTACTAATCCATTCCTTCTTTTTTGGTTTTGCTGAGGTTTTAAAATCAATAATTGACAACTTACCTTCATATTCAGCAATGCAATCAACACGACCTGCTAGTCTTAAATGATCGCTATACAACGCTATCTCTTGTCCATGAATATTGTCTATACGATCTAACAGTGGTCTGAAATTATTAAACATCTCCTTATCAAGCAAGGACATATTTGACATATCAATTTGTTTGTTATTGAGTATATCTTCACACAATAAATGTATTTTTGTCCCACGAGTTGATGCTTGACGGCTCACACGATTAGCTGTTTCCTCACCAACTCTATCTCTCCATTTCTTTATGGAGTCTCTAGATAGGACACTTAAGACAGTTGTAACAGATGGATATGCCGCACCAGAGTCAGTATGATAACGTCTACTTCCATCTGGTGCGGTTTTATCTTTTGCGAAATCAGCGATTTCTTTTAAGTGATTGAACATTTAAGATTTCTTTCTAGGCTTGAAACCTAACATTTTCATCGCTTCAAGTGGAGTAAACTCCTCAGCCAGTTTCAAGTAAATTTCAACATGGGCATTTTTGACGAGATAATTTACCCAAGACTTCCAAGGTTTTGAACCATACTTGAATCGTGCGATAAAAGCAGGTTTCATTTTACCTACCCAAGATGGGTGACAGGTAGGATTAACTTCGTCCATAGTCTGTGAACCCTCATATGGACCATTATACATAAGGAATGACCCATCCCACTGAAACAACTCTTTATCAAATCTAGTCATAATCTCACTCTCTCATCTCAATTTATACAACTATTATACTACAAAGAGTTTTAAAAGTCAACACTTTTTTTTATTTTTTTCAAGTATTTAAACTGAATATTGCTCCTCATATTGCTCTCTGGCAATGATATATTCTTTAACAATGTCGCTTCTCACTATATCCTCAGGTGTAAACTCGAATATATTAAACGATGGCATAAGATCTGCTATAACCATAAATTTCTTTAGACCTGACATATCATTTCTCTTTGAATAAAGATCTGACTGTTTGAAGTCTCCTGCAAAGATTACTTTACTTCTCTGACCAATACGTGTCATTATGGAATTCAGTTCCATATCATTCATATTCTGACACTCATCAACAATAATAATCGCATCGTCTAGTGTAATGCCTCGAACAAATGATGTTATCATCCAGTCTATCTTTTTTGATTCTTGTAGACGCTCAAATACCTGATGTTTGTCTGGAAATAATTCCTCGCACATATCAATATATGGGCGCATATAGACTTCTGTTTTCTCTATTTCGTTTCCAGGAAGGTGACCAATATCTCGAGATGCAACAGCAGAACGACATACAACAACCTTATTAAAAGGATTGCCTTTGTCGAGGACTTCTTCTAATGCTTTGTAAAGTGCGATAAAGGTTTTACCTGTACCAGCGGAGCCGTGGAGGAGCATACAGGTTGAGGATCGGTAAGCCTCATAAAAAGATTTTTGAGTCGGGGTGAGCGGGTCGAATACTTGTAGATCGTCAATTTTTGGTTGGAGCCTATTGTTTCCTTTTTTGAAAGTTGGTTTGTCGTCTTGGATGAGTTGCAGGCTTGCTTGTTTTTTCGACATTTATAGACCTTGTGTGTTGGTTGAGTTTTTTACGAAATTGCCCCCTTTCGCGAGGGAGTCACATCGGTCACGTTACTCATTATGCGGGAAATTATTGCCTTTGCGTCGCGAGATAGCAAAAAGCTAGATTGAGCCGATCGCATACAGTCTATTGTGTAATATGGATCAGCACTTCGTATATCGTTTTTTGTGAAAAGATCTGTTCGGGAACCGAATATATTAATGCAGAGGAGAACCATTTCTATTTCCTCTTCAGTGTAAAGTTTAATGGCGACTCCTAGAGGTGTCGTCCTCTGAAACTTCTTTGGGAATTTTACTATTTTTGCTTTCATTATTTTATTTATTATGAAACTACTTTTACGCCATACTTTTTTTCAAATAAATTAGCATCTTCGCGACTATTAACCATCGGTTCGCCTTTAATATTTAATGACGTATTTAACAACATAGGAATTCCAGTTTCCTTCTTCCATTTCTTTAGTAATCTCCAAAGACCTTCGTGTTGTTCTTTGGTCACAGTCTGTACTCTACTCGTTCCATCTTTATGTACAATTGCTGGATACTTTTCGGGATCCCTTGCTTTAACTATATATTGCATATATGGGCTCTCAAACCCCTCGTCAACATAGAAATGTTTGTGGACATCTTCTTGTAATATAACAGGAGCAAATGGTCTAAACTCTTGCCGTTTTTTAATCTTATTCACCAAATCTTTCATTTCTAATCCAGTGGGATTGGCAAACAGACTT
>Ga0206682_10002582_pt1 | contig 16275 bp, 9 predicted proteins | sample M240m12015metaG_FD_155444 | JGI IMG/M metagenome (GOLD analysis project Ga0206682, IMG submission 155444) | Ammonia-oxidizing marine archaeal communities from Monterey Bay, California, United States - M2 40m 12015 | ecosystem: Environmental > Aquatic > Marine > Intertidal zone | place: USA... | reverse complement strand
ACGGTAGCCTCCGCCACCGCCGCTTCGACCACCGCCACGGTAACCTCCGCCACCGCCGCTTCGTCCACCGCCGCCGCTTCGGCCGCCACCACGGTAACCTCCGCCACCGCCGGATCGACCACCGCCGCTGTATCCACCGCGACCACCGCCGCTTCGTCCACCACCACGGTAGCCTCCGCCACCGCCGTTGCGTCCGCCGCCGTTGCGTCCGCCGCCACTGTATCCGTCTCGGTTTTGTTCACGAGAACGGCGATCTGCCGCAATGTAAACCACTTCGAACTCGGGAAGAATTGAGAATTCTGGAGGCATGAACTCGACGTTGATTCCTACATCGCGTTGAATACGAACATAGGATCGCTTCTGAGGGCGTTGTACGAGCGACACGACCACACCTGATGCTCCACCGCGAGCGGTTCGACCACTGCGGTGCTTGTACGCCTTGCCATTTTCTGGAGGATCGTAATGAATGACACAATTTACGCCAGCCACGTCAATACCACGAGCAGCAACATCTGTTGCAACGAGTGCCATGCATTCTCCATGTTGGAAACGCTCCATGGCTCTGTCCCGACCTCGTTGTGTCAACCCACCGTGAAGCGTTTGGACGGCCATACCGTCGTAGCTTAGGTCGTCGCCAACTCTGTCGACTCCAGCTCGGGTGCGGCAGAACACGATGGTTCGCCCACACTTGCGAATAAGTTCAGCAGTGATGTCTGGTTTCTTGGAATTGGGCATCAACCAAAAATGATGAGTCATGCTTTCCATGCTGACTTCTTTTGGCCCGACTTCGATGGTGACCGGATCGGTTTGGTAATCGCGGACGAGGTCAGCGACTTCGTCGTCAAGGGTGGCGCTAAACAAGATGGTTTGTCGGTCCTTTTTACAGGCGTCAAGGATCTCGCAAACGGGTTCCATGAAACCCATATCCGCCATTCGGTCTGCTTCATCGAGCACAACCACTGAAACATCATCCAGCGAGAGAGAACCTCGCTCCATCAAATCAAGCAGACGTCCTGGGCAAGCCACAAGCACATCGACACCACGGTCGAGGGCACGGAATTGCTTCTTGTACGAAACGCCACCATACATTGCTTCGACATAGAGTTTCAAATCGTAAGCAAGAGGGTCGAGAACTTTGTAAATTTGTTCTGCCAGTTCACGGGTTGGAGTGAGAATGAGCGAAGTTGGTCGGCGAGGTTCTGCTTCAGTGGTACGGGAGAGAAGAGGAAGTCCGAAAGCGAGGGTCTTTCCAGATCCTGTTGGCGCTCTGCAGCAGACGTCTTTTCCGAGCATTGCATCGGGAATTGACTCTTTCTGTACTTCAAACGGTTCAAGAATGCCTTGCGTTTTCAGAGCATTCACCAATACTGGTTCGATACCCAAGTCACTGAACGACACCATACACGCACCCCGTTCCATCCCGCCGTCCGACCCTATTTGAAACCCACAGTAGGAATAATCGTCCATTCCTGTGGCTCAATTGGTATTCAAGCGCGCCGAACAAGCATGGCAACTGCATTCCCGCCGCCGAGGCAAAGGGTCACAATTCCGCTCGATGATTCAAGGCGACGCATGACACCGAGCATGGTGATCAAGCAACGTGTGCCACTGGCTCCGAGAGGATGTCCAAGGCTCACTGCTCCACCATGGAGGTTAAAGCGATCTTCTGGAATGTTCAATTCTTGGGCCACCGAACATGAAGCGGAGGCAAAGGCTTCGTTGTGTTCGTACACATCAACATCAAGGACACTGAGTTGATTCCGCTCAAGGAGCATCTCCACAGCGGTGATTGGTGCGCTCATGACTCGAGCGGGTTCAACACCGCTTGTGCAGTAATCTTCGACATAGCCAAGAACCTCCCAACCTTGTTGTTGAGCAAACTCCGCATCAGCGAGAAGAACGGCGCTCGCCCCGTCATTGAGAGTGCTGGCGTTGCCTGCGGTTACTTGCCCGTCTTTCTTGAACACTGGACGAAGATTTGCCAGCGATTCTGCAGTGGTGTTTGAACGAACGCCCTCATCAGAATGGAAGTGAACCGGGTCGCCACGGCGTTGTGGGATCTCAACCGGGAACATTTCCCAGTCAAACCAACCGTTTGCTTGAGCGGTTGAAGCCCGTTGTTGACTTCGTGCGGCGTAGGCATCAGATGTCTCACGAGTGATGTTGCATTCCTCGGCAATGGTTTCGCCTGTGGTGCCCATATGAACATCGTTGTAGCCGTCCCAGAGTCCATCGTGAATCATGGAGTCGACAAGGGTTGAGTCGCCCATTTTCGAACCTTTTCGGTGATTCTTGAGCAGGTGAGGGGCATTGGACATGCTTTCCATACCACCTGCGATGATTGCTTTGTATTCGCCCGCACGGATGCTGTTCGAAGCCATCATCGCTGCTTTGAGTGAACTGCCACAGACTTTGTTGATGGTGACGCAAGGTGTGGTGTATGGCAGGTGCGCCCCGAGTGCGACTTGGCGGGCAGGATTTTGACCCGCTCCTGCTTGGAGCACTTGACCAAAAATGACCTCGTCAATAACACCCGAAGACGGGTCGAGACCTGCACGACGGCAGACTTCCTCAACAGCAAGAACACCAAGTTCAACCGCTGTAAAGCCTGAAAGAGCGCCCATGAATTTGCCAATTGGCGTTCGGGCAACGGCACAGATAGCAACCTTAGGCTGAGGCATGACCGCCCTAAAGGGACTTTATTCTTCAATGTGCGCGCCTCCATATCAGCCAAATTTCAAGAGAAGCCTTGATGATGTGAAGGTGCTGGCGGGTGCATGGCGAAATTCAAGACTGGATTCACAACGGACCGAGAAGCGAACGAAATGCGACACATTGAGGTGGAAATCGATTTCACTCCAAACGCACTCGCTTCAATCCTCTACCGCCAAGGTGACACCGTTATCCTTGCTTGCTGCACAAAGGAAGCTCGATTGCCAGGATGGTTCCCTCGAGATTCCACTAAAGGGTGGGTTCACGCTGAGTACTCACTCTTGCCAGGTTCGACCGATTCAAGGTTCCGAAGAGAACGCCGTGGTGCAAAAGGACGCACTCAAGAAATCGAGCGCTTGGTTGCTCGTTCACTCCGTGCTGCTGTCGATCTCGAAGCACTTGGACCAGTGGCCCTCAACGTCGACTGTGACGTGCTAAACGCCGATGGAGGCACCCGATGTGCATCGATTACCGCTGCAAACATCGCCCTCCGACTTGCTGTTCGCCGACTCATCGCTCGAGGCGAATGCCTTCCAATGGACATGCGGCCAACCGAAGACGAACGACGCAACGGATGGACTGCTCCGTCCCTTTCAGACACAGAGCGAACCAACCATGAAAACGCTGTCATCCCACACGACTTGGCTGCTATTTCAGTCGGTCTAATCGATGGAGAAGTGTACCTCGACCTTGATTATGTCCTTGACTCAAACGCAGATGTCGACATGAATGTCGTCAAAACTGCCGATGGAAAGTACGTCGAAATTCAAGGCACAGGTGAAGAATCAACCTTTTCTGGTGAAGAACTCGTTGCCCTATTGGCACGAGCCGATGGTGGACTTGAGACGCTCTTTGATGCTCAAGTCGCCATTCTCGATGGCATCGAGTGAGGCATACTGTTCGGGCGGAAGCCTTGATATGGCAGGGGTCATCGCCAAGTTGCACGGGTCAGTAGCTTAGTTGGGAGAGCGCGGCACTGAAGATGCCGAGGTCGCTGGTTCAAGTCCGGCCTGACCCACCTCAACACACCATGAGCGAAAGCTGTCTGCAAAACGATGGCTCTTAACACGGGAAAAGCCAGTTTGAATCGAGTTCCCATCGTTGGGTTCATTTGCAAGAACCTCTTCTTGTGGGTATGGGCGGGAAGGATGATGAGAATCCAGCATCGCCTGAGGGCACCGAGCATGAAACTCGGAAGGATAAACTCAGCAAGGAACTCGAAGTGATTCGAACCCGAAGAACCGGTGGCTCAGGCCGCAGTTTCTTAGCCAAGAAAGAGAATTTCGTCCTCTTTGGCGGCATCGTTTACGGTGGAGTATACGCCCTGATGATTTTCGCCATGTCTTCTGGGATGCTTGGTGAATCAACGGCACTCGATCACGCCGCTTCCAATACCTTCCTCGATATTGGTGGCGAATGTGAAGAGATCACAGAGGAACCATGGATTCACATGTTCCCCAACGAAGACCTGCATGTATTCTCACTTGCTGGGCACAACCTCCCTGAAGGGTTTGCATCACTCGCCTTCGAAATCACATCAACCGATGAAGGCCAAGAATGGTGGTCAAAAGCAAACTCGACGGTTTCGACGGTCAAGTTCAAGGGAGGCTCGGAAACAGGTCGTTCGAATTACCAAGCCGACTACAGCGACTTAACTGAAGGCCACTATTCGATTACATTCGAAATTTCAGTGTACAATCAGTCCAACCTCACGGGTGCAAGCATCGTTGAAGGCGGTGAGCAAATTGACAAAACCATTGAGTTCGAAATCTCTGAATCAAAGCAAACCCTTGCCTTCCTACCGTTTGTTAACGACGAAACGAAGCAGGACATTCGAGTCACCGACACAGGTGCCCGCTCTTGCTGGAGCGTCCAAGATTTGGGAGACTGGGGCTACATTCTCATTGGCGCTGAGCTTGGTGGAGGTCGAGAAACGGCCATGCTCTCCGGAGGCTCTGCCGGCATCCCTGCATGGTGGATGGCTTTCACATCCCTCTCACTGTCAGCGATCACCTTGCTTGTGATTTATCCGTTGATGTACAAAATCTACCACCAAGAAAGCGACGACATTCTCTCCAGAGCACACATTGGCCGTCTTGTGGAAGAGATTCTGACAAAAACTGCAACCCGGTTGTCAATCGATGTCGATTGGGAGTTGTACAAACTCGAACCCCGAGAATTATCCATTGACATCATGGTTCCATACAAGAACACTGAATCCACGCTATCAGACAGCAAGGACGTGCGTGCTGAAGTGCTTCGGGAAATTCTCGACGAGTTTGCGATTTTCCGTGTCTTCAAACCCGTTCAATTGACGGTACGAACGATTGGTGTCAATCAAGGGATTGACTTTGATTCCGGCGTAGGAATTGGTACCTCTGCAGAAGAGGAAACTGAAGAAACTCAGAACTATTCATCGTTCTTCTCTGAACTTCACACCCTCTCACGTGTCGAAGATGAAGTCCGAGAAAGCCTCGAACTGTTCTTCGCCCGTCGAAGCGACCTTGCAATGAAAGGTGCTGTCGTTACCAGTGATGACCGAGTCATCTTCGTCTCCGTCATTTATCGGCCAACTCAACGGTTTGCATTCTTCAGGTTCAAGAAAACGAGGGACGAAGTTCAAACCGAGCTTCATCGATTTATATCCAAGCGAAACGCCGACTTATTGGGGTCTCAAGACCTCATCGTCAAAGGACGAAACCAAGTCTCGACCTTGGCTGACCGATCCGGCGCTGGGCGTGTGGAGCGTGCCTCGAAGAGCGACGAGCGAATCGTGGCCGTTGCTCGCCAAGACGGCCTTGGTGGAAAGATGCTCCAGACCAAACTGCTTGGCGATACACTCTCGACGGTCGAGTACATGGCCAACGAAAAGCGTGAGATGATCAATAAATGGGGCTTCTGGGGTTTGATTGTCTTCGTTTGGATTCCTTTCATGGCATCAGGTGTGCTGGTTGGTGCAATGCTCGGATTGCTTTCGAGAATGAACTTCACCCGCGTCCTCTCTGCCACCTTCATCGGTGGTTCAATCGCTTCAGTCACATGGGCATACACTGCAGAAGGGATTGTGAAATTCATGCACCAATACAAACTTGAGGCTGTTATTCCACTGATCATCATCGTCTTCGTTGGCGCTGCATTCCTGCACATTCGTTCAACCAAGATGCGCCGTCAGACTGAGCTTTTCGAAGACACCCTCCTGGACAATTTCCATGCGAACATCCAAGCCAAATACGGCGAGCAAGGATGAGGATTCCAATGGACGCCATCACCCAGACGATTGGCAGAGAAGGGCATGTCGGCGAGGTATCGCTCATTGGTATCGTGACCGTCAGCGACCGGGCCAGTGATGGAACCTACGAAGACCAAGGTGGGCCAGCAATTCTGGCTTTCCTTAACGAAGCCATTGCAAGCCCTTGCATCGTGCACTATAGGTGCGTCCCAGATGTTCAGGCAGCCATTGAAGATGCCCTGATTGAACTCGCCGATAAGATCAGATGTGATGTCATTGTCACAACAGGCGGTACAGGCCCCACGCCTCGGGATGTAACACCGGAAGCGACAGAGGCAGTTCTTGAGCGAATCCTTCCCGGGTTTGGCGAACAGATGCGGGCCATATCCCTGAAGTATGTCCCAACTGCCATTCTCTCGAGGCAACTCGGAGGAACCAGAGGTTCTTGCGTAATTTTCAACCTTCCTGGACGTCCTAAATCGATCAGGGAGACCATCGATGAAATTTGGCGAGCCGTTCCATATTGTGTGGATTTGATTGGTGGCCCTTACATCGATACTGTGGATGATGTCTGCAACGCATTCAGGCCTGCCTCTGCTCGTCGTAGGTGAACGCAAAACCCAAGCAAGAGTTCATTGAGTAGATTCCCAAGGAAGGCACATGGACCAAAAGAACAACGGAAACTTGCTCGTTCTGAACGCAACGATGATCTTACCTGACAAGACCGTTCTGGGCGACCTACGAACCGAAAATGGAACCATCTCTGAAATCAAGATTGGAGGCGGTCTTGAGCCAAACCATGACGAACAGGTCATCGATGGGACGGGGTTGCATCTTCTTCCCGGCGCCATTGATCCGCAAGTGCATTTCAGAGAACCAGGCCAACCGGAAAAGGAAGACCTCGGAAGTGGTTCGGCTGCCGCAGTAAGTGGAGGCATTACCTCGTTTTTGGACATGCCAAATAACAAACCAGCCATTACAGACATGAAGGGTATGCAAATGAAACTCGACAGTGCTGCTGCCACATGCGTCAACAACTACGGCTTCTTCATTGGCGCTACACCCACGAACCTCGCAGAACTTCAGGAGGTCGTTGGGACCATTGACGCACCACGAGCTATTCCTGGCATCTGTGGAACAAAGGTGTTCATGGGGTCCTCAACTGGAACATTGCTCGTCAACGAGCGCGAAGCACTCGACAGAATCTTTGGCGGAATTGGTGGGCTGATTGCGGTTCACGCTGAAGATGAAGACCGACTCAACGAACGTTACCCCTCGTTTGAACATCGCACCGACATGGCCGCTCATGCTGAATGGCGAGACGATGTGACCGCACTTCTTGCCACTAAAATTGCGGTAGAACTTGCGGAGCGACACCAACATAGGCTCCACATTCTGCACCTTACCTCCGGACTCGAAGCTGATTGGTTGGAAGGTCGGACCTCGTTGCCAAGTCAAGCGGTAGGAAAAGGAGTCATCACTACTGAGGTTCTGCCTCAACATTTGACATTCAATGAAATGGATGTTGAACGTGAGGGGGTGCGACTAAAGATGAACCCACCAATACGGTACCAAGCAGACATGGACATCCTATGGCGTAGAATTCACGACGGTACGGTGCAATGCATCGCCACAGATCACGCACCCCACACGCTGGATGCAAAGGCGAAAGGGTTCCCTGCTGCACCGAGTGGTATGCCAGGTGTTGAAACTTCACTCCCTGCCATGCTCACCCATGCCAAGGATGGCCGATGCACCATCGAAGATGTCGTCAAGTGGATGTCTGCGAATGTAGCGGATTGCTACAACATGACGAACAAAGGTGCGCTTCAGCAAGGCTATGACGGAGATCTTGTCTTGGTCGACATGAAGCATGAAGCCGAAGTGACTGATGAAAATTCGTGGACACGAGTTGGTTGGAATCCGTACAGAGGCCGAACCCTTGTCGGATGGCCGATGGTAACCGTTGTCGGCGGCGTGCCAGTGTTCGAAAGAACGCCTGAAACGGGTCAAAAAGGGAAACTATTGGTGAAACCGGGTGAAGCTGGTGAAGCGATTGAAATGGCTCCTTGGATTTAATTGTAAATGCGAATTAATATCCAATCTTGCCGGATAACATTATATGGCAAGATATTTGATTCCGGATTGAGGAATCTACATGAGTTGGCTAGAAGAAAATATTGGAGAAGGATATCAACAGGTAATTGTCGGCGTTGTGCTGTTCATCATTGGTGCTACAATGGGGTGGCTTGAAGCCGCTGACGGTGCCATGAGTGCGGCTGACGTCTACGTCCCGTCGTTGCTGATGCTTTCTGGGGGAATGGTGACGCTGCTCGGCATCTCCTTTGGCACTGGCCATGAAGACGACAGAACGAACGATCTGATGGATGCCATCAATGATTTGACGAACAGAATGAACGCAATGCTGGGCGAAGAAGAGTGAGATCAAAGGCCGTAAATTCGGCCATACTTCTCTTCCACATAGCGTAGGAAAGGCTCGGGGCTTGGTGGAGCACCTGTCGCTTTTTCAATCAAATCAGCAGGTGACATTTTGCTTCCTTCTGCATGGATTCTTGGCCTCAACCATTCGAGAAGCGGCGACCAGTCTCCAGATTCAACGAGGGCATCGATGTCACCGAGTTCTTCAGCCATTGATTCGAGAAGTTGTGCAGCATACAAATTCCCGAGGGTGTAGGTTGGGAAATACCCAAATGCGCCCATGGACCAGTGAATGTCTTGCAAACATCCGAGGCGATCGTTTGGAACTTCTTCACCAAACCACTCTTGGAACATGGTGTTCCAAGCATTTGGCAATTCTTTGACAGTCAACTCACCATTGAACAACTGCTTCTCAATTTCATACCTGAGCATGACATGGAGGTTGTAGGTCACCTCGTCCGCTTCAACCCGAATGTAGCCGGTTGACACTTTGTTCGCAATTCGATTCAAGGTTGCCGGGTCCCATTCCGGCGCAGAAGGGAAGCACTCTTTGTACCAAGGAAGGGCGACCTTCCAAAAGGCAGGAGTGCGGCCAATTTGATTCTCCCAAAACCGACTTTGTGACTCATGCACTCCAAGGGAAACTGCCGCACCACGGGGTGTGTATGAATGATCAGCATCGAGCCCTTGTTCATACAGGGCATGACCGGTTTCGTGCATCACGCCATAGAGGCAAGAGAACGGCTCACTCAGATCATATCGAGTGGTGAATCGTGTGTCCCCTGGCCAAAGTCCAGCAGAGAAAGGGTGAGTGGATGCATCCATTCGCCCGGCCTTGAAATCAAAGCCCATTGCTTCAGAGACCTTTGTGCAAAAGGCCGTTTGTTGCTCGATTGGAAATTCGAGACCCTCCGGCCATGGAGGGTCGGGTGACGATTCCTTTGCCGCCATAATGCGATCTAAGAGGGGGACGAGTCGTTGACGGAGGCCCGCAAAGAGTGGATCGTAGTCTGAAACCTTCATGCCTACTTCGAACTCATCCAACAACGCATCATACGGAGTACCTTCTACCTCGAGGTATGAGATTTTTTCTTTAGTCATCGAAACCAAGCGTTCGAGGTGTGGTTCAAATGCTGCGAAGTCCGAAACAGCCCGAGCATCTTGCCAAGCCATCATTGCTTCTGATTTGGCACGAGCGTAATTCGCTACAAACTGTTCAGGGAGCTTGACCGCCTTGTCATGAGCACGGCGCATCTCTCGGACGTTGGCCTGTTGGTCCTCGTCCAAACCTGATTCTGCCTCGAGTTGAGCAATCATTTGTCCAAGGTCAGGGTGAATTAACCGTGAATGTGCTTCTTTTGCTAACCATGCGAGCATATCTGCTCGAGCGGCAGCTCCCTTTTCGGGCATGATTGTTTCCCTGTCCCACCCGAGGTGACCTTGCAAGGCTTGCAATCGATGGATGTCTTTCACGGCGGTGATGAAGGCTTCGTAGGCGCTCATGGTTGACCATCGGGGCGTGGCACATGAACGCTCGTATGTCGAAATCACAGGTCGTAAGGCCGAGATGCGGGGACATGACGGCCACACCTTCAAGATACGAGGCTCCTTACGATGTCTATGGCCAAAACGTTCGGTAAGGACGATGACAAATTGGCCGTCCAAGAAGACCATGAAATCGAGTTGGCTGTAGCCGAACTCGAAGGCATCAATCTCGAATCAGATGGACAAACTGAGGCTGAACCACTCATGGCCGTTGTCCCCGATAACGAAATCCCTTTTGACAAACTGAGTTCCGAAGATCTCAGTGAGCAATTAAAGGGAAGTGCGAAGATGGTGGTCGAAACATGCATGGACATCCGCCGCGGTGAAAATGTTCTGATCGTTTGCGACCCAACCACGGGAGACATCGGTCAAGCGTTGCATGAGGCCGCCAACGAACGTTCCGATCGTGTGCTGCTTATCGTTATGCCAAAAGCAAGGCACCATGGTGAAGAGCCTCCGAGTCCGGTGGCGAATCTAATGCGCCAGCAGCAGGTTGTTATCGCGCCAACTCGCTATTCATTGACGCACACTCGAGCCGTCCGTCAAGCACAAAAAGATGGGGCACGGGTGGCTACAATGCCCGGCATGACCAATGAAATGTTTTGCCGAGGTGGAATGTCGGCTGATTTCACCGAGGTGAAGAAACGAATTGGTGCACTCCAACCTCACCTTCGTCGCAGGCGAATCCTCAATGTCAAATCAGAACAAGGGACCGATGTCACCTTCGAGGTGAACTGGCGTGAGTGGAAGCTTGATGACAATGGGATCTGCAACCGGCCCAGGATGCTTACAAACCTTCCAGCAGGAAAAGCATTCATCATGCCGCGGGAGGGAACCATGAATGGAACCGTCGTTATTGACGGTTCATGGGAATCCAATTTGGTTGATGAGCCCGTCACCCTGACCATTGAAGCCGGCATGGTTGTCGATGTGACAGGTGGAACAATTGCTGCCTCGATTCGCCAAGAGTTTGGCGAAGCGGCCGGACGATTGCGTGTGAAAGATCGAGAAAATGTGTGGACTGTGGCAGAGTTTGGGTTCGGAATGAATCCGCACGCTCGTTTATTCGGGAATGTTCTCGAAGATGAAAAGCGATTAGGCACCTGCTATTTTGCTGTTGGAGACAACACTGCACTCGGTGGCTCTTCGTCTGTTGGCATTCATATCCCAGGTGTTCTCAAAGAAGCAAGCCTCTGGTTTGACGACACCCATGTTCTTGACAAAGGGCAGTTTTTGCTCCAGTTGTGATTATTGGACTGCGTTTTGGGTTCCACAAATCGGACAGAACCGCCAGTATGGGTCGAGCCCAATGCCACATCCACGACACATCACACCAGATCGAATGGTTGGTTGAACTGAAGGCATTGTTGGGTGGGCTTGATTCCATTGATGCGTGGGTTGTTGTTGATTCCAGCCTTGTTGCTGCTGTTGCTGATTCCAAGCCTGTTGCTGCTGATGTTGCTGGTTCCAACCCTGTTGCTGTTGTTGCTGATTCCAACCCTGTTGCTGCTGTTGTGATTGTTGTTGAGGCTGTTGAGGTTCTTGCTGTTGTTGAACAGGTTGAGTCAACGGCTTTCGGACTGGAGCCACAGGGCGAGGAAGGCCCGCTGCTTTACCAGCTGCAGGTGAAGACATGAACTCAGACAGAGAGACGCTTCCGTCCCCATCCGTGTCAGCTTCTGCATGCAAAACGGTTGCTTCTTCAAGGGTCGTACCGGTCGCAACGGCTAACTCTTCAACCGATAATTGCTCGCTGCCATCAGTGTCTGCTGCGATGAAGTGTTCTGCTGCGCTGGTGAACAGTTCCTCTTCAGTAACTGGCATTTCTAACGGGGAAACTGCTGGCTCCGGGGTTGCGGGTTCTTGAACAGGTTCTGGAAGAACCTCTTGCACAGGCACTGATGCAACTGGAACCATTGGTTCTGGGAGTTCTACTGAAACTGGCTCTGGAGCAGGTGGTGGGGCTGGGACTTCGGTGGTCTCCTCTTTGAGGCCGATATCAAATGCGCCAGCGAAGGCGTCCTGAGTTGCCTTAGCGACTTGCTTTTCATTCGTTGTGTCTACAGTTGGTTCCACAACTGGTTCATTGACCATTGGCGGCAATTCCACCTTTGCAGTCGGCGACTCTGGAGCGACTGCGGTTGGCAAAGGCACTGGTTTTGATGCTGTTGGAAGCGGGATGCTTGGTTCATTCACCGCAGGTTTTGGCACTGGCGCAGGTGCAGGTGCCGAAGGCGTTGGAGCCATTGGGACGCTTGCCGAGGCTGCAACACCGCTTGCCAATGTAGGGACTGGAAGTGCGTGGCCCGCAACATCGAGGGCAGCTTCAAGTTCTTCTGCCACCGTTAGCAAGGATGCTTTGTTCGCCTCTGGTTGGGCTAAAAACGATTCAACTGTCGTGAGGTATCGAGTGACTTCCCCTTTGCCTCCGGTCGCATAAGCAACGGCTAACAGTTTCAGAAGTTTCATCGGATCTGCAAGGGTTGTGAGTTTTGCTAACTCCTCCTCGCTGAGCGATGGTGTGTTGCCTGAACTGTCGCCTGCTGAATCCGGAGTTCCAAGATAATGCGACAGAGAATCTGGCATGGTCATGATGCCCAAGTGGCCAGCAACAAGGTAGTAAATTTCCCCACCCTCACACTGAATTCGCTCGCTTGCTGCGTTGAAATCAAACTCTCCGGGAAGCAGGACAATGTCAGAGAGAACTTCGAAGAATTTCTCCATGGCTTCGAGGCGATCCATAGCCATCAACGTATGAACCATGTCAGAAGACTCAGTGATGCCGAAATAGGCAGCAGCATCGTCAACTTCGATCCCATCGGGCATCGATTCTCCGGGCAATTCATCAACCATGATTCAACCGCCTACGCCTTGCCCACCTGTGTATGGTTTTTGAGGATGATGCCATCCTTCGTTTGGTGAAACCTCATGGATTCATCGACTCCTTCCGAGATCATAGATGGCACGTGATTGAGGTGCTGACCAACCTGTTTCCTGTAATTGCATGAGAATGCTTCGCTCCTGTTCATCATCATCAATGGCTGTTCGTACCCAATCAGCTGCGGATTCACGGTCTTCAGCTTGCCAATCCTCGAAGATACTGAGGTCGATTTTGATTCTTGCTTTGCGAACCTTTGCTGCGCCGTCTTCATCTGGCGCTTCCTCGACGGCGACCTTCGAGGCCACCTTCGTTGCGGGCACCTTGCTCGGGCCGGGGCGATTCCGTGGTGGACCTGTGGGCGCTTTGGATTGAGGTGGTCCGGAGGTGGGTCCTCGTCCAGGTGGGCCACCGCTGGCTTTACCCGGCGCTCTTTCGGTCGGCCCTCGCCCCTTTGGTCCGCCTGTCGGGGCTGGCTTTGGTTGAGGTTTGCTTTGTTGTGGAGAAGCGCGAGTTGACGGGAAAGAAGAGGCAAACGAACCATAATCGCCATCATCATCATCCCAGTCCTCATCTTCATCATCATCGTAATCGAATTCATCGCTTCTAAACAAGCGGCGGATAACGACAAGGAGCACGACAACGCCAATCAATGCGCTAACACCTGCTAAAGCGGCGTTGACCGGTGAGAGGCCTAACAATTCAGACGAGGTATCATCGTCGCTGGCTACGGGAACTGGGCATCCATCATCATAGCCTCCAGCACCAGAAGGCTCATCGGGACAATTGTCAAAGTAATCCGCAACACCATCGCCGTCAGCATCGCTTTGTGTTGGATCGCAACCATTTTGATCGACTAAGGTCTTGTACGCTGCTTCGGTTTCTGGACAAAGGTCAGGGTTCGTCCCTGAAGCGTTGTCCCCGTAGCCATCTCGATCATAATCTTCCCATTGGGTTGGGTTTCCTGCAAGGCCTGTTGGTTCGAACAAATCACGGTACCCATCACCATCGTCCAAACAACCAAGGAAATCGATGTACGAGGTGCCATTTTCAGTTGGGCACTGGTCTGCGTTTTCACCCTCTTGATTGTCGCCATAACCGTCACCATCTTGGTCAAACCACTGTGTTGCATCAGTCGGGAATGCATCCCCTGTTTGGTTTTCACGAAGACCAGAAGTTGCGTTTAGACTGTAGGTGTATGTCCCCTTGTAGCCATCGCCATCAAGGTCCTGTTCCAATGCTGTTTCATCGGTGCACCCGGTAACGTCAACAGGGAATCCTGCCGGAGTGCTTGGGCAAGCGTCGTCTGCGTCGCTTACACCATCATCATCGCTGTCCAATTGTGCAGTTGAGCAACCATTTGCGTCGACTTCGGTATCCATAGTGAGCGGGCACAAATCAACAGGGTCGAACACACCATCACCATCGGAATCAGTTTCACGCTGGGCTTGACTGCACCCAATTGCATCGACGACATCTTCGTACTCGGTTTGTGGACATTGGTCCATATCATTCATCACACCGTCTTGATCCTCATCGAGTTGGTTTTCAGCGCATCCTGCTTGATTGACGGCAAGACCAGCCCCGGTGTTCGGACATGTGTCTTGTTCATTTGAGACAAAGTCACCATCGTCGTCGGTGTCATCGATAAATCGACATCCAATACCGGTTTCACCACCGTTTGGCACTGTGCCTTCGAGCACGCCAGCAATGGTGGTGCATTCATCCGCTTGGTAGCCATCAGGGTTGTCCCCAAATCCATCACCGTCGAAGTCGAGCCATTGAGTCGGTTCAAGAGGGAATGCATCCGAGGAATCCTCCCATCCGTCACCATCGGCATCAGGGCATCCAAACACAGGGTTGGTGGAATTACCCCAAACACCAGGGCATCCATCGAGTTCCAATCCAGCACCATTGTTGGTCAAATCTTCATCTGAAAGATCATAAAACGAAGTCCAGCGGTCAGGGTATCCATCGCTGTCGTTATCTTCTGCTGCTGCAATGTTGTCAGGGAACATATCAGGGTCTGTCGCCCCTTGAGAGTTGTTATCACCGTAGCCGTCACCATCGGAATCTGTCCATTGTGTTGGATCAAGTGGCCACATATCAGCGCCCATAGATTCATTCCATTCATAGAAGCCTCCGATGTCCGAGGGGTCCGATGACCCGTCGAGGTCAGTATCTAAGCAACCATTGCGGTCTCGCCACGAAGCACCCCAGTCCCAAGGGCAAGCATCCCCTGTCACGGTATCTGAGTCGTTATCACCCCACCCATCACCATCATAATCGGCGTATTGGGAGGGGTTGAATGGGAACAAGTCGCCTGTTGGATTGTTTGGATCAAGGGGTGTTGCGCAACAGTCGGGTCCTGAATTGTCTCCATAACCATCCCCATCAGAATCCTTCGATTGTTTCCAATTTAGAATGAACACATCGCCGTCGTAAAACGAGACGTCGTTGTCCGACCAACCGTCCTGATCAAAGTCAATGCAGCCCAGACGACCAAGCCATGAAGTCCCAGGATCATCCTGGCAACCATCATCCGTGTCCGCATAGCCATCTGCATCAAAATCAGGGCAGCCATAGGTGTAGAAGGAAGATGTGGCTGGGACTGTCGAGCAATCATCCGCTATTGGACCGTCGGGGTTATCGCCGTAATTGTCAGCATCGCTGTCTGCCCATTGATTGCCCAACATAGGCAAATCATCAACGAGGTCAAACACAAGATCCCGGTCTGTGTCCTGGTAGATTCTCATTACGCTCACATCGTCGAGTGTGTCATCCCAAAGGCTGAGATGGACGGTCCCATTGCTGTCGACTTGAGCGTTGGTTTGACTTCCAGCCGCTTTGTAACCAAATGCGAGGGTCGACCATGACGTGCTGTTGATGGAGGCAGCCTCCTTGCCAATTGCGTTCCAGGTCAGAGCGTTGTCGGAGCCTGTGCTTGTCATGAGAAGGTAATGCTCGTCCATTACGATCAGGTCCCAAGCACCTTCGAGGTTCGATTCAGGTTGAGCCCCAAACGCCACCCATTCACTGCTGTTGGTGCGGGTGTAAATCGAAGGTGTCGGCGTGTTGCTGCGAAGGGCAAGGGTCGGCTCACTTCCCCCAACGAGGTCAAGGTTGTACTGAGCCATGGATCCTGCAGGTTGGGGTACAACTGCGGTTGTCCAGTTGGTGTCATTCGCACTGCGTTCATGAATCGAAAGGACACCGGTGCTTGTGAGCGTGGCTGCGATGATCGATCCGTTCTCAGTCACTGCGAGTCGGAGATCTGAGGAGAAGTCAGTCAAACCAGTGATGTTGTGCAGTTGAGTCGAAGTTGAATTGATGACCCAAAGAGCGAGGTTTGCGTCCACGCCGTCATCGTTGATGACCAAGACTCCAAGGGAGCCATCGTGAAGATAGGCGGCTGATTGTTGTTCTGAAACGACTGCCATAAATGCTCCAGATGCAAGTGCGGAGGGGTATT
>Ga0206682_10002581_pt1 | contig 16278 bp, 14 predicted proteins | sample M240m12015metaG_FD_155444 | JGI IMG/M metagenome (GOLD analysis project Ga0206682, IMG submission 155444) | Ammonia-oxidizing marine archaeal communities from Monterey Bay, California, United States - M2 40m 12015 | ecosystem: Environmental > Aquatic > Marine > Intertidal zone | place: USA... | reverse complement strand
TCAGAGGGATTAGAAAAAAAAACAGGAGCACCTAAATTAGAACCACTTGTAGAAAGAGCAGAAGAACTATTAAATATACAAAATGGTGAAAATAATTATAATGATAAAAAAAAAATACAAGTTTTAAACAACCATATACAAAATTTTAGAGAAAAATACCGTATTAATAAAAATTTAAATGGAAAATTAAATTCATTAACAAAAGATTTTGGATTTAATAAAGGTTCTCTTGAAACATATAGTGGTAATTATGATAATTTTAAAAGAAAATTTATATTAAAGCTAAATATATTATATGATCAGGATCCAAAAATATTAAGTATTGTTGAAAAGAGTATATATAATAGTATAAAAAATAATGATAACGTTAATAATTTTATATCGAAATTTATACATTTATATACAACAATGATAAAACCTATATTAATAAAAAAGGGATACTATGGAAGTATCCCAACATATAATTCATTAATCAGTTATAGAAAAGACCTATATAAAACAAAAACAACTAAAAAACAAATTCGTGTTAAAAGGGAACATAAACCTATTGCATTTAAATCAAGAAAGGTAAATCTTACAAGATTTGGTGGTATTCAATCACAAAATTTTTTTTGTGTACCAGGAAAAATAAGTCCACAAGGTACTGCAGTAAATGCAAACGTATATAGAAATAATAAACAAATACCAAAAAATGCTAAGGGGGTTATGAAGTTCAGAATTACTGATTTTTTTCCTTCGCGACAAACCCAAGAAAAACAAATAAGACAAGTAGCTAATACTTTACCAAGAAATAGATTACATAATGGTGGATACAATTCAGCTAATAATGTTATTGGTGGTAATGTATCCCGTCAAACAAACCAAACTATAAGAAATTCAACTAAAACAGAATATGCTAAAAAATTGTGTTCTTATTATTCTTTGAAAAGAATAAATAATAATAAAAATAATAAATTTATAGTTAATGATTTATCTTTTCTTATATGGTTAGATATGTCTCATGATTTTTATAAAAAAAATAAAAATCCAAAAAATATATTAAAACATAGTTATAAAAAAAGTGTAGAAAGTGGAAATTCGTTTTATACATACATAACTAACAGAACAAATTACAATGGAGCATTACAATTTAGTACACACATGAATACGTTAATAAAAAATCTTGTAAAATCTAAATCTATTAGTAAAACACAAGATGGTGATTATATATTTAATAGTGAAAGTTTTTATTCAAAAATAGATATATTATTAGGTATAAAGTCACTAGGATATAGTAGTACACTTTTGAATAAGGCTTTAAAAGATGGTTTAAAAAATAAAAAAAGAGGAGATGCATATTTTGTTACCGTAGATTCAAAAAATAATAAATCTAATTTTACACTTTCCATAGATAATAAACATTTATATATGCCTTTAACATCTTTTTTAGATCCAGGTAGTTTCAGAACTAAAACTGGTAATGTTATAAGTAGAATTAAAAAGGGTATTAAAAGTGATTTTTTTATAAATTTTAATCCTTTTAAAATAACACTCGGAACAAATTTAACTTTTTCATATGAAAAAAATAATACAACTAATCTGGTTAAATTAGGAATAAAAAATAAACCAAAAAAACTTGATACAACTATAAAAAAAATAATTGCAGCTAAAGGTAATTATAGTAATAAACTATCAAAAACATTTGGTGATTTAATGCAAATACTTGATATAGCTTCTATACACCCAAAAGAAAATGTATTTTTTTATACATTTGACCAAACAGCAGCATTAATTTATGCATACATTAGAAAACATGTATTTGGACAAACTAATATAAATTTAATTTTACAAAACAAAAATGGTTATAAAATATTTTTCTAACTTTGACTACCTAAGTCATAAAAGAATATTAAAGAGAACAATCTTTATTTAAAAGAAACATGGACACCCAAACTATCTTCGATAATGTCAAAGACCTCATCTTCCAATCTAAGGACACACCAGGATTGGAAATTGAAATGCGCCTCGGTAAAATGAATGGAACCTTTTTTGATACTAATGTGGGTTCCCAAACATTTGATAAAATTTTGGAAGCTTTGGAACAATTCCAACATTGGGAAGAAAAGAAATCTGACACTGTGGAAGTTTTTTATTACAATGAAAGTAAAAAGAGATTGACTTGGGATGAAGATAACGGAACCCAAGAATGTGTCATGAAAAAGAATATTTTGAAAAAAGATTTCTCCGATGACAAACATCCTTATGATGTTAGAGTTTCAGTGTGTCAGGAAATTCCAACTGAAAAACCAGTGGATGAAGATGCTGACAGAATGATTGAGAAATATAGAAGATCTTTTATCCGTAAAAATCTTTCTATTGACATGACTATAATTTCTGGTGATTCCCAAGATATGGATGACGAGGATGGGAAAAAATACCAAGTTGAATTAGAAATTATTGACCCAACTAAAATTGAAGATGAACCCAAACTCTTCAATATTATTCATAAAGTTTCAGATGTTTTAAAAATATTAGCTTAATGTAATGAAGTATCTATTGCTTACAATATTTGTTGCCTTTATTCTACTAGCGCGAAATGATCTTAGAAATATGGAAGAAGTTGAGGGTTCAAAATATTTTTATTTGTCCGATGGTAAATCCCAAGATATTTATAATCAAATGAAAAAGGATGGACTTTCAGAACAATCCCTCAAAGAATTTGTTTATATGGAAGACAGGTTCCTTCAATTAGAAAAAATGTCTGTGTGCCAACAAATGTCTTACACAAGTGAAGCCACAGGAATATCTGAGAACATAAAGACGCGCTTCGGGCATTATGATTTCAGATATCATCAACATCATATTAAACAATGTTCTGAACCTAATCGTCTTATTAATAAGAAAATAGTTTGTATTTATTAAAACCTACAATTGAAAAAAGTTTTTAATGCATATACTAAAAATTTATGTCTTCCATTTTTCATTTCACTAGAATTTTGTATAACATATAATATTAATCCCTTGTCAGTAAGTTGGGTATTTCCTGCAATCCACTCCCTGGCTAAGGTGTCATCTTCAATTTCTAAAAAATGTTTGGGACATCTATATTCTAATTCAAGTTTTCCCATTCCATATTTTTGACATAATTTTCTTTCGCGTTGTATATAATCTACAACAATTTCTGTTAACAAAAACAATATATATCGATGCGGATTTGGTTTGTAAGTATCGATATTTATTGGAGATATTGAATCAGCGTACTGTTCCAATATATACATTATCTAAGAGGTGGTGTTAATTTTTAAATTACAATTTCTCAACTCTTGCACGGGCACCAAAGACTGTTGGCATCACGGTATTTTTATTTTTACTTTTTCTTTTATTTTTGTTATTTTTCAAGTTTCTATTAGCCATCATTTTTTCAATATTTTTTATTAAATTATTATTAATACTATTTGAATTTGAGTTTGATGATGAAACTGGGGATTTACCCTTGGAACTCTTTTTCTTTGTTGGTGTTTTCTTTTTCTTTGGTGGTTCTTGTGTGTTCTTTCTTGGTCTTCCTCTCTTCTTTGGTTGAGGAGATGGAGTTTTATTTGGTGATGGAAGTTTGACCCTAGCGGCTTCAATCTTTTTACACAATGCTGGTCTCTTTTCAGAGTTTGTAAATGGAATGTTCATTTTCTTCAAAAACATTCGGAGTGTTGCGATGTCATATGTTTTACACACTCTTCTTCCAATTTTAAATTTATCTCCATTACCAGTGAAAACATATTCTTTTCCATTGTGGGTGAATGGAGCGTATTGAACTATTCCCAACTTATTCACAAGTCTGGCACAAATATCTTCTTTTCTATCTCCCTTTCTTATATTGACAATCCCTTGGTTTCTAGCAATATTAGCCAAGGCTTCACGACTGTATCTCATGCATTGTCTAGAACCAATCTTCAATCCCCCATTTGGATCTAACACTAGGCGCACATTTTTTGGTGAAGGTGTTTTTGACACGGGTGGGGTTTTTGATTTAGCTTTACCCTTTTTGTAGCAACAATCATGTCCTTGTGGGTTTTTACGAATCACTGGGAATTCTGTTGGGCATTTACCATTAACTGGAATTCTTGGTTTGGGGCAAGTTGTTTTAATTTTTTGTTTTGTTTTCTTTACATCTAGAACATCTTTGAAATTTGGAAATAGGGAACGAACCCCTCCTTGTTTGTAAATTTTCACAACCATTTGTTTTACTTTTTCATATCCCTCAAGTAATTTTGGAATACTTGTGACACCTTGGATCTGAATAGTACCTGTCCTAGAGAATACATATTTTATGTTATTATTTTGATAATATAATAAATCTATGAGTTCTGGTTCATATGATGCTTTCATCATTCTAGCTGTTTTTGCCAAGTCAAAATTTGCGTTTGTTTTGATTGTGCCAGAAAGATTATTGAATTCCAATGGATTGTAAAGGAACCTTTGTCCCAAAGTGTAATTATTAATAATGTGTTTTCTTATAAGTTCTGGTTCTGTTGAAAAGTTGTCTTCATCTACGATGCCACCAGAAAATCTAATTTTACCATTTTTATAAACATTGAAACTGGCATCTTTTGATACACCATTTTTTGAAACATTTATTTTAAATTGTACTGTAAAATATTTGTCAGTGAATTCCCCTTGGAAACCTTTATTTCTAGTGACTTTAATTCCAGTTTGGAAACGTCCATATAAACCATTAATTTCCTTTACATCAATAACTAGACCATTTTCAAGTCTTGTGGGTTTCAATGGTTTCTTTGAGACTAGGGTCAATAAATCAACTTTTGGTGAATCATCGTAGTTAGAATTGACTAGAATGTTATACATCCCAACTCTAAGTTTTCCAACCTTGACAGGTGAATTTGGAGAACCCGCTACAATTTGATTTAAATTATTCAATGAACGCGATTGTGTTGATGGGGTCACTTTAGCTAGGTTGCTAAATGAAATTGATCCCATAGATGGTCGCTGTGGGGGAGCATCTGAGCGAATGATATTAACACCTGAATTTTTTATAAAATCCTTTAAGCTACTACGGCTCATTTATATAAGCACGGAAATTATTCTAATCGGAGTTGTAGAGTTCTTCTGAGACCACATCCAGACCGAAGATGAAAGGTCTGTTAGAGTATAACTTGCCATTATACATGTCTTCATGGTCCCTGACCTCAATATCTCTAGAACTAAATGGACCTGCATAGAAGTCCGAGTTGAAACGCGGCTTGCCCAAATTGTTTGCTTGGCAGTGTTGGTTGAAAACCTTGACGAAGATTTCTTGGGGACACTTGAGTTCTTCGCCATATTTGACATTGGTTGATTCCAAAAAGTTTGTAAGTGTGCTTGCAACCATAGCAACTTGTTTCTGAATATTTTTGAAATACGATGGGACAATGTTCCAAATATCCTTGTTTTTGTATTTTTGAGACATTTCTAAGTAGGCCCTGATAGATTTTTGAAGAATGTTAGGGATTTCTTGGTCTAGTTTATCTTCAAGAGTAGGGTCTGCATCCTTGACTTGCTTTGCAAAGTTCCAAGGCAACAAACGACGCAACACAGAACCAGAGTTGTCCCTCCAGTTGGGAACTTCATTACCACCCAAGCAACCTGGGGTGTTCCATTGGGCTGAGATGGCATTTTGGTGCTTTACCGCAATAGATACATCTTCTCCAGATACAATTGATTGAAACTCTGCTTGTTCCAAGGATAAATCACCCTTTACCTCTGGGGCGATAAACATGAACGAGTTGTAAATGGAAGATAGACCGAATTTCTTTTCAATATTGTTTGAAAGTGTCTTGACATCATCATTTTCATAAAATTTCTTGAAAACCTTTGTAATGAGAGTAGATTTACCAGAGCGGGCAATACCCTTAAAAAACGGAATGATTTGCCAACCATCCATATCATTCACATCAAAGCAAAGGCGACCACCCATGACATACACCCAATCAATGACATCTTGGTCAAACTTTTGATAAGTCAAAATAGAATCCATATATGGCGTTGGAATCTCTCTCCAGTCCTTGACTTCACTGTAATCTTCAAAGTGTTTATCAAAGTATTTACAACTCACAATAGTTGGGTCCAAACACTTGAATTCGGAGCTTTCATAGGTGTAGAACTTTGAATCAAAAATTCCCATATCGGGAGCAAACCTTTTACCGATGAAAATACCATTTTTGAAAGACCAAACATGTCTGTTCTTAGATATTTCAGGGAATTGCATGTCATTACAGTTTGAGAGATGGTGAATCACATCTTTGAACCCAGAGCCACGACTTGTGAGATTCTTCCACAGGTCAAAGTTGATTTCTTTTTGTGCCACACTATACACATAATCTTGAATACCCATAATAGTGTTCCAAGCCCTAGTGTTGTGTCCTTCAGGTGTTTTGAGTTGTTGACAGCATTGACCCTTGTATCTGCGAATGGTTTGTTTGTAAGTTTTGTCTAAAATACAGATAATGGCTTGTTGATATGGACTGAGTTCCTCTACCTTACCCATTGTGGTGCATCTAAAAAGTGAATGATCGGTTTCTGGATTAGCAGGTTGATATGTAGGATTATTAATTCTTTCATAAATTCTGGTATTCCTAAACACAATATGAAAAGCATCATCTACCTGTTCAATGATGGAGTTGATACGTTCTGAAATCTTTCTTTCATCTTCCAACTCTTTGTCTGAAATGTCTAGGGCTCTGGCTCTATGAAACAATGCACTCAATAATTCCAGTTCTCTTTTTTGTTTGAGTGTGATTGTTTCAATATCTACTCTCATTGGCATTCCTGTAGAGGGATTCAAATCATCAGGGTTGAAAAACTTTCTGTATCCTAATTGAAACGAGATATGTGAATCGTTTGTGGCGTTGATACACCATTCACTTTCAAGGTATCCTAAATATTTGATAAATTGTTCTTTGTCTAGGGAAGAAATGTGATTTCTCCACTGCTCCATATGAGTTTCCTCAATATTTGCATTTTCTTCTATGTAGTGGGTGCCCTCCATGTTTGATAAATACAGGAGCGAAATTCTTAATTAACTTTTTTCGACAGGGTGGATAGCATTTTAAGTAGTATCTTGTTTTGGGTGGCGAGTTGTTCTCCGATTGTAACTAAAGCAGTGCATACAGTGTCTCCATCTTCTGTGGCGAGGGTGGCTGTCAAGAGTTCAGCCAAATCAACTCCGTTGTCAAACATCTCACCAAAGTCTTCTTCACCCTGAAAGTCTTCTTCGCCATCAAAGTCTTCTTCGTCATCAAATTCTTCATCATCTTCATAAATTTCATCTTCTGTTTCTTCAATGTCTTCAATTTCATCTTCGGTTTCTTCAATTTCTTCCTCCTTTGGTATTTCTTCAACAGGCACAGGGGAGGACATTTTATATAAGGGTAGAATTTAGAAAATCTAAAATTTCGCACCGCGGTAGAATTTTACCTGAAAAAAAAATCTTTGTATATAGTACAAAAATTCACTATGGCTGGTGGTCTCATGCAGCTTGTCGCGTACGGTGCCCAGGACGTCTACTTGACTGGTAACCCTAAAGTTACCTTCTTCCAGGCGGTCTACAAGCGCCACACAAACTTTGCGATGGAAAACATCGAACAAACTGTCAACGGTACCGCGTCCAACAATGGTCGTGTGTCCGTCACCGTCGCCCGTAATGGTGACTTGATCGGTGACATGTACATCGAACTCATGACCCTTACATCCCTTTCCCCATACGCGGGTAAGATTGAAAACTCTGGTTGCTGGGCGGCTGAGCGTGCTGTCAAGTCCGTCGAATTGTCCATTGGTGGTCAGCGCATTGACAAACACTACCAACTCTGGTGGCGTTTGTACTCCGAGCTTTACTTGGATGAATCCAAGAAGGCTTCCTACGGTAAGATGACCTCCAAGGCGACTGTCGCCGACGGTGGTGCCCAAACTGTCTTCCTCCCATTGATCTTCTTTTTCAACCGCAACCCAGGTCTTTTCCTCCCACTTATTGCGCTTCAGTACCACGAGGTACGCCTTGACTTCGATTTGTCATCTGAATTCTCCCACTACACTGACGGTTCCACATTCAAGGTCTGGGGCAACTACGTGTACCTTGACACCGAGGAGCGTCGCCGATTTGCGCAAAAGGGTCACGAATACCTTATTGAACAAGTTCAGCACACTGGCTCCGACACCGTTCAATCTGGTGCGTCTCGCCAAGTGCGTCTCTCCTACAACCACCCAATCAAGGAATTGGTCTGGTGCTTCAACGATGGCGGTGTCTCCAACGCTCGCTCTTGGAACTTCACTTCCAACGCCTCTGTTGTCGACCAAGTCGTCCTCACCTCCAACCCAGTGGGGGATGAGGGTGTCATCTCAACCTCTGTTGGCTCTGGTGCGCCAGCGCTTGTCTGTGGTTTGGGCACAAACGGTGGTGCCTCCGCGTGGATTGAAGACGGTGATGTGTCTGACACAGCCTCCGTTGGTCCACTTGATACCTTCAAATTGATCCTCAATGGTCAAGATCGCATGAAGGAACAAAAGGGTAAGTACTTCAACCAAGTGCAACCATTCAACCACCACACTGGTAACCCATACCCAGGTGTGTACGCGTATTCATTCGCACTTCGCCCAGAAGAGCATCAACCAAGTGGTACATGCAACTTCTCCCGTATCGATAACGCCCAAGTTGCGGTCACCCTTAAGGCTGATTGCGTCAACAGCCAAACCATGCACATGTTCGCGACCAACTATAATGTGTTGCGAGTGCAAAGTGGTATGGGGGGATTGGCCTTTAGTAACTGATGGGTTTATCACTGTCTAAATATGGTAAAATTATTAGATTTCAATATAAAATCTTATATCCTCTAAAAAAATATAAGATTTTACTTTTCGTATATGAGTGGTATGATGGGTTGGTTTAAAGATTACAATCTTTAGAAATATATAAAATGGATTATACACTCGTGCCAATCAATTCAAGACCTGGAGCATTTTTTGCTATCGATAATGAAGATTATCAAAGATTTGTTGTTGATATGCCAAGTTGGGCTTTAACTGGTTCAACAGGTAAATATTTACAATGTGATTGGGATAGTCCTCTTGGTAGAAAAAGACCAAGAATTAATAGATTACTTTTATTGGGATTGTGTGAAGATAATTCAATTGTTGTTGATCACATTAATGGTGATACACTTGACAATAGAAGATGTAATCTTAGGGTCTTGAGAAAAGGAACTAATGTGGCACACAGACCAAATATGAATTCTAATAATACTTCTGGAACAAGAGGTGTTTATTGGTGTAATACTAATAAATTGTGGTATGCTAGAATTCAACATGAAGAAAAGGAGTGGTGGAAAAAATCTTTTAAAAATAAAGAAGATGCCATAAGAGAAATAACCAAAATGAGAAATACATATGAAATCATTTATGGATTGACAGTGGGTAAAAAATCTGATAGAATTCCAGAATTACAAAAAAGTCATCAAATTATTGACGAATGGAATACACAACACCATGGAAAAATAAGTAATGCAGACAAACCAAGACCCCAAGCTCGTGAGAATTACAACCAAAAGCGTCGTGATTTAACAGCTAGTGCTAGGGATAAACGCAAGGAATACCTTTTATCTCAACCACAAACTAAAGAAGTTATTGATGAATTGTTACGAATTCAGGCTGATGAAAGGCGTTCCCAAGCGAGGTTGTCTGGCACAAAATTGACAAAGCAAGAACAAAGAGTAAATTTTAATGAAAATCGTCGTTTGAAGGCTGCGGCAGAAAGAAAGGCTAAACGCGAAAAATTGTTGGTTATTTTAGAAAAAGATCCAGATGATGAGGAAGCTAAAAAGGAACTCAAAAAAGTAGAAAAGAGTGAGAAGTTGGCTCAAAGTAAAATAGCTTTGGCACTTAAAAATTAGAAACTTTTTTAATACAAATGGAATTTAAATTTCGTTATTTGTGGATTTTCCCTTATGCAGTTTTAGTAAGTATGCCTTATTTTATTGAGGATATTTGGGATGCTTTCTCTTGTCTTTATAATGATGTTTCACTTGAGACAATGTTTTTGTGTAAAGAATACGCTACAGAGGATGAGGATGAATCAGGATCTTCAGAAACAGAAGAAAATGAAAAGGAAGATTAAAATATTTTAATACAATAAATGACAAAGGGATACAATTATGTTATGAATTTCAGTGTGAAGAGACCACCAAAGGTTCACGGAAATAAGAGACTTGCACACCCAGAAAATATTAAGCATATGACTATGTCTAAGAAGAATTTGATTCAAAAAAAAATTAAATATATGAAGTCAAGAATTAACAAATTAAACAGCCCCCTCAATGATAGAAATACTAAAAATTTAATTTCAAATTACAAAAGTTCTATTAAACATCTAGAATATTTCATTAAAAAATTTGAAAACTTGCGAAAAAATTATAACAAAACACATGTTGCTATTGCTATGTCAGTTGGTGCGGGTGTTCCAAAGAATGAAGCTGAGAGATCTTTCTCTAAAAATCTTGAAAAGAGAGAAAAGATACAGAAAAAAATGGAAAAGGTTTATACCAAATATAAAAAGTATGTGAATTCCTTGGAAGGTGAAGTTGCCACTGCTTATAAATATGCGTAAAAAAAATATTTTTTTATATAAAATGGCGAACGGTTTGAAACCAACCGAAAAAAATAAATTCCATATCGGTTATGTACTCCTAATCCTAATCCTCGGGGTGGTGGGTGTATTTGCTTATTTGGCATACGACCACTTTACAAACTCTGTTAAGATTCAATAAATATAAAAAAATAATTCATTAATCACTTAATGATAGAAGTATACACGGATGGTAGTTGTCTTCACAACCCAGGTCCAGGTGGCTGGGCGGCGGTTTGTAAGGACAAATTTACATTGAAAGGTGGTTTCCCTACTTCTACCAATAATATTATGGAAATGACGGCAGTTGTTAAGGCTCTTGAGGAATGTATAAAAATTGGTGAGAAAGACGTGACTATTTACACGGATAGTAATTATGTTAAGTTGGGAATAACTCAATGGATACACAAATGGAAAACAAACGGTTGGAAAACCTCTGCTGGTAAACCAGTTGCTAATATGCAGTTATGGATTAAAATGGACACCCTTTCACAACAGTTGAATGTTGTGGAATGGCGTTGGGTAAAAGCGCATAATGGGAACCCGATGAATGAATTGGTTGATAGATTGGCGAGGGAGTGTGCGACATCTATTGCTGAGGAAAGCCTTCCCCAGGGACATCTTCGGGGTCGGGGCAATTAGGAATATCTGGGCATTCACAAGGCACCATATATCCTTCTTGGTTTGCAAACAAGAATGGTATTCTATCGTTTGGACCAATACTGTTATTTGGTGATGTTGGAACTGGAACACATCTATATGGGAATAGCATTCTAATTTCACCATCAGAAATTCTAAAAACATTATAACTTAACCCATAAATTCTTAGTTCTCTTCTATAAATATTTTGTGGAACTAATTTTACTTTAAATATTTGATTTCTTATGAGACTAAAGTTTCTTTGACCCGTTGGTGCTCCCTTCTCTGGTTCTGTCGCGAATGAGTACGAATAAAATCTCCTACTCATTGGTGTTCTTTTATGATGAAGACCACTTTGAATAGATTTTAAGAAAAATGTTTTTCCAGATTCTTCTGTGAGGACTTCTTCATTATCTAATATCATTCTTATGTTATACATGTGTTCAAAATAGTTAATATTATCTTCGTGATCTATTTCTCTTCCAATATTATCATAATTGCATGCAGACAATATTTGGTCATTACTAAATCTTAAACACTGAAAAACAAAATAGAACTCTTTTATTGGATTTATAAAATTAGATCTCATAGTCCAATCGTATTCACCCAAGGGAATGAGTTGATTATCCGCTTGTTGAACTTGTGTAAATGCGTAATCCCTACATGTATTCTCAACTATATTTTTTTCATACTTGTCTAAAAGTATAAAATCTGCAACAAGTTTAAAATCTTTTACTTTTACTTCATCTAGAACTTGTAATGAATCTGTTTTAATTGAATAATCTTGTGAATAATAAATTATATTTCCATCCCTAGACATTGCTACATGAAGCGAATTTCCTAGGGGATTATAAACATCTTTTGTTATACCTAATGAATATACAGCGGTACTTTTATCATATCCATATGTTCTATATTGTGATTGTGAATATAAACCCACAACTAGTTTTAAACCATCATATGAAAAGTCAAATTTTGTGTTGGGATCCAAACCAGTTATAATAGCCTCTCTTGTATATTCAGTCTCTATATCAAAAACATATAAACGGTTATTAACAATATCAAATGCCCCAACCTTTTTTCCGTGTCCTGACACTTTAACATATCTTAATTGTGCGGTTGAATCACTAGCTGTAAGTGTTCTAGAAACAAATGGATTTTGGGGATCTGTATAATCTACAACTTTTATAGTGTTTTCAAATGTTGTTATGTGTGCAGGGTCTATGTTACTTGTAAATCCAAAGGCTGCAATTTCACCTTCATCATCTACACCTACTGATTGACCATATCCAATACCAATATCTAATTCATAAAGTAAATCATTATTGATATATGAACGCGCCATTCCCTCTATTGGATCTCCAATGTAAAACTGGTTATATTTGGGAGTTGTGGCTACACCCATTCCTTTTGAGTGGAATTGTGTCCCAGTTCCAATAATTCTACCACTTGTTATTCTTTGTTCTTCTGGTAAAACTGGGTCATTTTGTCTATATAAAAAGTTTGATTGGAACCTTGTATAAGCAATAGATTCTATTGTTAAATCTGCAATACTTTCCCTTACATATTTAGTACTTACCCCATAATATTCAAGTCTGTCCCCTCTGTGAGCCCATATATATGGTGTTAATCTATTCATAATTCTTAATTGTGATGTAATCATACCAATACCACCAAAAGTTGTTCCATCTTTTTGGTTTGTATCTAAATTTGGGATATATCTAATATCTAAAATATTTTGATTTGTATTTAAATTATATGCTGCCTGGTATGGGACAGTTGGATATACAAATTTTGTAAAAGCTTTAGAGAGAATAAGTTCCTCAAGTTTTCTTGTTTTTATTTCAATTTCAACTTCTTGTGTTTTTATAGCACAAATTGGTATGGCTATTTCTGGTTTTTGGTAGAAGTGAAATGGAACATTGACAATAAATTTTTGTGGTCTATTGTAATTTACAACTGCGTATTGATTCGTGTAATCATCTGTAGAATCTTGAATGACAGATTTTCCTAGTGTTTTAGAGAGACCATATTGTTTTGTTTGTGTAATAGATTGTTCTGAAAATATTTGTAAATAATCTGTATTTACTCTTTCAACGAGAACACCCCCAATGTATAAATCTATATAATCAAATAATGCATGTCCAAATGAATCTACATATCCATGATTAAATAAAATAACAGGGTCCATTTCAAATTCAAATGCAATTTTTGTTAAAAGATCCCCTTGGTTTTGTGGAATCCTATATCTAAGAATTTGATCGAATTCTAATGGTTTTGGCGATTCAATTCTTATATTTTGTCTTGAGAAGTGTGTATGTTTTTTATGAACCTGATTAAAAAAACTGAATTCTGGGTCATCTGTCAAGAATTTATCTTGTTTTCCAACCGTTTCAATTTGAAGACGACCAGCCATTCCTACTACTAACAGTTAAAATTTTAAACCAGCTAATCCGCTTGCCACCCTGAGAACGTTATAATTTACTGCATAAACTCTTACATTATTGTCCTTATTTATACAATAAGATTTCACAGGTGGTGATTCTCTACCAATGGAATATCTTAATAAGATTGGAACATTACCCTCTGCTGCATCCGATTTTGGGAAAACATGTCCATATAGTTTGGGGCAATAAACATCAGAAATTTCTGGTTCAATTTCAATTGTAAGCATTTGGTGAATGATGCGACTCATATTAACTTGTCCTGTTGGATATGTTTTTTCTGGTTCTAATGCAAAACTATACATTCCAAATTCAGACGATGTATCAAATTCAATAAATTCATTATGTTTGTATCTATATCTCATTGTTCTTTGTTCTGGAATATTAACATGGTGTTCTATGGGTTGATCGTACACAAGGAATTCTCTATTACCATCAAATACAACTTGATTATTAAATCTTAATTCAACTCTTTTTAGTTCTTGGAACCTTAGGGTATTATTAAATTGTTTGTAAGCGTTGTTTTGAACAACAAAAAACATTTCTTTCACTGGGTGTTTAAAATTTAGCATGACACTTCTTTTCTTTTGGGGATAAGGCATTACAAATTGTGCATATTGCACTTGTGTAATAACATAGTCCATGGGTCTCGTCATTAAAAAATTTTTCTCTCTCTCTTCTAAAAATCCAAAAGTTGCTTCAAGAGAAATATTTTGAATGTGGGAAGTCACTTCTTTTCCCGTATGTCTATTTATTCTTTTTCCACCAAAAACTATATCATTGAATTCACGAAGTTTTACTCTAACACTAACCCTCTGTCTTTTTATAGCACACACGGGTATAGAAAGTTCTGGAGACCTGAAAAAATAGAATGGTAAATCTAGGATGTATGTATTGAAAGTATTTGAGTTATATTCATCCATTGATGTAGTAATAGTTTCATATACATCATCTAATGCATCATCTTCAAAATTGTCAATAAAGTCTCCATGACCATTGATTTTTTTCAATGATTTTTTTGTATCATTTTCACTATTGTTTAGTTGTTGGTGAATATAAATATATTCCCCTGGTAATCTTTCAATAAGTTGATTACCTATCATCAAATCAGCGTGTTCTACAAGTTCTGTGAACATAGATGGCACATAAGGTAAGTTGATGTTCTGAACATATGTCATTCCATCTCTACCCTTTACAGTTTCTGGGTATTCATCATCTTGAATATCATTCATTGTCAATCGTAAAGCTAAATTTTTTATTAAATCTCCATGGGAATATCCAATATCACAGAAGAGTTCTTTACCAAATGTACGTTCTCCATCGAAAGGAAGTTCCTTCTGTTCTAGAGAAAATTTAGAATGTCTCTTGTAATTCATAAAAAAATACGACATCTGAGGATTTCCGACAAACCAGGCATCTTGGACACCTTTAGCTGCGAGCTTCAGACTCATCTACTATAGTATGTGAGTAAAAATTTGATAAAAAAAACGGAATGCATTAGTAAGATGTCATCTCTTAACTTACAACTCAAGAAATTTGACCCTAGGACAATGGGTGATGATAGAATTTGTGTATTTATCGGTAAGAGAAACACAGGAAAATCATATTTGATTAGGGACATAATGAATTACAAAAAACATATACCCACTGGGATAGTTCAATCAGCAACAGAAGAATGTAATAAATTTTATGGAGATTTTGTGCCTGATTTATTTATTTATAACGAGTTTGATAAAGAAGCAATTGAAAGGGTAATGACACGACAGAAGAAATTAATTAAAGATCCCAAAAAGAAAAACATTGCAACATTCTTACTTATTGACGATTGTATGTACGATAATAGATTTTTGAAAGAAACCGTTATGAGAGAAATATTTTTAAATGGTAGGCACGCTAAGATATTTTTTATGCTTTCTATGCAATATTGTATGGACTTACCACCCGCGTTAAGAGCAAATATAGACTATGTTTTTATTCTCCGTGAGAACATTGTTGCGAATAGAGAGAAATTATGGAAAAATTTCTTTGGTATATTCCCAAATTTTGACCTATTTAGCAAAACAATGGATGCTTGTACTGAAAATTATGAATGTCTTGTTCTTGATAATACCGTTAAATCGAATAAAATAGAGGACTGTGTACGTTGGTATAAGGCGAAAAGTCCAGCTCCCAAATTTAGAGTTGGTTCTCCTACATTTTGGAATTTGCATAAGAAAAGCTACAATCCTAAATATGACACGGCGTCGTCTTCTAGCTCTGTAAAAAAGGCTATTTCTAAAAAAACGGGGATTACAATTTCAAAGACAAAATAAAACACCAGCACGCGTTATATGATTTTTCATAAAAAGTAAGTATTTACTAAATGGATACATTGAACTTAGGGATGAGTGATGATGGAATGGTTCCTTTGAATTCTTACATTCCACCCCCACCAAAAGATGAACCAGATATACCTAATATGTCTCCACCTCCGCCAGTGGATGCGAAATTCGAAGAAAAAAATATAAATAAACAACAAATACAAATGGACGCTACTCCAATTTCCGATATTGT
>Ga0206682_10002580_pt1 | contig 16281 bp, 31 predicted proteins | sample M240m12015metaG_FD_155444 | JGI IMG/M metagenome (GOLD analysis project Ga0206682, IMG submission 155444) | Ammonia-oxidizing marine archaeal communities from Monterey Bay, California, United States - M2 40m 12015 | ecosystem: Environmental > Aquatic > Marine > Intertidal zone | place: USA... | reverse complement strand
GTTCTTTATATCTTCAGAGGCCACTAATTTAGACGATGCCTATGCTGTTGTGCATAAGCGAGAGATGCGAGTAGGTGACCTGGTTGCTATGGGTTATGACTTTGATGTCGTGTCTGAATTAACGGGCAACGACACTGATAACTTTTCAGACGAGGAGCGATTTGAGCGTCAAAACTTTAGTTTAGATGATGATGAGCAGCCTTTAGACCCCACAATGCATAAGGTTATTGTGTCTGAGGTCTACATGAAGATTGACGTTGACGGCACTGGCGTACCTGTCATGCACAAGATACTGCTTGGTGGTGGAAGTGATGAGTTGCTTGATTATGAGCCGTGGGGTGACCTACCGTTTGCCGTGTTTCAGCATGATCCGGAACCGCATACGTGGGTCGGTAACTCTCTTGCAGATATTCTCTTTTCGGAACAAGACGCAGCAACAGCAATGCTCCGTGGCGTCCTCGATAACGTGGCACTAACCAATAACCCTCGCACTGAGATTGTTGAGGGCATGGTCAATGTAGATGACTTCCTTAATAACGAGATTGGCGGTGTTGTAAGAACAAAAGCCGGAGGCTCAGTTACGCCTTTGACCGTTCCATTTGTCGCAGGGCAAACACTTTCTGCTGTTGAGTATTTTGATGCTCAAATTGATCAAAAAACAGGCGTATCTGCTGCGTCATCCGGTCTTGACCCTAATGCACTCCAGAACACCACTGCAACGGCTGTTAATGCCACTGTGCAGGGAGCGGCGAGTCAAATAGAGGTAATGGCTAGGAACCTAGCTGAAGGCGGTGTAACGCAATTATTTAAGCTTATGCTGAAGCTAACAATTGAGAACTGCGACAAAGCGGAAATGATGGCAGTCGGTGGTAATGACTACATGCCCTTTGATCCCAGGTCTTGGAATAAAGAAATGGATGTCACGGTCAATGTTGGCTTAGGAACTGGCAGAGAAGGTGAGCGCCTAGCAGCCCTACAGCAAGCCCTAGACATGCAGGTTCAAATTTTTACTAATTACGGTGTCGCTAACGGCTTAGTTGGCATGACTGAGATTAGAAACACCCTTGCGGACATGTTAGCAATGGGCGGTCTGCGCAATGTAAACCGTTACTTTAGACCGATGGACGCTGAAACAGAGATGATGCTACAGCAGCAAGCACAAGCACAACAGGGTGAGCAGCCGATGGATCAGGCAGCAGCGTACTTGCAAGCCGAGCAAATGAAGGCGCAGTCTAAAGCACAGACGGATATGGCAAAACTACAAATTGATGCACAAAAGGCGCTTGCTCAAGATGATAGAGAGCGCGATCAGATGGATCAGGATTTACTTGTCAAGGCTGCTGAGATCTATGGCAAGTATCAGTCCAATGTGGACGTAGCTGGCGTTAAACAAGCGCAGGCGATGCCTAGATACCCAGCACAATCACCTGTCCAGGCAGTTACTGGAGGTAGATTCTGAACAATAAAGAAAAAGCTCAACGATACCTACGTTTAGAAAAAGATGACGTATTCCAAGAGCTTTTAAAGGATGTCAGAGATGACGCAGTAAGCGTCTTTCTGGAGCAGTCTCGTAACGACGAGGCGATACAACGGGCGCGTGATTTAATTGATGCGCTAAACACAATCGAGACCAAGATCAACTCCATCAAGATGGCCGATCTTGTCGATGACAAAAGGAAAACAGTACCGTGGAAACGACTGAAGTAACAATGGACGGCAGCATTGAATCTGCCGCAGAGGCACTACTAACGCCAACTGAAACTGAAGCTGCAGAGGTTGTAGAAGAGGAGACCCAAGAGGTCGAATCTGAAGAGACTGAAGTAGACGATGAGCCAGAGCTAGAGGCCTCGCAAGATGAAGACGAACAAGACGACATTACCGAGGACGATGACGAAGAAATCGACGCCGTTCAGGAGGAGCAGTCCTACACTGTCAAGATTGATGGTGAGGAACGGGCTGTAACCCTCGACGAACTCAAGCAAGGATTTTCGGGTCAACAGTATGTCCAAAAAGGGATGCAAGAAAATGCTCAAATGCGCAAGCAGGCCGAGCAGGTTTATAACGCCCTTTTAGAATCTCGTCAGCAGGTGACTGAACTTTATCAGCAACTGCAAAATGGTGGCGCTGCTCGTCAACCTGTCAAGCCAGACCTTGCAATGTTAGACACCGATCCAATCGGGTATGTTGAAGCAAATGCGCGGTATGAAAATGACATGTCGGCCTATCAGCAAGAGATGCAACAAATGCAACGGGTGCAACAGGAACAGGTACACGCACAGAATCTAGCACTTGAAGCTCATCGTTCACAAGAAATGTCTAAACTCCTAGAGATCATGCCAGACCTAAAAGACCCAGATAAGGGTAAGGTTATGCGTGAGCAGATGTTGAATGTGGGTAATGAGTACGGTTATTCGCCGCAAGAAATTTCGGCAATAGTTGATCATCGTGCTATACGCGTTCTGGATGATGCCAGACGGTATCGCGAAATAGTTGCCAATAAATCCAAGGCCGTTGAGAAGGCATCTCAGAAAAAGAGAACGCAGCCATTAAAAGCAGGGTCGAAAAAAGTAAATTCATCGCAGAAAGAGCTTCGGACTAAACAGAAACGACTTAGAAACAGCGGCTCAATTGATGATGCGGTTGCATTGTTATTGGGCTAATTTAACTTGATTTGAGGAAATAAAAATGGCACAGCCAAGTAATACTTTTGACAGCTATGATGGGGCTAATTCCATCCGCGAAGACCTCTCTGGTGTAATTGAAAACGTATCACCCGAAGAGACTCCTTTTTACTCAGCATGTAAGAAGACCAAAGCAAGCAACACTCTGCATGAGTGGCAGACCGATGCTTTACGCGCAGCAGGAGCCAACGCTCACATTGAAGGTGATGCAACAACTGCTGAAGCACGTACAGCTACTAGCCGCCTAGGTAACTACAGTCAAATCTTTAAGAACTCTGTAGTAATTCCTGACACAGACGCTGGTCTGAACAAAGCAGGAAAGGCTTCAGAAATGGCGTACCAAGTCGTTAAGGTCGCTAAAGAGCAAAAGCTCGATATAGAATTATCTCTATTCGCCAACAACGCTAAGGTAGCTGGTAATGCTACTACTGCGCGTGAGTTAGCCGGTGTTCCAACTTGGATGACGACTAACGACAGTTTTGCTTCTGGCAACTCTGGTGCTGCTCCTACTGGTGACGGTTCTGATGCTAGAACTGACGACGGTACTCCACGAGCGCTAACCCAAGCTATCTTTGATGATGTTATGGAAGATATTTGGACTGCCGGTGGAAAGCCAGACACTGTTTACCTATCTCCGTTTCAGATGAACAAGGCTCTTGGCTTTACTGGTAACAACAACCAGCGTTCAACTGTACAGGCTGGTGACAGCAAAGTTGTTAAGTCGTTAGACGTATATGTTACGCCTTGGGGAACGGTTGAATTTCAGCCAAGCCGCTTGATCCGTAGCCGTGACGTATTCATTTGTCAGAACGACATGTGGAACGTAGCTGTATTGCGTCCAACTAAGAACGTAGAATTAGCTAAGTCTGGCGACAACACTACTCGCCAGGTAGTTACAGAATTGACTCTTGTTTCTAAGAACGAAGCAGCGTCAGGCATCATCTGTGATTTAACTACTTCTTAATTGTTGTAATTGAGCCTCACCCTCGCAAGGGGGTGGGGTTTTTTATTGGAGTAGATATGGCAACACCGCGCAAAGGTAAAGCAAAAGTAAAAGTTACAGCATCTGGCAAAAAGGTTAGTTATGGACAAGCCGGTAAAGCAAGAGGCGGTGGCGCTAGAGTCAAGCCAGGTACAAGTAAAGGTGACAGCTACTGCGCTCGATCACTAGGTATCAAGAAACGTCTTGATAAGAGCAAGCAGTCCGACCCCAATACCCCAAATAATTTATCTCGCAAACGCTGGAAGTGCAGTGGGGCGAAAAGCAAAAGGAAATAACCGATGGCTAAGGGCCTTTATGCAAATATTCATGCAAAGCGTAAACGTATTGAAAAACAAAAAGCTGCCGGAAAGAAGGTAGAAAAGATGCGCAAGCCAGGCACTAAGGGTGCGCCCACTAAATCGGCCTTTAAAAAGGCTGCTAAAACTGCAAAGAGGTAATAAAAAATGCCAATAGTAAACGGTAAAAAGTACGCTTATACCAAGGCAGGCAAGGCTGCTGCTGCAAGGGCAAAAAAAGCACCAGCTAAAAAGAAAAGGAAAAAGTAATGCTGATTAAAGAAAAGATTATCCCTACAGAAAAGGGAATCGAAATTCACAAACAGTATGACAACAACGTCTATCTTGACGAGGTTAAGGAAATGCGAAAGCAGGGCGTTGGCATGACAGGAGAAAATCGTCTTGTTGGCAGAATACCTGTTCACTTGGTTGCTCAATGGATGAAAGAGGCCGGAGTAAGCTGGTCTGATAACGAGGCCAAGAAAGACCTTATTCACAAGAAGATGCTGTCAGGCGAATTTGACGCATTTCGAGTCTGGAAGGGGAAATACTGATGCCAGAAGTTAATGAGTCTCTTATTCGCCTTGAAATGCATGAGAAGCAGTGCTTAGAGCGTTACGAAGGTATACAGCGCGCATTAAATGAGGGCAAGGCAAGGTTTGATCGAATGGATAAAATGATTATGGCAATGTACCCCTTTGTCATAGCCGCTATTGCTGCAGCGAAGTGGCTTTAACATGAGCAAGTTTAGGTACTTCAAAATAGAAGACTTTGACTGTCAAGAGACGGGCCAAAACGAAATGTCAGAGGAGTTTATTCACCGTCTAGACCAATTGCGCGAAAAGTGTGGATTTCCTTTTTACGTAACTAGCGGTTACAGAAGTCCTAATCATAGTTTAGAAAAAATAAAAAAAATGCCTGGAACGCACGCGCAAGGGTTGGCCTGCGATATTTATGTCAACGGTGGTAGACAGCGAATGCAGATTGTAAAGCAAGCGTGCGCAATGGGCTTTAACGGTATAGGCGTGAGTAAGGCGTTTGTACATGTCGATATGAGAGACAGCGACAAGGCTGTCCTCTGGTGTTATTAACAGGAGCAAAACATGTCAGAGAAAGGTTTGGTAATCCCCACTTACGCATTGCCGTTGGTGGTGTCGTTGTTTGTTGGTGCTATTTCGTATGGTGCTGCACAGGCTAATGCTGAGTCTACTAGCAAGGAAGTCAAGCGTATTGCAGTGATAGTAAAAGAGACAGCAAAACAGGCACAAGAAACTGGCGTTAAACAAGCTGTTACTGACGAAAAAGTGTCAGCAATAATCGACTCGCTTGCAAGACAGGAAAAGATTCAAGAAAAGACTAACGATCAAATCTCTGCGTTGGTACAGGCTCTGCTGGCTAAACAGTGAGAATGGTTTTTGCTTTGATCTTCTTTATCAATGGAGAAGTTGATGAGAGCAAGACTAGATATTACGTTAACAAACAAGCTTGTGTTTATATGTGTCAGGAGTTAGCTAGACCCCAACGAAAATATGAAGTAGTTGACTGTATCTGCAAGGTGACTTGGGTAGACAATTCAACACGAGTTATAAAGTGAAGACTCTTGTATTTGTACTGATGATTCAGACAATTAGTAATAACTACGTGGAGTCTGCCGAGGAGTATGCTTTCTTTCGTGATCTAAACCGATGCATTTATTTTAGTGAGTTAATAGCAAAGCAAATTAGGTTCAATGAATACCTGCCTGTTACTGCGTATTGCGTTACGAAGTGGGTAGACCCAGAAGAGACGGTAATTTTTGAATGAGTAATTTCGATTATAAAGATAAAGAAGAATGGAAGGCTTTGATTTTTACTATTGTGTTTTTCAGCGTTGGGTTTAGTTCACTTTTGTGGATAGATTGATAATGAAAAGGAATAAAAATGCTTGAACAATTAATTGCGCCTGTCACTGGGTTGTTAGAGAAATTCATTCCATCAGCAGATGAGGCTAATCGGTTAGCGCATGAAATAGCCACCATAAGTGAAAAACAGCATCAAGAAATTATGCTACAACAAATAGAACTGGCAAAAATCGAAGCTAATGGCAGTTTTTTACAGCGTTCTTGGCGGCCCATGATAGGGCATTGCTGTTGGGTTGGATTAGCTTATAACGTCATTTTAAGCCCCTTCTTGGGCATCTGGTTACCCGTTCCAGAGATACAATCTGACCTACTTTACCCTGTGCTTTTAGGCATGTTAGGCATGTCTGGAATTAGGGGTTATGAGAAGGTAAAAGGCAAAGCGTAAATTTAGCGCCACCGACCATTCACCGACCATATAGGCTGTTTTAAGGGTAATTTATTTTTAAGTCATTGATTTATAACGAGTTAAATGGGGTGGACGACGGGGATTGAACCCGTTCCAATGACGGTGAGTGTCGGCCAGTGTCGGCTACAGACCGCATGAATACTGACTTCTTATTTTTCTAAACCTACACTCAGCGACATTAACCGCATATCCACCGACCATTTCACCGACCACGTAGGGGTTTATGCTCGGTTCCTGGTAGCGGTTCAAACTGCGAAAAATCCTTGTCGGATGCGTACTCGTCTATCCACTCGGCGTAGGTTCGTAAAAACACGGCAGTAGAATGACCTAGCTGTTTTGCAGCTAAAGGTGGTAACACGCCTTTTGATAATAACTCGGCGGCTCTTGTGTGTCTGCAGGTATAAGGTATTCGGTAATGAATTTGTTTTCGTTTATGAGCCTTTTCCCAGGCTCGATTAAATCGCCTAGTATCCTTATAAAAACTACCATTTTCATTAACAAAGAAATAAGGGCTATCAATCCTCATAGGCATCATTTTCATGGCCTTTCTCACCCATAGCGGCACATAGACCTTTCTGCGGTGACCTGTCTTAGTTGATTCAATTAACCTTCCTCTCACTATCTGCTGGTGAACGTGCCAGTGTTCGCCATCAAAGTCATTTCTAAGCAGTCCTTTAATCTCCCCAGGGCGAAAGCCACACCCAAACAGTAGAGCAAAGTAAACATAAACATCATCCGTTAGGCACGACATTATCTTGTCACGCTCAACTGGCGTATAGCGTTCTATTGGCTTAGTTTGTGCTTTTTTAGTCTTAATAATTGCTGCTGGATTAGGAAACACCTCGGCATAGTCAAGAACGCCACGCAATGGCCCAAGCGCGTTGTCACGAGTCTTACTGGACGCATCTATACGACTTAGAGCCAGCTTAATCTCACGGGTGGTAATAGAGGCGCAGGGTTTTTTGCCAAACAGTGGTATCCAATACTTGTTAAGTATATTGAGGTAGCCTAATTTTGTAGAGTGCTTGCCTTGATGAGTCTCTAGGTACTCTTGCGCCATGCTGTGAAAAGATTGCAGGTGGGTAGGGTACTCTTCTTCCTCAAACGCCAGGCCAAGCCGAAACTTAACCTCTAAATCGTCTCGGTATTTTTTTACGCGCTTAACGTCAGCCGCATTGTTGGAGTTGGCCGTAACGATCTCTTGGTAGACGAGCTTGCCTTGCTGCCAGATTCTGATTTGTAGCCCATTTCCGCGAGGTCTGATTCCTGTGGGGAACTTCTTATCCATCGCTCAAATTCCTCTGTGTCGATCATTGTTGTGCGACCAATTACATAATAATGAACGCCCTTTGTCCAATGGCGCTGCATCCAACCCTGTACCGTCGAGGCTTTTACCCCGTGATCATTAGCAAATTTTGTTTTATTAAGCAGCATCAACACTCCTTAAAGAATACTCTGCAATGTGCGTCTTGCCATGTCGTGTTGGCACTTGCTTTCGTCGGGACTCAACTTTATGACCAAGCCCAATTAGCTCGTGTACGCGTGCTGAGAGCCGATCACACCCAAATAAATCTTGTGCCTCTCTGCTCGTTAACGACTGACCCGACTCTAGATAATTTAAAATTTGATTACGTTGTGATTTCATTTTTTACCTCTCAAAGTGTCATAACAATCAATAAGCGTTGCTACTAAAAATGCTACTAAAAAAAGCGCCATAAAATATTCCATAATTCACTCCCGTAAAAGTGGCGCGTTGGTTCCGGTGCGCCAAGCCGGTAGGGGTTCTAGAACGGTACGTCCTCATCTAATTCCTCAAGGCTCATTTCGCTAGTAGCTTGAACTTGCGGCTGTTGATTTGGTTGTTTCTGTGAGGGAAGCTGTAAATCATTGACAATGCAGCAGACGCTCTTATTTTTAACGCCGTCCTTTTCCCACTCGTCAACCGATAATTCACCGCTTACCGTTACAAGCATGCCCTTTTTGATATAAGGGGCTATATTGTCGGCTCGTTCATTGAACATTTTACAAGTGACCCAAGCTGTCTTTTTGTTATCGCCCCACCCAGAATTTACTGCCACTTTAAATCTACCAATTGATTTGCCGTTTGGAGTAACCCTAACTTCCATATCACTGCCGACATTACCGGCAAAAACCATTACGTTAACGCTCATGCTACTTTTCCTCTTATTTGTCTACATTTGTTAAAAAATAAATCTGCGTCAAAACAGGCGTTTGGGCCAGCAGTGAATAAATCACAAAAAACCTCTGCGCCGCGTAACTCCGCAAGCTCTACCTCTGCAATTGCACTTAATTCAGAAAGATGTATATGGTGTTTCTTTTCATCATGCGCCATAGTTCCTTTTTCTTCCTGATCTAGCAGGTAACTTCCCATCTTGCTCATGCTGCCTCCAAGCTGCTTAGTAAATCGGCTAGCTTTTTAACTTCTTGCTCATTAATAAGTCGAGCCAAATGGTGCTTTTCATGCTTTTGCAGCTCACTAGTTGCTTGAAGCAATCCTGGCGCATCTTCCACTTTAATCATTGCTGAAACGTCACCTGAAAGATTTGCCCAATCAGACACGCTTTGGGCGCATAGCTTTTTAACCATTGCTTTGTTTGCTGAAATCTTGCCGGTAGGAAAGCTATTGTTTAGCCAGGTTTCTTGCTCCTCACTCACAGCCGCGCAAAGCGCACCTAAGCTCAATGCGTCCTCGTCGGCTATGGCTGAGTCCCAAATGTTTTTAATATGCTCAGAAACGGGCAAAACCGTTGCGTCAATAGGTTTAGATTCTTTAAATTCATCAGCCTCTTCCTCGCTGTAAGCATCACCATGCAATCCGACTAGCTTTAAGATCACTCGATCTTTAGCTCTTTTCTCAGCCATTGCAAAAGGATAACTATTCTTTAGGTTGTAAGGCGCGGCTTCACCAAAACTCCATTCAACTTTATCGCCAAATCTACCAGTAACTAAAATCACTACCATCTTCTTTTCCAGGTTGCTTTCAATTACTACAGGGGCGTCAAAGGTAATGTCCTTATGCGCGGCAACTTTCTCAAGCGCTTTATGTAATATAACGACAGTGCCGTGGCAGTCCCAGGTGGCACTATTTTGAGTTTCCCCGATGTCTTTCAAAACAGTTTTTACATTTTCAGGAATTGAATTTTTCATTGCAGTTTCCCCTTATTTAACATTCCCTCCAGAACGTGTCGTGACGAAAAACCTCGCGCATAATCCCTGTGCATATTTCGTTTAAACTTTTTGCGGTTAAGCCGGTCGGTTTCGCCTAATAAAAAAGCAGTTATATTTGTCACATCCTTTTGCTCTTCTTCCATAAACTGATCAAACATTTTTAAAATATCCATGCTTAACTCCTATGCTCAATAATTCGTTCGGCATAGGTAGTTAACTGATCAAATACAAGCTCACCTAATGCGTTAAAATCTTTTTCTGCAACAGCCTGGACTAATGCGCTTTCTAAATTCTCTTGGGCGATAGCGTTTTGTTTATGCTCAAAGATTCCAACAACTGGCCCAGTAAACGGCCCAGTAAATCCGTCAACGCTCATTGCTTCCCACAATATGATAGGGTCTTTTAGGGTATTGACGATCTCATCGATTGACGGTTGCATGTCTTGCTCAAAAACGTAGTCGTCATCTGGTGAATTAACGCGATTAGGATTGTCTGGATAGCCAAAATGATTCATATTTATTCCCCTGGTTATTGCTAAAAATGCATCACTAAATGTGTGCGATTTATTGTAGATTACACACTATATGTGTAAATTGCAAACAAAAATAGGGTTTATTTTTAGATAATAATTAGTATTACTAATGGTTTTATTTATGCACAATTTGTGTTAGTCTAATCAAAACTGAATTGCAAAATAATTAAACAGGGAGTTTTATTTATGGAAAGGGAATTAGATATTGTGCAAAAGTTTGATGAGGCTGAATGCGTAGAAATTATTGAAGCGCTCACTTCGAGTCAAGATACGCCTCAAGCATTGAAACAACTTTTTGAAATTCATCTTCAGACTGAAGATTGATTTTGTTTAACAGCTTAAAAAGATTTTTTTGATTGGGTGACAGGTTTCCAAGCCTTTTAGAATAGCCGTCATCTAGCCCCAGCAAATACCCAGGCGTAACGCCTAGTACATCAGCAAAAGTTATCGCTATCTCAACCGGAAGTTGTCGCGTCCCTTGCTCATAATTCGATATTCTCGCCGGTAAAATTGTACCGTTAGTTTTTTTAGACAGACCAGTTAATGACAGCCCAGCGTTTACTCTGGCTGCCTGAAGTCTTTTGCCTGATAGTTCTTTCACATTTATCTCCCAATTCAAAGAATATACACGTTAAGCGTAGAATCTGCAATCGTAATGTCTTTTGTTAGTTAGATTTTGTGACCGAGTGGATTTTTTTTATTTGAATTATTTAATATTGCATTACACACACAGAATGTGTACGATGCATAAATGATTACTTTTCAGCAGTACCTCACAAAACTCGGTGACAACTTGTCATCAGAAAAACTGTCAATTAAGCCTCGACGCGCAGCGGCATATCGCCGTGGCGAAAGAATGCCAAGGCCAAAAGACATTCCTCGTTTTATCACACTTGCTGAAGGTGAACTCTCCTTGCAGTCTTTTTTTACAGTAACTGATGATGAGTAAGATTCTTGTCGCTCCCTTAGAAGCGTTAACTGATCCAGAATTGACCGACCAGGAGAGAAGGGTGTTGTTTGCATTGTTTTCTTATCGGGGAAAGATTACTGATTTAGTCTGGCCGACCAGAGAGCAGATTAGCGAGAGGGCGAACATAAAAGATTTAGTGCGTGTCGGAAAGGTTACCTCATCGCTGTGTAAAAAGGGTTGGTTGGTGAAGTGGAAGAAAGGTTTTTCAGGGCACATAACGTACAAAATTACCTTTCCAGGACGCCTTGAGACTGCAGAAGACAACACAAGACAGCATGATACGTTACAAGACACCTCATTAGAGGCAGATTATGCCTCCTCGTTAGAGGCAGATAATGCCTCCCATTCGAGGCAGATTATGCCCAGTGCATTAAACAAACCAAATAAACAAACCAATAACCTGTACAAGAAGATCGATCTTACTCAGTTTGGTGATGATTGCTTAATCGATCAGTACAAAGAATTTATTGATCACCGAATTAATTTAAAAGCGCCGCTTACTCAGCACTCGTTTGAAAGATTTTTATTTGCTGTGAGGGGCTGTGTGAGTCAGCTAGACCTTGATCCTAAGTTTGTGATTACCGAGACCATCGATGCTGGTTGGAAGTCTTGCAAGGCTGAATGGATGTCAAATCGGCTAGCGAAAAACAAACGCACTGGAAATCAAAATAAGCCTGAGTCGATCAGAGGCAAAAGCGTGATCGATAACCTGACGGATCGAGGGTGGGCCTATGAAGCATGAAACCAAATACATAAAGTTCGTTGGTGATGATGATCGTTTTGTTCTGAACGTCAATTACAGCTATGTGGCGATTTCTGAGCGAACCAAGATACCGCTGAACACAGTCAAAAATCGCTTGAGTCGAAAAAAAGAGTTTAGCGAACAGGATTTAATTGCGCGAAGAAAGCCAGCTAGGAGAGCGCCAATATTTGAAAGCCCAGAAGAGGCTTTTTCTGCTAAATGGCTAAAAAGGAGGTTAATTTGAGCATTGATGACGCAATAGCAAGGGTCAAGCTAATCAACTCGATGGGTGATGATGCTTATATCTGCGAGAGAGACAGCGGTGCGCTTTGTGTCCTATCTGAGCATACCGTCAGAAGTTGGGAAAACCGTAACGCGCAAGTTATTGAGATTTGTAAGGTGGCCCGATGAGTGATCTTGGTTTATTGAGATATCCGGTAAGAATTATTAATGACCATCAAAGAGATGAGTTAGCAAAAACCATTCGCGGCATTGAGACATCTCGCAATAAGCCCATCCTGGTGACTATCACAGACAAGCAAGAAAAGCGTTCTCACGCGATTAACCGTTTAGCGCACATGTGGTATTCGGATTGCGCTGAACAGGGTCGAGAGTACACGCAAGGGCAGGTGAAGTGTATGGCAAAGCTCAAGTGGGGCGTTCCCATTATGCGGAAACATGAAAAGTTCAATACACGCTGGATGGATTTAACGCAGTACAAAGAAATTGAGCAGAACGATGAGACGGTGTTAATTACGCCAGCATTTCCGACCTATGAGGATCAGGTCGAATTAATGGAATATCTTCCGGTGACCTCCTTGATGACTAACCCAGAGATGAGTGAATTTATGCACCAGTTTCAGGCCATGATGGGCGTGCGTTATCAGCTTACTGACCCTCGCCTGCAGGGGATAGAGTTGTGATTAGCTTCAAAGTATTTTACCTCACAAAAATATACTGGCCGTTTGTCATGCTAAAAACACATTTGCGTGGGCTGTACAAAACAATCCATAGGGTCTTAAAAGAAAAGTTTAAGAAACATTGCCGCTGCGCTTACATCGTTAAACCGAACTTGACTGACGTTCTTTGTGAGCATTGCGGTGGCATTCAAAAGCATTCGAGGTGGAAGTAATGGCGATCAAGCTAGACGCTGCTGACACCTGGTGCAGTAAGGTCGTCAGGCAAAAGGCAAATTATACCTGCGAGTTTAGCGGTAAAAGCGATGGTCGAATGGAGTGCTGTCATATCTATGGCAGACGAGCAAAGAGCGTCAGGTGGAGTTTGGATAACCTTGTGTGCCTATCGCATTATCAGCACCGTTATTTTACGGAGAACCCTACTGAATTTACGGAATGGCTAGAGGGTTATTTGGGCAAGGGCCACATGGAAATGTTGTTAGAAAAAAAGAACGTGCTAATGCCAACGACAAAGCAGCTTAGAAAAGACATTGCAAAACATTATCGTGATGAGTTTCGCAAGATGGAAGCTGATTCGTCGTATGAGCCGATCAGCTACAACTGAGGTAACAGGATGAGTCTAGAACATTTAAAAAAGTATTGTGTTGGTGATAACCAGGTTAAAACGCTGCAGGCGGTCATTGACAATGGAAGTAACCGACGCGCTGCCGATGCGCTAGGTAAGAATCGCCGATCAGTAGACATTATGATCAAGAGGTTGCGCCAAAAGGCCGCTCAAAGTGCAGAAGCACCAGATGTTGATGTTAATCACAAGACAATGGAGGGTTTTACGGCAAAGCGTGTGTCAACGGCGTTTGGGCCGGATGGCGATATCAAGCTGCAGTGGGTCATTCAGGAGCAAGATAAAGTCCAGATTGATGCGATGCTTGATGAGTTCCGAGAAGGTCTGCGCGATGACTTAAAGGGCTTACATAAACCCATAACAGCACCTGATGAGACCCTTGATGGCCTGATGAACTGCTACATGATCGGTGATCATCACCTAGGGATGCTGGCCTCCTCAAAGGAGACGGGCGAGGGTAATTACGACACTGATATTGCGGTCGGCTTACTTGAGGATGCGGTGGACTCTTTGGTGGCGAGAAGCCCTAAATCAAAGCGCGGCTTGTTGTGTAATTTAGGTGATTTCTTTCACGCTAACAACGAGGCTGGGACGACAAAAAATTCTACCCCACTTGACACGGACGGACGCTATGGGCGAACCGTTAGGGAAGGGGTCAATCTGCTAAAGCGCGTTGTTGTGCGCCTTCTTGAGCATCATGAAGAGGTGACGGTGTTGAACGTGCGCGGTAATCATGACAGTGATCCGGCGCTCTGGTTAAACGAGGCGATGAAGATGTATTTTGAGGATGAGCCGCGAGTGACTATTCCTGATAACTATTCAAAGTTCACGCACTTAGAGTTTGGCAACAATCTTATTGTGCTGCATCACGGTGACAAGATCACGCCGCAACGCATTTATGAATCTGTGACGCGACGACTTTCTGTTGAGTGGGGCCGGACTAAGTATCGGTTTGGGTGGCTTGGTCATTTGCATCACAAAAGAGTGCATTCTCAGGGCGGCATGGTTTTTGAGGTGTTTTCGGTCTTGGCAAATCCAGATAGCTGGCACGCGGATTCGGGATTTGGATCGGCGCGCTCGATGACCTGCGTTGTGCTGTCAGAGGAGTACGGAGAGGACAGTAGAATTATTGTTAACCCTGACAGGATAGAGGGTGAAAAAAATGAAAAACTATAAGGTCGGCATGACAACTGAGACGGTTGCTGTATCGGCAAAAGAGGACTTTACAAACAAGGATATTGAATCGGCAATTAGATTTTTAGAGGCGCTAAAAAGGCGCAAGGCAGAGGTGGAAGATGATTGATTTTCAAGCAGACTACCAAGACTGTGTTGATAACTCTTGGGATGATCTGGCACAAAAGTATTGGAACATTATGTCAACAGCAAAGGGCGATGTAAAAAGAAACGCGCTGCTGTCATTACGGGACGAGGTGACTGAGCGAGTGTTAAAACTTCCAAAGTCAGAGGAAGACATTGCGTTGCTAAATCCAACGATGTGTGTTGACTGTGAGTGAGCTTCTTGCGTTGTTAACACCTGGCGCACCTGAGATTCAGGCTGATGTGATACGTGGAACGGCAAAAGACAAGATTAGCGCAAGGGACGTTGTATCGTGTTTGTGCCGTGTAGATCGACACACGTATCTGTATGCTCTTAGCAAGTTCTGTTTGGATGATTCATCAAGAACTGAGCTAAACGCGCTGACGATGCAATATACGCGTTCTCGTCGGTATTCTACGCAGGACACAGAGCCAGATGATGTTGTGAATAGGTTAGGGTTAGCGGCATTAAACTATGCGATCTCTTCCTCACGTTGTAGGGCGTGCAACGGCACTGGTGAGGCTAAGATAGCCAACAAGGTTGTGGTATGCACAAGCTGTGGTGGTAGTGGTAACGCAGACATGTCGGTACGCAAGCTGTCACGTATCTTAGGTGTTGGTAGGTGGCGTGCAAAGAAGGTCTGGCTTCCACGATTCAAGCAGCTAGTGTCTGACTACCAGATGAAGGACGATGCGCTGCAGACGGTAATTAAGCGAGGGTTAAGGGATGAGTAAGGGCAGTGAGCAGAGGCCATGTGATCGAGAGGCGTTTAATAAAAATTATGACGCAATATTTGGTCAAAAGCCTAAAGAAAAGACAAAAGAAAAAAAAGATAAAAAAAATTAGTATATGTTTAGGTTTACCAGCCAATAGATGGTTAAATATTCCCAAGATAGGGTTTCTTTCAGTACAGTAAACGCTTTCTTAACCTCCTTCTTTTGGTCGCTAACGCGGCCTTTTTTATTTTCTGACCTTGGGACTGCAAAGTACCCCAGGGCTAGGTGATCTATGTCTCGACCAACTGTAATGACTGAAGATGTACTCTCAAAACTAGAGAGCGCATTTAGCATGGGCTGTACGGACGTAGAGGCGTGTAATTTCGCTAACATTGGTAAGGCAACACTGTACCGTTATCAAGAGGACAATGAGGAGTTTAGAGACCGAAAAGAGGTCTTGAAGTCTAATCCCTTTATGTTGGCACGCAGCGTCTTAATTGATGCGTTGCATGATGGCGATGTAAACACCGCACACAAGATGATTGATCGCAAAGAGGGGTCAAAGGTTGCGGTAGATCACAGTAGCTCAGACGGCTCTATGAAGCCGACAATGATACAGCTTATGCCAGTGACGCCAGATGCAGACAGCGACGATTAATCTGCCTGAGAAGTTAGTCCCTGTATTTGGTGGAGACTTTCGCTATCGAGGAGCCTATGGAGGCCGTGGTAGCGGTAAGACAAGAACCTTTGCATTGATGACCGCGATTAAGGGTTATCAGTGGGGTATGTCAGGCCAAGCTGGTCAGATATTGTGTGCCAGAGAGCACTTAAACTCATTGGATGAGTCATCGCTTGAGGAGATCAAGAGCGCCATTCGGTCGGTAGATTGGTTAGCTGATTACTATGAGGTCGGTGAGAAGTACATCCGCTCAAAGGATGGCAAGATCAGTTACGTGTTTGCAGGGTTGCGGCGTAACCTAGACAGCATTAAGTCTAAGGCTCGGATATTA
>Ga0206682_10002576_pt1 | contig 16293 bp, 8 predicted proteins | sample M240m12015metaG_FD_155444 | JGI IMG/M metagenome (GOLD analysis project Ga0206682, IMG submission 155444) | Ammonia-oxidizing marine archaeal communities from Monterey Bay, California, United States - M2 40m 12015 | ecosystem: Environmental > Aquatic > Marine > Intertidal zone | place: USA... | reverse complement strand
CAAGCCCGGCCGCATCGGCGTGGTTTCCCGTTCGGGCACGCTGACGTATGAGGCGGTGTACCAGACCACGGTCACCGGGCTGGGGCAGAGCACGTGCGTCGGCATCGGCGGCGACCCGTTCAACGGTACCAACTTCGTGGACTGCCTCGAGAAGTTCGTCGCCGATCCGCAGACGGAGGGGATCATCATGATCGGCGAGATCGGCGGGACCGCGGAGGAGGAGGCGGCGGAGTTCATCAAGGCGAGCGGCACGAACAAACCCGTGGTGAGCTTCATCGCGGGGCTCACCGCGCCCCCGGGCAGGCGCATGGGGCACGCCGGCGCCATCATCGCCGGAGGGAAGGGTGGCGCCGGCGACAAAATCGCCGCGCTCAAAGCCGCGGGGGTCACCGTCGTGCCTTCGCCCGCCGGGATGGGGAAGGCCATGCTGGACATCTTCAACGAGCGCAAGATGTTATAGAAGGGGTGATGGGGCGGAAACGCGTGTAATTGATATCCGTGGAAGCATCGACCGGCACGGCCGAACCGCGTGTGCTTCTCGCGAGAGGTCTGTCGGGTCAATAGTACGCAGCTACGAAACCGCGTCGGGTACACGACGAGACGCGCCGTCACGCGGACGCCGCCGACGAGTTCGCCCCCCGGTACTCCGGGGCGTCGCCCGTGAGGAAGCCCCAGATACCCTTCGCGCGCCGGGGCGGCGAGGCGGACGACATAGGCTCTGCGCCGTGCGGCGAGCTCGTCGCGCTTGAGCCCCCCCCGCCCACCTTCCGCATCAGCCGGTCGAGCTGCAGCCTGGTCTCCGCCAGGCTCGCCTCCAGGCGCGACGACCTCGAGCGCTCTTCGGCCAGCAGGCGCCGCGCCTCCGCCAGCGCCTCGGCGGCGCCGCGCGGAGGGCTCGGCGCGGAGGACTCGTCTGCGCGACTCGCGTCCTCCGCCTCCGCGGCTCGCGGCGTGCCGGCTCGCGGCGTGCCGGCTCGCGGGGACGGCGCGCCGGACGGACTCGAGCCTCGTCTGGCCTCCGTCTCCGCCGCGGAGACCCACTCCTTGCGCTTCACGGGGCTCAGCATCTTGGTCTTGGTCATCGGCAGGCGCCCGGCGGCGGGCCGCTTCAGCACGTGCGCGTCGGCCGAGTACCTGGCGCCGTCGTAGCCGCCGAAGGCGAGCAGCGCGGCGCCCCCCCCAACGGCCACCACACCCGCGCCCTCCGCCGCGAGCGAGGAGCCCGCGCCCACCTCCGCCGCGGAGGTCCACTCGAGTTCGCCGGAGGAGGGCTCCACGCGCAGCGCCACGGTGTCGCGGCGCCCGCCGCCCGCGCCGCCGCCGCCGGCGACGAACCACGCCTCGCCCACCACCGCGCCTGCCGCGCCGGCGCGCGGCACCGGCGGCACGCCCGCGGGCTCGAGCTCGCGCCAGGTCATGGACATGGTGTCCAGCGCGAAAAGCTCGCCGGAAACCTCGCCGGCGCCACCCGCGCAGACGCCGCCGAACACTACCACGTCCGTCACCGCGCGCGACCCGCCGCCGAAGCTCGCCGCGACGTGCCCCGCGCGCGCCGTCGGCGCGGCGCCCGTCGCGCGCGGCGCGACCCAGCTTCGGGTGGCCAGGTCGATGACGTGCACGTCGTCCAGCAGGCGCCCGCGCCTGTCCTCTCCGCCGAACACCACGATCTTCGCGCCCGCCTCGCCGCGCACGAGGGTCGCGGTGTGCCCGCCCCGCGCGGGCGGCGCGGGCCCGCACAGATCCAGGCGAGCCCACTCGCTCGTCTCCGTGTCCAGCGTCCACGCGTCCAGCCCGATTGAGATTGACGATTCCCGATCGACGCCGACGGAGTCTTTGTCGTCGTGGTACCCGCCGATCACCACCACCTTGGTGCCCCACGTGACCGCGGCGTGCCCCGAGCGCGCGGGAAACGCGCCCACACCGTCGCCGCCGTTCTCGGCGGCCACCGTGGCGTCGACCCTGCGCCAGGTGAGGTTCGGCAGGTGCAGCGCGAAGACGTCGCCGAGGCGCCTCCCCCCCGCGTTTCCGCCAATCACGAACACGTCGTCCCCCACGGCGGCCATGGCGTGCGCGTACCGGCCTCTCGGCTTCTGTGCGCCGCCGATCTGCTTCGTGAGTACGGTCCACGTGCCCTCCTCGGCGTCGATGCGGTCCACCGCGGGGTGCGAGCGCGCCGCCACAGCCTCCGCGCGGCGGAGGCGCTCGGCGGCTTCGCGCTCGCGCTCGCGCGAGGCGGCGAGTTCGGACTCGGCGCCCGCCGCGGCGACCGCCTCCGCGGCCGCCTCCAGCGTCTCCGCGACGCGCGCCGGGTCGCCACCGTCCGTGAACAGCGAGAACCAGTCCGGGTTCTCCTCCTCCATCGTGCTCACGTACATGCGCATTGCGTCGAGTGCGGCGACGTCGCCGAGCTGCGTCCAGCTGCTCCACTTGGCGCTCTCGATGGCGTTCCAGCCCCACGGCTTGGGCGCGCGGCAAGGGCCCGCGGTCGCCTGCTGGTACAGCGCGTACAGCAGAAGCCGGGTCTCATCGGTGACCGCGCGCGCGCCCAGGGGGGGGTTCGCAGCGAAACCCACCGCCGCGTAGAAGCGGTTGGGGAACGGGATCCGGGACGCCATCGTTTTCGTGGCACGCCGGCTCTCGGCACGGGCCAAGACGAGAAAATGAACAGGTGGCGGTTCCCGAGGGGGTCACGCGCGGGTCCGCGCGGCGATCGGGCGCTCCCCCGACGACCGACGACCGTCCACCGGCCGAACGGGACGCGGGCGAGGCGGTCGGTGACTGCCTGGACGTGCGACGGCACCGCGGTGCGCGTCGGAGTGGCGCGAGCGCAGAACGGGAACGACGACATATGACTCCGCGCAAGTCGAGAACTGAGATTCGTCGCCTGAGGAAAATTTCGGCGCGACTGGTGATGAGCAACCGCCGCCGCCGCTCCTTGCGCCAAAACTCGACCGCGCACGCCACGATGGGCGGCTCGAAGAACCCGAGACCGCGTCGCACGCGACCTAATGTGCTCATCACCGGCACCCCGGGCACGGGTAAGTCCTCCCTGGCCGAGCGCGTCGCCGCCGCCGCCGGGATGACGCAGTACGACGTGAGCAAAATCGCGAAGGCGGAGAATCTGTGCGAGTCGTACGACGAAGCCATGGACACGCACGTCATCGACGAGGACAAGGTGCTGGACCACATGGAGGAGCGTCTGGGGACGGATGAAGGTGGCGTGGTGGTGGATTACCACTCGTGCGATTTGTTCCCCGAGCGGTGGTTCGACCTGGTGGTGGTGCTGACGTGCGACAACAAGGAGTTGTACGAGCGCCTGGAGTCTCGCGGGTACGCGGAGAAGAAGATTCGGGAAAACGTCGAGTGCGAGATTTTCCAAACCGTCGTGGAGGAGGCGCGGGACTCGTACGCCGAGGAGATCGTCCGGGTGTGCCCTTCGAACGACATCGAGGAGATGGAGATGAACGAAAAAGACGTGCTGGAGTGGGTCAACAAGTGGGGGGCGTGACACGAGAGCGTAGAGTAGTTTGATGACGCGTCGTTCACAACGCGCGTCGGCTCGTCGGCTCGTCTTCCTCGTCCCGCTCGCGATTCGTTTCCGAGACACAAAGTCTCGCCGCGAAGAACGCCGTCACTCCGTTTTCCGCTCGGACACGCGCATGGCGCCCAGGTCCTTCGCCACCTTCCTCATGTTTTCCTCGTACAGGTCCTCCTCGTCCCCGCTCAGGTCGTCCCCGTCCAGGAGCGGCTCCACCTTGAACACGCCCGCCATGCGCCACTCCTTGCGGAACCCGAAGCGCGTCTGCAGCAGGAGCAGGTTCCCCTTCGACGCGACGGTGGAGCCCCACGCGGCGGTTCGGAAGTGCAGATCGTCTTCCGGGAGCTCGATGTCCCCGCGTGTCATCCCGCTCATCCCCACCGAGAACTTCAGCGCGTCGCCCTCCAGCCTCCACTTCCCGGGGGACAGGGACATCGGCAAAAACGCGCCCACCCCGACGGGCTCGGCGACGCCGCCCTCCTTGAGCTCCACCGCCACCGGGCACAGGATGCGGCGGCCGCTCGCGCCCCACTCCGGGGGCATCCACGTCCCGCGTTCACGACCGATATCCAGGGTCAGCTTCCACCGCGTCCCGATCAGCGCCTTCCCCGCCGCACCGGTCAAACCCAGGCGCTTAGTCACCGCGCTTCCGCGGTTGCGCGACGCGCGGACGTTGTACACGACGCCGCCGATGACGCTCCACTGGAACGCGGCGCGCGCCCACTTCTCCTTCGGGACGTCTTTCCACCACTCCTTTTCGTTCCTCGCGGGGCCGAACCCGCCCGGGTCCGAGTACATCACCCCCGAGTCGTCCGAGCCGTCGTCCGACGCGCCGAGCGACAGGGGGATCCCGCGGCGCGACGCGGAAGCGCCGTCGACCGACGGCGCGTTTGCGCGTCGGCGGTCGCGGCTGGATAACGGCACAGCCTCCTCCGAGATGGCGCGTTCGCGCTCCAGGGCTTCGAAGTAGCCGAACCCCGTGCCGTACCCGCCCGCGAGCGCGGGCTGTGCTCCCGACGCAAGGGAAAGCACCACCGCGGCGCACGCCGCGGCAGCCCTCGCGGGTCCGCCCGCACCCTCGGAGGACTCGCCCCGGGAACACGGTGCCGAGGACGAGGGCGATGCAAGCTCCTCCTCCGCTCGGCACGCGACGGGGCGGGGGGCGTCGCGGCGGCACCGACGCGCGCGACGCGCCGACGCGGCGTTTCCGTGCACGCACTGTATCGAGCGGAGCATCATCATCGGTGGTGCTCTGCGCCTTTCTGCCCCGGATCCCCGGCTCGGCGCGGTGGACGATGGCCGAGCGAGCGATCGACCGCGATGTGCCACGTGGACGGCGAGCGCGGCGTGAACGAGAATTTGTCGAACGAGTCGGCAGCGTTGAGCGGCAGCCAATGAAATTCAAAGGAACGGCGCATCAACGAAATAATGAGCGTAGACTTCCTCCGTTAACAAAGCGCTCTCGAGCGGCGACGACGAGCAGTGCACACGCGCGTCCTCGTCGCCGGTCACGATGTTCCGCCCCGCGGCAGTGTTCCGCGCGGCGCTGCTCGCGGCGCTCGCAGCGCTCGCCGCCGCGCAGATCGTGACGGATGCCCCGCGCGATCCGGATCTCCGACAGACGCGCGAGAAGTTCGCGCGGCGATCGCCGTCGTGCGTGGCGTGCCAACGCGCTGTGGCGCACCTCGACGAAAACATGCTCCCGCGAGTCTTCGACGAGCGCGCGAAGGCTGCGCGGGGCGGCTCGTCGGCGTACGGCACCTTCTCCGAGATCATCGAAGAGGAGGTCTCCGCCATGTGCCGGGCGCAGACCATCCAGATGGAGCGCGACACCCGAAAGGCGTGCGTGCGCATGCTGGATTCGCACGAGGAGAAGATCGTCAAGGCGTGGTACGAAACCGCCGTCGTCGAGGAGACGAACGCGGAGGAGGAGACAAACATGAACTGGGTGATGTGCAGCGAGTCGCAAGGCATCGCCAAGGCGTGTCCCGACGATCTCGCGAACCTGGACGTCCCGACCCTGGTGCGCCTCGAGACGCGCCGGCGATTCGACGAGACGCGCGGGCGCAACGAAGAGGCGCGAAAGAAACGGGAACGCGAAACCTCCGACGCGAAGAACCGAAAGAAGCGCACCGACGCGTTTTCGAACGCGCGGTCGAAACGTCCCGCGGGCGAGGAGAGCCGTGACGACCGCGCGCCGAAGAAGATGACCCAGCGGGAAATCCCGCGGCCTCCGATCGGCTCGGGGAGGCTGGAGACGTTCGTGAGCTCGGATTTTGCGCGGCGCGCCATCGGCGGGCACCACGGCGGCGGCGACGCCGACGTCACGGACGTGCTCGTGTACTTCGCGTTCCCCCGCAGGAACCCGGGGAAGCACGCGGCGACCATGGACACGCTGAGGCACGTCTCCGACGCCATCGCGCTCGCGGTGCGCTCGAAGCCCAGGGTGGGCCAGGGGGGGAAGGACAACCGGGCGCGGACCCGCGGCGCGCGCGGCCCGAAATCCCCCGCCGGCGAGGTGCACACCGTCGTCGTCGCCACCGTCGACGCCGAGCGCAACGACATCCCGCACCCGTGGGGCGCCTCCATCGACGGGCCCGCGCTGATTCTGTTTCCCGCGCTCGGGAAGGAAAAGCCCCGTCTTTTGCCGTTCCGGGACGCGGAACGCGAGCGGGATCTGGACCGGCCGAGCGACGCGCCCACCCCCGCGGACGCGCTGGCGCTGCTCCAGCGAAGCGGTGGAAGGCCGGAGACGCGCGAGAGCGCGGGCGTTGCCTTCGCGCACATGGACCAGCGCACCCTGGAGGGCGGGGGCCGCGACAGGTTCGCGGACGAGCACGACGAGCTGTGAGGCATACGCGGAGAGAGGCACCGGTGGTGGTATGGTATTTTTTCTGTGTGGGTATGGTATCGATGTCCATCGGCGGCGCAAACGAACGACGTCGACGTTCGCCCGTTCGCCGCGCTCAGACCCATCGCCCGGGAGTTTTAACAACGAGAGTCGTTTCGGCATTTCGATCATCGGCAGATGGCATCCGCGCCGTCCAGCCCCGCGGGGGGCGGTCTGCGGGTGCTTTTCGTCTCCCTCGAGTTCCGCGCGGCCGCGTTTTCGGGAAACGGCGTCTACGCCCAGTCGCAGGCGCGGGCTCTCGCGAAGGCTGGCCACGACGTGCACGTGGTCTCCGGCGTTCCGTCGAAATCGGTGGAAAGAAAGCAGTCTCGCCAGACGCACTATCCCGGTGATCCCCCCAACCTCGCTGTCACCGAGATACTCCTGTCCGAAGACGAGAAGTGGGGTCGCCTGGACGTGGAATGCGGCTGGCGCGAGTTCGCTGAACGAGCCGGTCCGGGTCTGGAAGAGGACTTGGTGCGCGGCATAGCCGACTTCAACCCCGACGTGATCCTCGGCGTGGACTGGTCCTCCCTGCCCGCGGCGCGGAGTCTTTCGCGGCGCGTACGAAGCCTCAACCGCGAGGATACCGCGAACGACGATGGTGAGGGAGACGAGAACGCCCTCATCGCGCCCTTCGTGTATTCGAATTTCCGCGTGTTCACTCGCGGAAACGCTCCCGAAGCGCACGCCGCGCTGGAAGCCGACGCCGTCGCCGCGGCGCGCGAAGTGCTCGCGCTTTCCCGTGAAGACGCCGACTTCGTCGCCGAGCGCCTCTCCCCCCCCGGGATCGCCGTCGCGCCGCGTGTGGTGCTCCCGCCGCTCCGGGAGGACGTGCGCGTGCTGGCGGAGTCCGTCTCGGCCGCGTCACGGTCGTCGGCGGCGGCGGATGCGCCGAGCGCACCCGAGCGCAAGTACCTGACATGCTGCGTTCGGCTCTCGCCGGAGAAGGAGCCCGAAAACTTCCTCAGCCTCTGCCGTTGGCTGGCGGCGCGCGACGCGCTGCGCGGGGCGTCCCTGGTCCCGGTGCTGTGCGCGTCGACGCGGGGCGAGTACGCGGATTCCGTGCGGTCGCGGTTTCGGGAGTGCGTGCGCGGCAACGAGCATCGAATCGTCACCGAGCACCTCGACGCGGACGGGCTGCGCGACTTGTTCTCGGCGACGCGCCTGAACTACCATCCGTGCCGGAGAGACGCGTACGGCATGACCGTCGTCGAAGCCGGCGCGTTCGGCGCGCCGTCCGTCGCGCAGCGCGGCGGCGGCGTCGGCGCGACCGCGACCCTCCGCGAACAGGACGGCGCGGTGTTAGGCATGACCTTACCCACCTCCGCGGGCGAAGAACCGGGGGCGGACGACGACGAAGTGTTACTGTCTGCTGCCCACGCGGAGGTTCTGAAACACGCGCTCGATGGCGCGACGCTCGAGCGCGTCGGCGCCGCCGCGAAAAAGGCGGCGACGGCGTGGGACGAGGCGGCCAACGCCGGCGCCGTCGCGCGCGCGCTCCGCGCCGCCGTAGCATCGCACCGCCGAGGAGACGCCCTCGGCGATCGGCGGTGGCGCCTGCCGTCGCGCGAGGACGCGGAGCGGCTCATGCCGCTGTGGCGGGACGCGATGCTTGGGGTGTGGAGCGGTGGCGAGTGGGTCGCGCTTCAGCACACCGCGGCGTGCGGCCAGACGCCACGCGTCGAGAACAGCCCCGAGTGGCGTCTCGGGCCGGGAGGCGCGAAAGCTCGAAAGCTCGTCTCTGAAACGACTCGCGTGGTGGTTTTGACCGCGCACAACCCGATGGGTCGTTCCTGCGACGCCGCCGCGAACGACGCGGCGACGCGAACGCTCGTCCGCGATGTGCGCGCGTTGTTACGCGAAGGGGTCTTCCAGGACGCGCGTCCCTGCGTCTCCGTGGACGCCGTCGGCGGCGCCGCCGCGTGGGCCGAGCCCGGCCTCGCTGTGACGCTCGCCGCGGCGCGCGCGTCCGACGCGTTCACCGCCGCGGCGCGGCTGGCTCGGAGCCACGGCCAGGCGGCGGTGTACGAGCTCACCGGGACGGCCCGGGGGAAGTGGACGCTCGCGGTGCGGCCCGTGTTCCCCGGCCTGGGCGGCTTGGCGGTGGAGGACGCGCCCCTGGTCGTCAGGGAGCCGCCCAAGTCCATGCCGACGGGACCGGAGGAGGCGGGATGCAATTGGGACGGCGAAACCGCGTTTCTCGGGTTGCGATGAGCTGAGCGCGTCCAAAGAGTCGCGTCGAGACGAGGCGCGCGGACGTCGATCGTTCGCGGCTCTTCGCGCGTCTAAAGAGTCGCGTCGAGGAGGTGCCGAGGTGTCTTATTCTACTCTCGTGTTACATCGCGCGCTTTTCTCGTCCTGGCTCTCCATACTCACGTTCTCACTCGCTCCCGCCGGAGAGCCCCTTGACGAACTTCTGGATGGGCGAGATCATCCCGGACACCTTCTGGAACAGGTCGTACTGGATGCTCTTCTGCCACGGCTGCGCCTCCGGGAAGGGCAGCCCGTACCCGATGGCGTAGAGGATACCGAAGACGCCGCCGAGCCCGCCGGTGTTCCCGAGCTGCCTGTCCATCACGTAGCCCACGGTGAGCTGCGTGGCCTCCCCCGCGGAGTTGAAGAGCATCGAGCACGCCTGGGGGGGCGCCTCGACTTTTTTGTTCGTGGGCTCGAGCGAGCCGGCGAGCTTCCCGGTGTTGGTGCCGGTGAAGCGCGCGTCGTACCACACGCGGTTGGGCTCGAACGGGTCCACGCGGAACGCGTAGTACCCGAACTTGGCGTCGGGGAAGCCTTCCTCGATCTTGAACGACGCGAACGCCTTCAGGAACTCCTCCTTCCCGAGGGGGCCGACCACGGGCGCGACGAACTTGAAATCGCTCGCCAACAGTGCCGGCTCCTCGGCGCCGTTGTTCTTGGCCAGGATGCGCTTGGTGGTGGCGATGAGGGTCTCGGGGGAGACGGGGAACGTGGAAGACGCGAGCATGGCGGCTTCGTCGACCATCTGCGTCGCGAGGAACTCGGAGATGTCATCGTTCTTATCCGCGACCGCAGTGGACGCGTCGCCGGCGGACCCTTCCTCGCCCTCCACCGCCGCGATGGCTGAAGAACGACGCTTCGAGGGGCGAGCGATTTGTGCCGCGCGGGGGGAGACGCGGCGGGAGGAGGCGAGGCGCGCGGAAGGCGCGGCGACGCCGGCGGTAGCGACAGAGGATCCGATGGCGAACATGGCGGCGACGGCGTGCGTGGGACGGCGCGCGATGAAGTGGAAGGGGTGGTATGCCGGTGCTTGCGGAAGCGACTCGCTCTTTTCCGCCCCTGCTGATCGTGCCACGTCGACAGCCTTCGTGGCTCAGGATGGTCGATGGCGCGCGAATGACACACGCGACTAAAAAGTCGGCACGTCCAATGGTTCCGAAGGCGAAGACGCACACCGATCCGCGCGCGATGCTGCGCGCGGCGTCGGTCGCGGCGCGGCGCGTCGCCGGCTCTGCGAGTCGCGCGCACCAGCGCGTTCCCCGCCGCGGGCTGTCCGACCTGAACCCCTCCCCGAAGCCCCCTCATCGCGGCGGCGATGCCGGCAAAGAAAAAGCTTCGGCAAAGGCGTTCGCCGTCGTTCCCGGGCTCGGGTTGGCGTTCGGGGTGGCGCACGGCGGGTTCGTCTTGGCGGACGAACTCTCGGCTCGGTCCGGCGTGACCGTCTCGGGCGTCCCACTCGCGATCCTCTCCGGCGCGCTCATCAACAACCTCCCGGGTGGCCTCGTCCGCGGCGCGCTCTTCAAGCCCGGCGTCGCCTTCGCATCCTCCACGGTGCTTCGCGCTGGCATCGTCGCGGTGGGCTTTAAACTGAGCGCGTCGGACGTCGCCGCGGTGGGCGCTTTCTCCGTCCCGGTCGTCGCGGCCTCGGTCGGCGCCGGGCTGGCGGTCATACCGCGGCTCGCGCGCGTCGCGGGCCTGACCCCGAGGCTGGGCAGCCTGCTGGCGGTGGGCACGTCCGTCTGCGGGGTGACCGCCGTCTCCGCGTTGGCGCCCGCCGTCGGCGCGACGGCGGCGGAAACCTCCGTCGCTGTCGCCAACGTGGCGTGCTTCGGGACGGTCGGCATGCTCCTGCTGCCGCAGGCGGCGCACGCGCTGTTGGGCGACTGCCCCGAGGCCGCGGGCGCGTTCCTGGGGACGGGGATACACGACACCGCGCAGGTGTTCGGGGCGGCGTTGACGTACAAAGAGAGGTTTGGGGACGAGAAGGTTTTCGAAACCGCGGCGGTGACGAAACTGACGCGAAACCTCTCGCTCGCCGCGGCGATCCCCGCGCTCGCCGCCGGCGTCGCGGCGACCGCGAAGGACTCCTCGTCTTTGTTCAAGGGGAACGTGCGGAAAGCGATCCCGCCGTTTCTGCTGGCGTTCCTCGCCGCGTCCGCCGCGCGATCCGCGGGCGACGCCGCGTTCGAGGGGACGGCCGCGGCGAAAAAGGAGTGGCGCCGCGCGACAGACCTCGTGGGGTCTGAGTTCGGGGCGAAACACTGTCTGGGAACCGCCATGGCCGCCGTGGGCCTGAATCTCAGTTTCGCCGCGTTCAGCGGGGTCGGGGTCACGCCGTTCCTCGTGGGAGGCGCGGGGGCGGTCGTCGTCTCGGGGGTGGGGCTCGCGGGGGCGACCGCTCTGGCGGCGACGCTCCGAGCGACGCAGGAAAAGAAAAGCAACGACGGCGGCGACGACCGGTAGTCACTCTAGTATCTACTACTACCTTCTAGCGAGCTCGCATAGTTCTCGTGGCGGATCTCTCGATCGCGCACTCCTCCCGCTCACCACCAGCTCTTTTGCTTCGCCGCGAGTTTCTGTGCCATGGAGTGGAAATCCTCGGCGTCACTCTGCATCTGCGCCGTCTTGTCCTGCAGCGACGATAACTTCTCCCCGCGCTCGGCGAGTTTATGCCTCGTCTCCTCCAGGTTTCCTTTCAGCTCAGACGTCGACGCCGCGGAGTCCTTGGCCTTGGCCTTCCCGTACTTCGCCCTGATCTCGTCCGCGCTGCTCATGCGCGGCGCGGCGGAGCCCCCGCCGGAGCCCCCCGAGGCGGTGCGGAACAGCTCGGCGCGGCCGGCGTCGGGGTCCGTCCCGGGTGCGCTCGCGGCGGCGGCGGCGGCAGCAGTCGCCGTCGTCCTCGACGTCAACATCGAAAAACCGAGTTTCGACGACGCGCTCTCTTTCTTCGCCGGCTTTCCTCGCGTCGTCGACGTCGTCGTCGTCGTCGTCGTCGCGGACGGCGGTCGCCGCACCTCGACGTCCGCGAAGAGCATTGCGAGGTCCGCCGCGGTCGCGCGCGGCGGGTCCTCCTCCTCGGCGAGGTGCTCCTTCACGGCGTCCACCGCGGTCTTCGCCTTGTCCTTGAGGGACGTCGCCGCCTCCTTCGCCTTCTCCTTGGCGCCGCGCATCACCGACCCGAAGCTCGCCATCGCCGACCGCGCGTCGCCCTTGAGCATGGACCGGCCGGCGGCGGCGAGGTCCTTCGAGGGCGTAGAGGGTGTCTCCCGCTCCCTCGCCGTCTCCGAAACGACGTCGTCCCCTCCGAGCGCCGAGACGGCGTCGCCCGCGAAGGCGCGCCGCGAAGGCGCCTCCTCGGCGCGCGTCGCGCACGCGCTCGTCTCGGAAGCCGCCATCTCGGCGGCTTCGTCGGCGGCGTCCGCCGCGGTGGCCATGTCCTCGTCCCAGAACATCAGCCCGCTCTCCGGCCGCGCCTTGGGCCCGCGCGCGGGCGCCGCCAGCGCGAGCCGCGCGATCGCCCCCCCGCCCCCCCCCCCCCCCGAACGCGAACAGCGACCCGCCGCCGTCCGCTCCGAAGCACGTCGCGTCCGCCGAGGACACCGGCGGCGTCGGCCCGACGGAGGCCAGCGGCGCGAGGCCCGGCAGCGCCCACACCAGCACGCGGCCGTGCGCGGAAACCGCGGCGAAAGCGCTCGCGGGTTCTTTTTCGTTCGCGTCCTCCTCGTCTCCGCCGCCAGCCCTGGGCGTGACCAGCGCGGCCGCGACGAGCCGTTCGTCCGCGGAAGCCTTCTTCAGCGTGTGCCGCTCGCCGCGGATCGCGCCGTTGGCGGGGTACACGCGGAGCGCCTCGGCGGAGGCGACGGCGACGAGCGCGACGAGCGAGTCGCGCTCGTCGTCGGGATCCGAGCCTCCCCCCTTCGGACCGTCTTCGGCCGCGCGCGTTTTTTTCTCGCCTTCGGCCGCCTCGTGCGCCGCGCGCCTCGTGAACCAGAACCACGGCGACCCAGCCGCCAGACCCTCGTCCGCGCGCCGAAGCGCGGCGCGGGGATCTCCGCGGCGGCGCGCCGCGCCGCGCGCGTCCAGCGGCGCGACGGCGAGCGCCGGCGAGGCGGTTTTTGGGCGGCACGGTTTGCCGAGGACGTCGCCGGAGGCGACGCCGAGAAACGCGACGGCGCTGCCCGTGCTGGCGACGGTCACCAGCTCCGCACCAGAGAAGGTGACGGGAGGCGAAGTCGTCGAAGCGCCGTGTTCCGCGTTCTCGCCGCCGGCGCTCTCGGAAGCGCGACGCGTCTCGTCTTCGTCGCGCGCCGTCGTCCCGACGACGGGCGCGCAAAACGCCGCCGCGGCGACGCCTTCGCCTTCATCCCCTTTCCCGTCTCGGAACGGCGCGCGCGTGAACCGCAACACGCCCTCGCGCAGGTCCGTCACCGAGCACACGCCGGCGGCGTCGCCCACGAACAGCAGGCTCTGCGCCGAATCGACGTGCGTCTCCACACACGTCACCGCGGCGGCGTGCGCGCCGAGCTCGCCCACCAAGACGTACCCGGGGAGAGACTTCTCCGCCGCCGGCGTATCCGCGCGTCCGCCGTCGTTCCGCGGATCCGCGCGTCGCAGGTCCAGACCCCCGTCCAGCACGCGCACCGTCCAGCACGCGTCCAGGTGTTCGAGCGCGACGTGCACCTCCACGGCGCCGCACTGGCGCCCGACGACCAGCATCGCGCCGCCGCACGCGAGGTGGCAAAGAGTCACCGCGCGGTCCTTCGCGGACATGCCGGCGTTGGGGCCGGGCGACGCGAGCGCGGCGGGGACGAACCGACCGACGCCCTCCACGCAGACGCGCACCGCCGCGCCCTCGGCGCTCGCGGCGGCGACTACGTTCCTCTGAGCGGCGACGCTTCCCTTGAACCACCGGCCGGCGTCGTCCACCGCGCCGCCGGTCAGAGGCCAGGCGTCCCCCCACGCGTCCCGCCGCGATCGGAAAGGCTCCGTCCCGGCGGCGTCGAGCGCGCCCGCGAACCGCCGAACGACGCCGGGGCTCGCCGCCGTCGCCGCCGGGGCGCACCGCACCGCCAGCCGGGGCATGATCTCGACGATCTCCTCGGCGGGCAGAGGCTCGCGCGCCGGGGTCGGCTCGGTTTCTCTTTTGGATTCAGCTGACGCCTCGTCTCCGCCGGCGGCGTTCGGAAGCGCTTCCGAGGAAACCGTCGGGGGGTCCCCGCGGCCGACGACGTCCATGAGCGCTCGCGCGTCGTGGACGTGGATCTGCCCGCCCTCCGAGAGCGTCGCCGCCGCCGCCGCCTCTTCCGGCCGGAACGGAGGCGAAGCCAGCGCCACGGCCGTGACCGGCCCGAAGTACGGCAAGGCCACCGCGCCGGCTTTGCGCGCCTCCGCGGGCCGCGGCGGGCCGAACGCGGAGTCCAGCTCCAGAGGCACCAGCACGGCGGGGTCGGGCGCGCCCGCGACTTCGCCGCCCACGCACGCCAACACGCCGGCGGATCGGGAGTCTCCGTCGGGATTCTCGTCCCTGGAGACGCTCGACCCGCTCGCTCGGTGGCCAGAGGCCGGCCGGCCCGCCATCGCGCTGCCCGCGGCGCCCGCGGCGCGCGCCGCGAGCGCGCGCACGGGCATGCGCTCGTCGGCGCTCGCGCCGGGGCGCGGGTGGAACGCGCGCACGCACGCGATGGCGACGGCGTTCCGCCTGGCCGAGCCGGGCTTCCCGAGCGCGGGCACGATCCAAAGCCGCGCCGCGCCGTCGTCGTGCCCCGTGGCGATCACGCCCCCCCCGTTCCCGACCCACGTCGCGCACCGCAGAGAAGCCGCCGGCGTTCCGGCCACTTCGGGGCTCGCCAACGCCGCCGGCCTCTTGGCGTGCAGGTCCCACAACGCGAGTCGCCCGTCGGCGTACGCGAAGAGCACGCGCGCGGTTTCGAATCCCGGCTGGGGTTCCACCGCGACGCACGCCGCTTTACTCGTCGCGTCGCGCTGGGACGTCTCTTCGCCGCTTTCGCGAAACGCCGAGCTTTTGGACCCTTCCGCCGACGCGTCCTCCAGCTCTTCCACCGACCGCAGCTCCCACGGCACGACGCCCATGGCCTGGTCCGAGGTCACCGCGTACGCGCGCGGCGCGAGGACGCCGCCGTCGGCGCCCGGCCGCGCGGCGGCGACGCGCACCGTGCCGGAGGCTTCGCCGAGCAGGATGAACGGCGAGCGCCGGAGGGCGGCGACGGCGGTGACTTCGTTCGGCCACCGCGTGGACGCCAGCAGCGTCTGCGACCGCAGGTCCCAGACGTCCACGCCGCTCTCGACGGAGACCCGGATGACTCTCCCGACGCTGCTGACGAAGCGTACGCGGAGCGCGGGCTCCAGATGGCGGGGCGTCGCCAGGAGCACCGAGAGGCCGTCCGCGCCGAGCACCTTGACGCCCGTGTCGACGCCCACGGCGAGCAGACGCTGCACGGGGTCGTAATCCACGCACGTCGCGCTGTGCAGGCTCCCGTATTCGGCCACGATGCGCGGCGCCAGGGGCGGGGCCCCGAGCGACTTGGACAGCGCATCCACGTCGGGCGCCGCGTTGATGGCCTCCGTCACCGCCTTGGTGATGGACGAGAGCTTGAACCGAGACATGGTCGCGGTTCGGCGCCCCCTTTCCCCGCGACGTGCCTACACCGCTTCCCGGTCCGGAGGGAACGACGCCTGGAAGGCGGAGTTCGCCGGCCGGAGGCGCGAGCGTTCACGGCCGCGTCGCAGCGCGCAGTGGCCAACGGCGTCGCTTCGCCCAACGGTTTCGTGATGAAGTCGTGGTCGGCACATATCGCTTGGTTGCGTTGGTGCAGAGTTTTCAACCCACCAGCATATAGGTATCCAGTCTCATATAAACGCACAAACGCACAAATCAGGCGCCAAAAAATTCGGATATTTGCGGTTTTTCGGCTGTCGCCTGCTGCCTCGGGGCGATCCACGGAAGAGCGTCGACAGATCGCTCGCTTCACTATACAGCGCGCGCTCCTCGAGCACCCGCGCGACGCGACCATTCCGGCCGCCCTCATCTCAAACGCGACGCAGCGGCTGGTCCAGCGGTGCGTCTCCGCCCCCGCTGCGCTCGCCCGCGGTCCGTCGACCGCCGACGTTCTGTTTCCAGCCGCCGCCCGACGCGCGATTAACGCCCGACGCGTTCGCGAGGCGGCCGTCGCGCGGCGGTTACTACGCGGCTCCACGCGCGCGTTCCGCGTCCTGACCTCTTCACCCGTCTTCTCCCCGCTCTGTCGAACATCGCAGCGTGCGCACGGACGCGTTCGCCTCGGTCAAGAAGCGCTTTCCTCGCGCCCGCCCCCGCCGAAACGCCCCGCCGACACCCGCCGCAACGATGGCCGGAGCTCCCGCGCCCAGAGATGCGGACATGGTGGTGATGAAGCCCAAGGAGATCGGCGACGCCGATTTCGCCAACTACTTCTGCACGTACGGGTACTTGTACCACCAGAAAGACATGCTGGAGGACCAGGCGCGCATGACCGCGTACCACAACGCCGTGCGCATGAACCCCCGATCGTTCAAGGACAAAGTCGTGCTGGACGTCGGCACGGGCTCGGGAATTCTCGCCATCTGGGCG
>Ga0206682_10002575_pt1 | contig 16305 bp, 6 predicted proteins | sample M240m12015metaG_FD_155444 | JGI IMG/M metagenome (GOLD analysis project Ga0206682, IMG submission 155444) | Ammonia-oxidizing marine archaeal communities from Monterey Bay, California, United States - M2 40m 12015 | ecosystem: Environmental > Aquatic > Marine > Intertidal zone | place: USA... | reverse complement strand
AACACAAGGTACAATAGCTACGACAACTAGTGGTTCAGGATCTGGTAGTGGAAGTGGTTCAGGGTCTGGTTCAGGTGAAACAACTCAAGCAACAACACAAGTAACTGCAGCTACAACTAGTGGTTCAGGATCTGGTTCAGGTTCTGGTTCAACAGTAGCAACTACAACCAGTGATTCTGGTTCAGGCTCTGGCTCAGGACTTAGTGGAACGACATTAGCAACTAACGCAACAACACAAGTAACTGCAGCTACAACTAGTGGTTCAGGATCTGGTTCAGGTTCAGGTAGTGGTGTAACAACTATTAGTGATGGTACTTCTGGTGGAGGCGGCGGTCTTACTTCAAGTACAATAGTAACTACATTCTTAGGAACTCCTGGTACACAAGGTACAGTAGCGACTACAACTAGTAGTTCAGGATCTGGTTCAGGTGAGGCGACTACAACTAGTGGTTCAGGTTCTGGTTCAGGTGAAACAACAACTGGATCTACATCTGCAACGACTCAAGGTACACAAGGTACACAGGGTACAGTAGCGACTACAACTAGTGATTCAGGTTCTGGTTCAGGTGAGGCGACAACTGGATATAGTACATATCCAACAACACAAGGTACACAAGGTACAGTAGCGACTACAACTAGTGATTCAGGTTCTGGTTCAGGTGATGCGACTACAACTAGTGGTTCAGGTGCTGGTGCAACGACTCAAGCGACTACAAATACTACAGATGCAACAACACAAGGTACACAAGGTACTACGAATGCTACGGCTGGAACGACTCAAGGCACACAGGGTACAGTAGCGACTACAACTAGTGATTCAGGTTCTGGTTCAGGTGAAACAACAACTGGATCTACATCTGCAACGACTCAAGGTACAGTAGCTACAACACAGGCTACATCTGCAACAACTAGTGGTTCAGGCTCTGGTGAGGCTACAACAACTAGCGGTTCAGGAGCTGGTGCAACGACTCAAGCAACTCAAGCGACTACAAATGCTACAGACGCAACAACTCAAGGTACACAGGGTACTACAAATGCTACGGCTGGAACGACTCAAGCAACACAAGCAACTACGAATGCTACGGCTGGAACGACTCAAGCAACACAAGCAACTACGAATGCTACGGCTGGAACGACTCAAGCTACAGCTGGAACGACTCAAGCGACAGCCGCTACAACACAAGGTACACAAGGTACAGTAGCGACTACAACTAGTGATTCAGGTTCTGGTTCAGGTGAAACAACAACTGGATCTACATCTGCAACGACTCAAGCGACATCAGCAACGACAACTAGTAGTTCAGGTTCTGGTTCAGGTGAGGCTACTACAACTAGTGGATCGGGTTCTGGTCCTAGAGAATTAGATGAAGTAACAACAACTCAACTACCGGACGAGGCTACGACAACGCTAAATAGAGATCAAGAATAAAATAATAAAATTAAGATAAATAAACTATGCCAGGAATAAACTATAATAACGGAACACTAACTGCCACTGTAACAGGCGGTACAGCACCATATTCTTTTAAGTTAACTCAGAATGGTTCTCTATTTACTTATGGTGGAGCAAACTTTATTAACCCGATTAATTCTTCAAGTGGCGTAGTACAATTTGGAGATGCTAACGATTTAACAGGTGAACATGGTTTACCTCCAGGCATATATAAAGTAGAAATAACAGATTCAAATAATTGTGTTATTGTTACTAATAACTTAACTGTAGGTGCTGAGCCAGAACCTACTACTACTTTAGCTACTACTTTAGCTACTACAATACCCCAATATACAGTAACTTTAAATATTGATGCGGCGACAGATCCTAATTCTGTAAATCAAGTATTGCCTAATGGCTTTCCTCCAGTAGCTAGTACAGTACAATCTGGAGATTCATATACAATCCCAGCCCCATCATGGAATGTTGTTCAGGGCGGTTCAGTTGGATCTGGTAGTGGATCTGGTAGTGGATCTGGTAGTGGATCTGGCAGTGGACAACAATTAAATAGAGTATTTATTGGATGGGACACTTACGGCGGCGCGCCGATGGCAAATCCTCAATATCAAGTAGGAGATGTTATTACAGTGACACAAAATATAACTCTATATGCAAGATATACAGACGCGACTACTTTAGCTACAACACAAGCAACTGCAGCAACAACTCAAGCGACAGCAGCAACTACTTTAGCAACTGCAGCAACTACTCAAGCGACAGCAGCGACTACTTTAGCAACTGCAGCTACGACACAAGCTACAGCGGCAACTACGCAAGCAACCGCAGCTACGACACAAGCTACAACGACTCTTCCAACATTTACTTGTGATGATGCTAATTTTACAGTTGATACTGGAGTAGAAAATACTGGTGTATCAGCTACATCTACAGGAGTTCCTACACTTATTGTACCTGCACAGTATGTACTTGGTGTCAATTCGTATACAGCAACGATAACTGTTCCTGCAACTAATGCTCAGGGTACTGCATATTCTAATGCAGGTGAATCAATCGAATGTACAGCTGTTGGAGTTGGAATAGTTGCAACGACACAAGCTACAGCAGCAACTACGCAAGCAACCGCAGCTACAACTCAGGCTACGGCGGCAACGACTCAAGCGACAGCAGCTACGACTCAAGCAACTGCAGCTACAACTCAAGCGACAGCTGCAACCACGCAAGCGACAGCTGCAACCACGCAAGCAACTGCTGCGACTACACAAGCAACTGCAGCTACAACTCAGGCTACGGCTGCAACGACTCAGGCTACGGCTGCAACGACTCAGGCTACGGCTGCGACTACGCAAGCAACTGCTGCAACGACTCAGGCTACGGCTGCGACTACACAAGCTACTGCTGCAACCACGCAAGCTACTGCTGCGACTACACAGGCTACAGCCGCTACAACACAGGCTACAGCCGCTACAACACAGGCTACAGCTGCAACAACACAAGCAACATTAGCTACAACACAAGCTCCAGCAGAAGAGGGTTACTTCTTCCACTTAGGTAATGGTGGTTATCCATATACACAAGATCTAATCGGAGGTACATGGTATAAACAAGATAATTCAACAGCAGCTGACTTTGCTGATGGATTTGCAGATGCTTTAGCTAATCCAAGTTCATACGAATCTGTTGCTAGTATAGCGAATCCAATAACAAATGGATTCCAGATGATATATCCAACATCTACAGCACAAAACTTCTACTGGTTATTAATCCCAGATTCTTGGGGAATGCCAGATTTAACAGCAGTTGCGAAGCTTGCAGATACAAATAATAATATACCGGATGTTGCTAGTGCAAAATTAACAACATCAGTGAATGGGAATCCATACACTTTATATAAACTAAACTTACTTTCAACTACACAGGGTGTAACTATCCAGTATGTTGATGCATAAAATATAGAACAAAAGAATTATGCCAACTCTACCTATAGGACAACAATTCGGAAATTTCTTAACACCTACAGATAACACTTATGAGGGTATTATACACTCAATGTATCTTAAGGGTGGTTTTCAAGAAGTTCCATCTATTGCTGAAAGAAACTTAATACCAGTAAAGACTAATGATCCTCAAGGTTCTTACACAGGATTCACCGATTCAGGTGATGGTGGATGGACATCTGGACGTAGAAGAGTCGGTATGCTTGTTTATGTACTAGAAACTAATAAACTTTACTCACTTTTACCAGTGGGTTATTTTAGTAATGGTGGTAATCTAGGAGAAACTGAATGGAATGCATTAAGTGATGCTCAAAAAGCAGTAAGAGTATATCCAAGTGGTGAATTTACAGTACAGCCTCCATTCCCAGGCAATGGTTTTGTTGCACAAATGGCAAATGCCACAACAGAGGGTATTGATACAGATGAAAATGGAAATGCATTAACTACATTAGAACTTGATAACTCATGTTGGGTTGAATTACAATTAGGTGGTAGTGATACTTATATTGATTCAGTTGGTTATAGCCAATCAACAGGTGTATTAACGATTGGATTAAGTGATGGTACGACGTTAACTGAAGAGATTATGTCAGGTAACAGATTTGTATTTACATCTCCAGGTGCTGGAATTTACAACATAGGTCTACCTGATGAGTATCATAATGCAGATAACAATGAAAATCCTACTATTTATGTAAATAGAGGTGAAACTTATACATTTGTAAACAATGCCGGCGCTACACATCCATTAATTATTAGAGATGTAGATGAAAATGGCGCAACTTTATCAACTGGTATTAAATCTGGTTCATTTCCAGTTCCAAATGGCTCTGAATTAGTATGGAAAGTACCTCAGGATGCATTCGATACTTATTATTATGTATGTCAGAATCATTCTAATATGAATGGTATTATTAGAGTAGAAGGAGTTACAGGCCCTGAAGGACCTGAAGGTGCTAAAGGTGAGTCTGGTGCTAAAGGTGAACCAGGTGCTAAAGGTGAAGATGGATCCTCAGTAAATTTCATGACTACTTCAACTGATACACACTCAAATAATGCAGGTGGTACTTTAACAGTAGATCCTGGATTATCTTATATAGGTGGTGAATATATTTCGATTACATACCCATTAGATATGACTAATGTACAAATTGCAATAGTAACTTCTTACAGTAATACGCAATTAACATTTTCACACGTATCAAATAACGGTAACTTATTAAATAGTAACGGTCCTTGGATTATTAATCTAAGTAGTGTACCTGGTACTCCAGGTGCTAAAGGTTCAGATGGCGGCGCAGGTGCTAAAGGTGAACCTGGTCAAGCTGGTTCAAGTGGTTTATCTGGTGTAGATGGACAAGACGGTGCTAAAGGTGAGCCTGGTACTCCAGGTTCTAAAGGATCTGACGGTGGATCCGGTGCTAAAGGTGAAGCTGGTGAAAAAGGACAAAAAGGTGAAATTGGTGTTAAAGGTGATACCGGTTCAGATGGTGGTGCAGGTGCTAAAGGTGATGATGGTTCAAGTGGTTTATCTGGTGTAGATGGACTACCTGGTGCTAAAGGTGAGCCTGGTACTCCAGGTTCTAAAGGATCAGATGGCGGATCAGGTGCTAAAGGTGAACCAGGTGCTAAAGGTGATACTGGTTCAGATGGTGGTGCAGGTGCTAAAGGTGATGCAGGTTCAAGTGGTTTATCTGGTGTAGATGGACAAACTGGTCCACAAGGTGATCCAGGTGCTAAAGGTGAGCCTGGTACTCCAGGTTCTAAAGGATCAGATGGCGGCGCAGGTGCAAAAGGTGAGCCTGGTGTAAAAGGTGAAACTGGAGCTGATTCTACAGTTGCAGGCCCTCCAGGTGCTAAAGGTTCAGATGGTGGTGCAGGTGCAAAAGGTGAGCCTGGTACAAAAGGTGAAACAGGTAATGCTGGTTCAAGCGGTTTATCTGGTGTAGATGGCCAAACCGGTCCACAAGGTGATCCAGGTGCTAAAGGTGAGCCTGGTACTCCAGGTTCTAAAGGATCTGATGGTGGATCTGGTGCTAAAGGTGAACCAGGTGCTAAAGGTGAAACTGGAGCTGATTCTACAGTTGCAGGCCCTCCAGGTACTAAAGGTTCAGCCGGTGGTGATGGTCAAAAAGGTCAAAAAGGTGAAAAAGGTGAAACAGGTAATGCCGGTTCAAGTGGTTTATCTGGTGTAGATGGATTACAAGGTCCACAAGGTGTTCCAGGACCACAAGGTCCAACAGGTGTTAAAGGTTCAGATGGTGGTGCAGGTGAAAAGGGACAAAAGGGTGAAGTAGGAGAAGATGTAGATTATTCAACATCATTTAATGGTCCACATAGTCTCGGTGAAGACAGAAATCCAGGTAATGTAACATTAGGTTCGGTAACAGTAGATACTGGTTTATCTTACCAAAGTGGTGATTATGCTATAGTATCTTTAGATGCTGGTCCAGATAATTTTGATATAGTACAAATAACTTCATACGATAGTGCTACTGGTGTAATGATGTGGAATAATGTTTATCAAAGTACACAATCTTCATTTAGTTCTAATTGGAATATCAACTTAACTGGTATACCAGGTATCGAAGGAGCTAAAGGTGATGCTGGTGCTAAAGGTTCAGCCGGTGGTGATGGTCAAAAAGGTCAAAAAGGTGAAACTGGCCAAGCAGGTTCAAGTGGTTTATCTGGTGTAGATGGACAAGACGGAGCTAAAGGTGATGCTGGTGCTAAAGGTTCAGCTGGTGGCGATGGTCAAAAAGGTCAAAAAGGTGAAGTAGGTCAGGCAGGTGCTGATGGTACTTCAGTTACAATATTAGGTTCTTATGAAAATACAGGTCAATTACCTGGAAGTGGCAATACTAATGGTGATGGTTATATCATCGATGGTGATCTATATGTTTGGGATGGTTCTCAATTTGATAATGTAGGTAGCATTGAAGGTCCAGCAGGAGCTAAAGGTGAGTCTGGTGGTCCAGGTCCTAAAGGTGATTCTGGTGAAGGCGGTGGCCCTGGCCCTAAAGGTCAAAAGGGTGAAGTCGGTCAAGCAGGTTCAAGTGGTTTATCTGGTGTAGATGGTCTACAAGGTCCACAAGGTGATGCTGGTGCTAAAGGTGATGCTGGTGCTAAAGGTGATACTGGTACTAAAGGTTCAGCTGGTGGCGATGGTACACCTGGTCAAAAAGGACAAAAAGGTGAAATAGGAGCTGATTCCACAGTTGCAGGTGCTAAAGGTGAGCCTGGTGCTAAAGGTTCAGAAGGTGGCGACGGTACACCTGGCTCTAAAGGTCAAAAAGGTGAAGTAGGTAATGCTGGTTCAAGTGGTTTATCTGGTGTAGATGGACTGCAAGGTCCACAAGGTAATCCAGGTCCACAAGGTCCAACAGGTCAAAAAGGTTCTGACGGTGGAGCAGGTGATAAAGGACAAAAAGGTGAAGTTGGCGTTGGTCAAAAAGGTCAAAAAGGTGAAATAGGTGCTCCTGGTACTAAAGGTTCAGCTGGTGGCGATGGTGCTGCTGGTGATAAAGGTCAAAAAGGACAAACTGGTAATGCTGGTTCAAGCGGTTTATCTGGTGTAGATGGTCTACAAGGTCCAAAAGGTCAAAAAGGTGAAATAGGTACTACTGGTACTAAAGGTTCAGAAGGTGGAGATGGTACACCAGGTTCTAAAGGTCAAAAAGGTGAAATTGGTGTTGGCCAAAAGGGTCAAAAAGGTGAAATAGGCGGTCCTGGTGCTAAAGGTTCAGAAGGCGGTGATGGTCAAAAAGGTCAAAAGGGTCAAAAAGGACAAACTGGTAATGCCGGTTCAAGCGGTTTATCTGGTGTAGACGGTATTGCAGGTCCAACAGGTCCAGAAGGTCCAGAAGGTCCAACAGGTGCTAAAGGTTCAGAAGGTGGAGATGGTTCACCTGGTTCTAAAGGTCAAAAAGGTGAAGTTGGTGGCGGTGGTCCAAAAGGTCAAAAAGGTGAGATTGGTACTCCCGGTGCTAAAGGTTCAGAAGGTGGAGACGGTACACCTGGCTCTAAAGGTCAAAAAGGTGAAGTTGGCGTTGGTCAAAAGGGTCAAAAAGGTGAAGTTGGTATCAAAGGTCAAAAAGGTTCTGACGGTGGAGCCGGTCAAAAAGGTCAAAAAGGACAAACTGGTGGCTCAGGTTCAAGTGGTTTATCTGGTGTAGATGGTGATGCAGGTCCAGCAGGTCCAGCAGGTCCACAAGGTACACCTGGTTCTAAAGGTCAAAAAGGTGAAATTGGCGTTAAAGGACAAACTGGTCCTAGAGGTGATTCTGGCCCAGGTGGTGGTCAAGGTCCTAAAGGTCAAAAGGGTGAAGTTGGTGCTGATGCTTATCAATTTGAGCATATTGCATTAAACCCAATTGCAAGAGCCGAAAACTTTGTAGCTGCAAACGTATCAACTAACTTTGTGTTTGTACCTACTAACTTTAGTGGTTCAACATTAACTAAAATTGAATCAGCGTTTGGTGCAGCTGCTGCTAGTAATAATACTACATTTGCTCTTAAGTCAGTTAATTCTGCAAATCCAGGTACTGTAACAACACACTGTACATGGACTCATAGCGCAAATACAAGACATAAAATAATAACCACAGGTATTTCTAACGCGACAGTGTTACATGGTAGAACGGTTTATATTGAGTGTACTGGTGGTGGTTCTGGAGCATCTGGCTATACAGCATCACTTCAGTTTCAACAATAAATAAAAAAACCGTATCTATAAAAGATGGCATTATCAGTAAAGAGATTTATACATGAGTTAGATTGCCCGGAACCGGAGAATCAGATTAACGTAACATACCATGCAACAGACCCTGATGTTCTTTGTAGCGGTGGTGGTACTCCAACTGCAATTTTTGCTAATAGTGGAACTACTTTAGCATCAGTTTCTGAAAGCAATGAAAATGCAAACGGAGCTGACTCTGGTATATGTGAACAGGGTATGGATGTTGTATTCCTAGTTGATTACACATCTTCCATGTCTAGTGCTATCGATCATATTAAAACAGGTATTTCTAATTTAATATCTACTATTGATTCGGAATCAAACGGTGATTATAGATTAGGTTTAGTTATTTACGATGAAGGTAATGGTAATAATACACCAACTTATGGTGCTAGTACATATTATCAAAACTTACCATCTGCTCAAAAGATAAACACTACTAGCCCAGATCAATCAGGCTACTATATGTTTTTTACTGCAGTGCATAAAATGAATACTGTAGGTAATAGTGTTGCATTTACTAATGCTCTTAATGTTTTGAATCAACCAAATGGTTCAAATGGTATGGCTTTAGGTAATACACCTCAACAAACATGGGATGAACAACCAGGTAGAGCTTTATATGAGGTTGTAGCTAATGATTTTGCAGGTAGTTTTAGATCTAATGTTCAAAAATTAGTTATACATGTAACTGATGCAGGAGCTGCAGAAGGAGCAACATACTGGAGCAATACATTAACTCCATTATTAAGTAATAATAATGTTCAGTTAATGGTAAATACTAGTAGACCTGTTGGGAATATCGATGTAGCAGAATATGACCAGCTTACAACTGATACAATTCCACAAGGTAGTTTACATGCAGGTTTATCATTTGCTAATTCAAATTGGACAACTGATTTACAAGGCTCAATTACAGATTTATGTGCTGAAACATTTATATACAATTGTGAAAGTTTAGCTGTAGGATGGTATTTACAAGACGGTGAACAAACAGCATATTATTGGAATGGTGCGTCTTGGTCAAATTCATCCACATGTGAATATACATTAACTATTAACCTATTTGAAAATATTTCTGGAGCTACATTAGAAGCAATTCAACCAGGACAAACACATTATCATGATGCAAATACATTTAAAATAACAGGTTCTCTTAATACTCTATTTAGTATTACACATGCTTTACAACCAGATCCTGGTTATGGAAGTATTCAAATTAGTGATATAATAGTATCTACTGTTTCAGGTAGCCATTCTTTAAGTACATTTACAGATGGCGGTGAAGGTACACCTGGTCAAGATTCATCATTAGCAAATGATGAATTTAAAATGACTGGTGGTCTTACTGGAGATGCAGAACTTAATGTAAGTATTAGAGGAAGTGCAACTGCAATAAGATACCAAATGCAAGTTAATGTAGTAAGTAATATAAGTACTACAGATTATGATCCGAATGGTGCAGTTTATGTTACAGGTACTGGATTTACAGGAACTAATACAAATATTAGTAAGACTTTTATTGGTGTAATGGGCACGGAACACAGTTTTAATGTTGCATTGACACCAAATCCTTCTGATTATACTTACGCTGTAACAGGAAGTAATCCATCTTATAGCTCAGATACAGTTGAAGATGCTATGGATGGTTATGTAGTAACCCAAAATAATATTTCACTTACTGACTTTGTAATGCCAATAGGTGGTGGTACTGTAACATATAATCTTTTAGGTGTTATTTCACAACCTAGTTATGACTTTGATCTTACAGCTACAGAAAATATAGCAGGTTTACAGATTTCTTCTGGTTCTGGTATAGGTTCAGGTACACAATTTAGTGGATATACTGGAAGTACACATGGGTTTGCTATTTATACAGATCTACACCCAGATTATCAAGATCCGGATTTAGATACACCTACAATAACAGGTAGTAATACAGGTGCTGTAGGAGGTATAACTATAAATGATAGTTCTAATATAGTTTTTGGTAATGTTACTATGCCATCTGGAGGTGGAGATGCTAATGTAGAATTAGAAGTTGTCTCTGATACTCCAAAAAGAAACTGGGGATTACAAATTCAATTTGTAGATCCATATTCAGATACAGCGTCATGGTATAATATGACACTTACTGGAGCAGCAGGAGCGACTGTCACAGGTACTGCTGTATTACAAGATACACAATCAGATACAACATATACAATTTCTAGCTTATCTTCTAATAGATCTTATGTAACCCCTACTACTGGTGGTGGAAGTACTACTATAGCAATATCAGCAGTAATGCCATCTGGTGGTGGTACCGCAATAGTTACAGTTGGAGGTGCAAATACTGTTAATACTTATAGTTATGATATAAACTTTACAATTCCTTCTAATGCATCAGGATATGATTGGGTTGGAGTTGAAGGTGATACTAAAACAATAACAGTTACTGGAGCAGCAGGATCGACTCATAATAATATTTCTGCTGTAAATCAAATAACAACTTCAGTAGATCATTATTTTGAGACAATATCTGTAACAGAAAATACAACAGAACTTTCAGGAACTAAGTCAACTACTACTTCTGGAACAACTGGCGACGGTAGAGCTCAACTATACTCAATGATACCTAGTGTTAATCTTACTATGCCATCTGGTGGTGGTAGTGGGACCGTTTCAGTTTCTGCTGTAGTAAAAGAATATAAATACTCATTTAATATAAATGCATCAACAGATTCTGGTAGCTCAAGAGTATTAGAACATAATTGTGTTGCAGCAGATGTAGGTGTAACAACAACTGGAAATGATCTTGAAAAAACAATATCAATAGCAGGTTCTGCAGGAGAAACATTTGATATACAGACTCCTGTTATGGCAAATAATACAACAGACTATAGATCTGAAATTAATTCTTGGTCATTTAGCCCTAATATAGCATCATATTTACCATTTACAGAAGGTAATAGCTATTGTGGTGCTGGATATGATTATCTTATAGGTACATTTACAATGCCATCATTAGATTCTAGAACAGGACTTACATACAATAGCTCAAATTTAGTTATTGATGATACAGTTTCGGGTAAAAGTCATACATTTGTTTTAACATCAACTGATAATATTTCTAATGTATCAGTTAGCCCTATACATGCTACACAATATTTCTATGGTGCTGTTGGTACAACTCATAACTGGTCATCAACATATAATGCATCAAGTGGATATAATTTTAATATTACTAGTGTTAGTAAAAGTGGAAGCAATTCTGGTTCAGTTTCTGTAACAGATAGTACAGGTAGTAATATAGGTGGTCAAATTACAATGCCATCTGGTGGTGGTAGTGCAGCTGTAACAGCAAATGGTCCATCTTCTGCAAATTCTTATACATTTACTTTAACGTTTAGTGAATCTGTTAGTAATGCTGCTTGGAGATCTACTGGAACTAGTACTCGTACAGTAGTTCTTACAATGGCACCAGGTACAAGTCAAAATGTTACTGCATACCTTGATACTAGTTCTTCATATAAAATTTCAGGTGGATTAAGTGTAAGTGATAACTCAAGTAATATATCAGTTACTACTGTAGGAACCACAGAAGAAGTAGGTGTTATTACTGCCGCTGTATCAATGCCATCAGGTACTAAGCAAAACTTATCAGGTACTGTTAGTGTTAGTGGTAGTACTATAATAAAACAAGCTAGTTTAACAGTTAATTATATAGATAATGTTACAGGCGCTTATATCGCACGCGAAGGTTCTGTTTCCTCTGGTAGTGGTACTGGTTTAATTACTCAACAAGTATTTACAGGTCCGATTGGTTCTACAGGAACAGAATGGAATGCAATTATAGCAGAATCAGGTCGTCAATACCCTGTTGTATCAAGTATCTCAGAATCTAGTGCATATATTACAAGTGGTACAGGAGCAGGTACATCTAATGCTACATGGGCTGATTGGAAATTCAATTGGCAAATTCCACCAACTAACCAAACTGCGAATATTACAGTAAATGGATCAGCCATAATAACACCAACAACTGTTGCAACAACACGAGCAACAACACAAGGTATTCAATATTATTACTATAACGTAGAAGATTGTGGTGGAAATCAGTATATTGCTAGAGCCACATATTCATCACCTAGATTTACGTATCATGACGAAGGTTTAGTTCCTTATGACTTTGGACAGGGTCCAGTAATGATTGTCAATGAAACTGCTTCTAAATCCTATGACATGACTCTAATGGGTCCAACTCAGGAAAATTGTGAAGGTGGTGGTTATATTTCTCCAGGTCCTAGCCCAGGTGGCGGAGGCGGCGGAGGCGGCGGCGACAACGACAACGAGCTAAGAGAACCAGGCGGTGCCGATAGAATCGCAGAGTAAAGATAAACTTTTTTTAAGACATATATATAATTAGTAGTTAATTTAAACATTATACTAAACTAATATTATATATGGAAGACAACATTCAGATACCTAAAATTATACATCAAATTTGGGTTGGTGAAAAGGAGATGCCTGCACACTGCAAGCAATTTGTTCAATCAATGAAAGATCTGCATCCGGATTGGGAACATCATTTATGGGGAAATGAACTTTTCACAGAAATTTACAAAGACGATCCCTACTTACAAAATTACATTACTGATCCAGAACTTTACAAATGGGCATTTATTTCTGATAGAATAAGAATGCTACTTTTAAGAGATTATGGAGGTATTTACTGTGATGTAGACGCTAAGCCAATTAGATCTTTTGATTTAATTAGAAATCAACTAGGACCCAAACACACTTTTATGTCAGGTCTAAAACCTTCTCAAAATAATAATACATTAGTAGACTGTACAGTATATGGTGCTGCTCCTGATGCTAGAATTATTCATGAATGTTTAGCTTGTTACGATAGAATTACTTGGGCACATGGTTGTAAAACTTTCTCTGATAAGATCATTCAAAAGATGGAACCGGACGTTGCACTTTTCGGATACGAGTATTTTTACAATTGGGAAATTAACGAAAAAACTATCGTACTACATGATGTTTTACAGACCAGACTTTTCTCTTGGGTTAAGCCAGAAGATAGAGATGCTGGAGCTGTAGATTGGTAGGCTACCAGAGCTAAGTGGACAACCACTGGGCCACTATCTATTGAAAAATAGGTAAATATATATAAAAAATAAGCAGTCCCTTAGGATTAAAATTTATGAAAGACGTCATTTACGTATGTGCTCAACCAGCAACTCATTATTATGCATGGCAAGTCGATGCTATGCTACTTTCTTTCAAAGAAAATGGCGGCATGCCTCTGGAAAATATACATATCGTCTGTGCATTACTAACTGACAATGAACCTCATTCTTGGTTTGTAAAAGTACAGAAAAAATGGGAAGCTCAAGGAGTAATCTTTGCTTATTATGATGATACTCGACCAAATAAGAGATACGTCTCATCAATTAGACCTCATATTTTAGAAAAGCACTGGAAGGCTTACCCCTGGTTAGAAACTAAGACTATAATGTATCATGATTGTGATATTGCACTTTTCAAACCAATGCCATTAGAAGATAAAATTGGTCCAGGTTTAGAGAAGACTTGCTTTCTATCTGATACAATTTGTTACATTGGAGCGGAATATATTGAGTCAAAAGGACATGGTTTACTAGAAGAAATGTGCGAAATTGCTGGATTACAGCCAAATTTTGTTAGATTACGCGAATCTGAGTCAGGTGGAGCGCAATATTTCTTAAAACCAGGCCTAGACGCGAAGTTTTGGGCAGAAACCTATGAGCTGGGTGAAGAATTGTTTAGTAAAATCACAGATAGAGTACAAGAAATACAGAGAGAGGATCCAGATTGGCATTCTTTACAGATTTGGTGTGCAGATATGTGGGCAATACTTTGGATGCTTTGGAAGAGAGGTTACTCAACTCCATGTTCAAAAGACCTAGATTTCACTTGGGCTACTTTTGAATGGAAACACGATCACTCAATTTATCATAATGCTGGTATTGTAGAAGAGAATATAGATGATAATGGGTTTGTACATCCATTCTATAAGGCATACTATATGAATAGATCTCCAATTCTGGCTCCAAAGCCGGATAAAAAGTGGGTTTCAAGCTGGTATTACAATTTAATAAGAAGAGCTTGGGAACAAACTGCCGACGTAGATAAATCTATAACAGGGTTAACTGTATTAACTCTAACTTGGGAGAGAAAAGAGCTTTTAGAAGAGGCAATCCACTCGTTTATATTACAAGATGACCCAAAAGCAGAAATGTTAATTATTAATGACGATCCAGAAGTAACATACCAAATTGATAAAGAGTATGAAGATAAAGGTGTTAAAATAATTAATGTTAGACAGAAGTTTAAAACCTTTATGGATAAATTAAGGTTTGGATTTGAACAATCAAGATGGGATTATGTATATAGACTTGATGATGACGATCTACTAGATGAATGGGCACTCTATAAAGTAAGAAAGGAGATTGACCAGAATCCAGGGTTTGATATTTACAGAGCTAGTAACCACTGGTTTGTTCACATGGCAGATCCTAAACAGACTGGTGTAAGTGGAGGTGTTAACAACGGTAATACTTTTAGAAAGCACTTTGCACTTAATATGGATTGGGCAAATGCACCAGAACCACCAGGAGAAGATCAATGGTATTTCAATAGACAGATGGCAAGACATTATGAATGGGCAGGAGCTACTATGTTATACAGATGGGCGAGCGCGCACTATCACTTAACTAATAAACCTATAGCAAGTTCTATTCATGAAAATCAAGAACAGTATCATAAGAAGGAAAAGGGAACAGGTATACAAAAGCTAAATCCACATTGGAGAGAGGATTGGTTTAAACACAGAATAGGACAACTAAAACCAATTAAGTAATGCAAAAACTATGGCACATATCAGAAATTGAACCCACAGATCAGAATATCTTTTTCTATTGGGATGGAGAGCCTATTAAATCAGACTATAATAGATGGGTACAGGCCAGAGATGCAATTGCTTCTACATTACACTTTAATTTAGACAGACCAGTTTGGTTAATCTCTAACTGTGAAGAGCCAGAAGATTGGCCTAATGTTAGAGTCACTAGATGGGATGATACTCTCTACTCACCAATGCCACATGCTGAAGAATGGGCTAAACAGTATAACGCTGCAGGGCCAAGAGATAGATGTGATGTTATTCGTTTTTTACTGCTGTATAAGTACGGTGGTAGTTATGTAGATACTGATGATATTTGTCTGCAACCACTGCCTCCATTTAAAAAGAATATTGTCTCAAGATCTTACGATCCACACACTTGTCACTATGATGGTTGGCAGCCAGAAGACTGTATGCCTGGTTGGACTAGAGGTCTAGATAAGGGTTGGAATCATATCCCCTGGTTTCCACGCACAGACTGCTGGTATAACTGGCAACCAGAGCACCAGTTAGTCCTCAATATTATTAAGAGAGGTGCGCAATCACCTAAAACCGGTATTAACACAATCTACTCATTTGCAAACAATAAGAAGCTCAGTTGGCAATCACTTATTCTACTAGAATGTAAGGCACAATTGGCTAATCATAATAAGACATGGGAGTCACAATTAACCCTGCTCTACTTACCAGAATCTCATGTAGCTAGATGTTCTACTTGGGATCTAGGCAAGCATGGAGGTGAGCTACATGCTATTTGGCCCGAAGGCCAGGGCGAATGGGGTAGGCAACTCTACACTAAAGAGCAAGCCGATCTATTTCTAAAAAAGGCGTATGGCCTCTGGCCGAACATGTCACATCTATGGCTACATGATAAGCATGAGGACATTAGTCCGGAATGGGACCCGCGCGCACCACAGCAACCACAACAATTAATGTCTACTCATATAATAAGAGCAATAAGACAGGAGTGTGGTATACAATAAGCACAAGGAATATATAAGTAAGGGTAAACACAAACACTCACATGTTATACTTAAAACTAATAGCCATCTGTATATGCTTCTGGTTCATAATGAATAGATTCTTTACATGGTTAGATAAGTAAACCACACATACCAATACAACCACATACATACACTCAATGGAACTCTACCACTACATACCAGAGATAATAATCAGTATCAGT
>Ga0206682_10002574_pt1 | contig 16308 bp, 17 predicted proteins | sample M240m12015metaG_FD_155444 | JGI IMG/M metagenome (GOLD analysis project Ga0206682, IMG submission 155444) | Ammonia-oxidizing marine archaeal communities from Monterey Bay, California, United States - M2 40m 12015 | ecosystem: Environmental > Aquatic > Marine > Intertidal zone | place: USA... | reverse complement strand
GGGCGGCACCATGCGCCTTGGCGCGTTTGAGGCATACCTGAAAGAGGGCAGTCGGGTGGAAGAGATTTATGGCACGCGTGTCATTTCCGAGCGCCATCGCCATCGCTATGAAGTGAATATGGATTACCGCGAAATGCTGGAAGGGCAGGGGCTGGTTTTCTCTGGCGTGTCGCCCGATGGCGTGCTGCCCGAGATTGTCGAAATTCCGGCGCACCCTTGGTATATTGGCGTGCAGTTTCACCCCGAGCTGAAGTCGCGCCCGTTCGCGCCGCATCCGCTTTTCGCGTCCTTCGTGGAAGCTGCCCTAGCGCAAAGTCGTTTAGTTTAATTAGCATTGGAAAACATCATGAGCGTTTTGACCCTAAAAGACTATGACCTGAAAATTGGGGACGGCGAGAAGATGGTCGTCATGGCTGGCCTTAACGTGTTGGAAGACGAAGGTCTGGCGATGGAAGTGTGCGCCGAGCTGAAAGCGGTCTGCGCCGATTTAGATTTGCCGTTTATTTTCAAAGCCAGTTGGGACAAAGCCAATCGTTCGTCCATCACCTCCTATCGCGGCCCCGGCATGGCAGCAGGCCTGCCGATGTTGGAAGCGGTGAAAGCCAAACACGGCGTGCCCGTGGTGACAGATTTGCATGAAGAAAGCCAAGCCGAGGCGGTAGCGGCCGTGGCCGAAGTGGTTCAGCTGCCAGCATTTTTGGTTCGCCAAACCGATTTGGTGGTCGCCACGGCCAAAGCGGTGGCTGCCCAAGGCGGCTGGTTGCACGCCAAAAAGGCGCAGTTTTTAGCGCCATGGGATTGCGCCAATATTATTTCAAAAACCCGCGAAGCGGCGCCCGATATTCAGCTTATTCTGTGCGATAGAGGCACGAGCTTTGGCTATAATAATTTGGTCGTCGACATGTTGGGCATTCCGGAAATGAAAAAGCTGGGCGTGCCGGTAACGATGGACGCCACCCACGCGGTGCAATTGCCCGGAGCCGATCCGCGCACGGCAGGCGCCTCGACGGGCGGTCGTCGCGAAGGGGTTTCTGTGTTGGCCAAATCAGCGATTGCGGCGGGCGCCAACGGCGTCTTCCTAGAGTTCCACCCAGACCCAGACGCCGCCTTATGCGATGCGCCAAGCTGCCTCGCACTAGACGAAGCGCGCGGTTTGTTGACCACGCTAAAAGCCGTGCATGAGGCGGTGGCTTAGGGGCTATTCGGCGGCGGCGGCAGACACGCTCAGCTCAATGCCTTCGTGTTCGCTGATGGCGCGAATAACTTTGAACAGATTAGACGTTGTCGGATTGCCACTTTTGCCGAACATACGGACGAGGCTCTTTTGCGGAATTTGCGTTAAATTCTCGAGTTCCTTATAGCCGATATCCGACGTGATATAATCGCGCAGCATGAGCTGCCCCATTTTCGTGTCGCCTTTCACAAAGTGACTTAGAGTGCGGACAATCATCTCCGCCCGAAACTCTCTATCGTTTGCGAAATCGCGTCGATGCTTTGCTCGCCGCGCTCGAGGCCATGGATGAGGTGGCGTTGAGCTATCTCGATTGGGCGTCCGGTGTCGCCATTGTGACAAAGCTCGACGAGCAAACCATCGCGCCCGAAATTCGCCAGCACGCGGATTATGCTTTCCTATTTTCCGAAACGATGCCGAGCGATATTTAAGCCGCCACACTATTTCGTAACAAAAACCTAGCGGCCGCGATAGGGCGGCACGCCTTGGTCTGGAATAAATAATCCCTCGGGTGGTTCGCTTGATTGCCAAAATACGTCGATGGGAATGCCGCCGCGCGGATACCAATAGCCACCGATGCGCAGCCATTTTGGCTTCATGCATTCAATCAGCCGTTTGGCCACCATAATGGTGCAATCTTCGTGAAACGCGCCATGGTTGCGAAAGCTGCCCATGAAGAGTTTGAAACTTTTGCTCTCTACCAAATGCTGGTCTGGCACATAGTCGATGACCACATGCGCGAAATCTGGCTGACCCGTGACAGGGCAAATCGAGGTGAACTCAGGCACCGCAAAACGCGCCACATAATCAATATCCACATGCGGGTTCGGCACGCGCTCTAGCACCGCTTCTTCGGGGCTATTGGGCAGGCCGGTTTGTTGGCCTAGCATAGTTGCGCCAGTGGCATCGCTTCCTTTAGTCGACATGTTGGCTCCCTTGATAAAGGCAAGATTGGCCGAGGCTATCGCGAAACACTTCGACGGCGCAAATTTGCGGCAGCGGGCTTTGCAAGGCGCCCCAAATCCATAGGCATAGGTTTTCCAGCGTCGGCTGTTCTAGGCCGTCAATTTCGTTCAGCATTTGGTGGTCTAGGCGCTCGTGCATGTCTTGCAGCAGCGCGCCCAGTTTTTCCAAATCGACAATCTGCCCATGCGCGTCGGGCAGACCCTCGACGGTCACGCGCGCGCGAAAGCTATGCCCATGCACGCGCGTATTGGCGTGGCCAGCCGGATAATGGCCGAGGCTGTGGGCAGCATCAAAAGTGAATTCGCGTGATAATTTCATGCCCCGCTTATGCCCGATTAAGCAAATCGGGTCAATTGGGCTCTAGTCGAGGCCGACAATTTTATGCGTCTGCAAGCTGACCCGCCATTGCGGGTTTTGCAGGCAATAGGCAATCGCGGCCTGCACATTGTGCCAACTGGTTTCGGCATCGCCCGTGTCCATCGGCTGAAGGTAAAAGTTCTCAAAATCCAGTTCCGCAAACTGGTCGGGCGACAGCTCGTCTTGCGGGTAAACGAATTTTAACTCATGGCCTCGGGTTTGTTTCAGCTCGGTTTGTGGCTTGGGGCTCACACAAATCCAATCGACGCCTTCGGGCACTTGCAAAGTGCCATTGGTTTCCACGGCGCATTCAAAGCCGCGCGCGGCCAAGGCCGCCAGCAGGGGCGCGTCTAATTGCAAGCACGGTTCGCCGCCGGTAAACACAATATAGGCATCGGCGCTGGGCGGGTTTTCTGGCCAGAAGCCAGCAATGGCATCGGCCAGCGTGTCGGCACTGTCGAACTTGCCGCCATTTTGGCCATCGGTGCCGACGAAATCTGTATCACAAAATGTGCATTGCGCGGTTGCGCGATCTTTTTCTAAGCCCGACCAAAGGTTGCAGCCCGAGAAGCGGCAAAACACGGCAGGGCGGCCGCTTTGCGCGCCTTCGCCTTGCAGGGTGTAAAACATTTCCTTCACGCTATAGGTCATGCGTGGCGCTCCATTTTTCATAGCCGGCGGCGCGTAATTCGCACGCGGGGCAATCGTTGCAGCCATAGCCCCAGTCGTGGCGTTGCTCGCGCTCGCCGCGATAACACGTATGGCTATGTTCGAGGGTCAGCTCCACTAAGCCCGTGCCGCCCAATTGCGCAGCCATCTCCCACGTCTCGGCTTTGTCGATGTGCATGAGCGGCGTGTCGATGGTGATTTGCGTTGCCATTCCCAAGTTGAGCGAGGCCTCCAGCGCATCCAGCGTGTCGCGGCGGCAATCGGGGTAGCCCGAATAATCGGTCTCGCACATGCCACCGACCAGCACGTTCAGCCCGCGCCGATAGGCCAGCGCGGCGGCATAGGTGAGAAACAATAAATTGCGGCCTGGCACAAAAGTGGCGGGCAGATTGTTTTTCATTTTCTTCATGTCGTCGCTATCGCTGCCAGACGCAATCAGCGCCGTGCCGCCAATTTCGGCCAGCGCGGGCAGGGCCAGCGTATGGTCGTCGCCAAGGCGCGCGCCCCAGTCGCTGATTTTGGCAATCTCTTGGCGCAAGCGGGCGCGGCAATCTAGCTCGATGCGATGGGTTTGGCCGTAGTCGAAACCCAGCGTTTCCACATGCGCGAAATTATCCAGCGCATAGGCCAGACAAGCGGTGGAATCTTGCCCACCGGAAAACAATACCAAAGCCGTAGATGTGTCGTTCATGCCTGACCTTAGACCGAACTCTATTGCTTTCGTCAAGTGGGCGGCTTGCAGATTTGCACGCCAGATTTGCACGATGGGGGGATTTACGCTAAACCAAGCTCAAATCCATATTTACTTGTGAGGCTCTCATGACTGCCATTCTTGACATTATCGCGCGCGAAATTCTCGACAGCCGCGGCAACCCAACCGTCGAAGTCGACGTATTGCTCGACGATGGCGGTTTTGGCCGCGCTGCGGTGCCTTCGGGCGCCTCGACCGGACAATATGAGGCGGTGGAACTGCGCGATGGCGACAAGTCTCGCTATATGGGCAAGGGCGTTTTAAAGGCTGTCGATGCGGTAAACGGCGAGATTTTCTCAGCGCTTTGCGGGTTGGACGCCAGCGAGCATTTGCAAATCGACCAAGCTATGCTGACTTTGGACGGCACAGAAAACAAATCGCGCCTCGGCGCCAATGCTATTTTGGGCGTTTCCATGGCGGTGGCCAAAGCGGCCGCCGATAGCCAAGGCACGCCTTTGTGGCGCTATATTGGCGGCGCCAATGCGCGCACTTTGCCCGTGCCGATGATGAATATCGTCAATGGCGGCGCCCATGCCGACAACCCGATTGATGTGCAAGAATTCATGATTATGCCTGTCGCGGCGACCAGTATTAAAGAAGCTGTGCGCATGGGCGCGGAAGTTTTCCATACGCTCAAAGGCCTGCTCATCGAAGATGGTCTGGCCACGGGCGTGGGCGACGAGGGCGGCTTTGCGCCCAATCTGGCTTCCACCGATGCAGCCCTTGGCTATGTGATGAAAGCCGTTGAGAAGGCGGGGTATAAGCCGGGCGAAGATATTCATTTGGCGCTCGACGCGGCGGCCACGGAATTTTGTGAAGACGGGATTTACCATTTGGCAGGCGAGGGCAAAAAGCTCGACGCTGGCGAAATGGCTGCCTATTGGGCCGACCTATGTGGCCGCTTCCCGATTGCCTCCATTGAAGACGGCATGGACGAAAACGATTGGGATGGTTGGAAAGCCCTGACAGATGCGATTGGCGATAAAGTGCAATTGGTCGGCGATGATTTATTCGTCACCAATCCGACCCGCCTAGCGCGCGGCATTGACGAGGGCATTGCCAATTCCATTTTGGTGAAAGTCAATCAAATCGGCACTTTGGCGGAAACCCTGCAAGCCGTTGAGATGGCGCATAAGGCGTCTTTCACGGCCGTGATGTCGCATCGCTCGGGCGAAACCGAAGACGCAACGATTGCCGACTTGGCTGTGGCGTTGAATGTCGGGCAGATTAAAACCGGCTCGCTGGCGCGCTCAGACCGCTTGGCGAAATACAATCAGCTCATCCGTATAGAGGAAGCGCTCGGCGACAATGCGGTCTATCCAGGTAAGTCTATTCTTAAATAATTCTGCTTTACGTCTTTAGAAAATAAAAAGGCCCCATCGTGAGACGGGGCCTTTTCTTTTCGTGGGCTTGCTTTTGAGGCAAGCAGGATCGTTTACCCTAGAATTTATAGCGCGCGTTAAGGCGGAAATCCTGTCCTGCTTCCGGCAATTTGTCTTTCAGCGGACTGGTGTGATGGCGGATTTCTTCATCCGTCAGATTACGCACCGTGGCGGTCAGGGTCAGGCCCTCATAAACCGCTGGCTTCCAGCTTGCCGCAATATCGACAGAGGTGTAGCCATCGGTTGCCAACTCGTCATCATGCTCTTCACCGGCATCATTAAGGGCAACGTCGTTTTGGTCAGCCACATTTTCAATATCGAGCGAGACAAAGGCAGCGCCGATATTGGTGGCCAGCGACACACCGATTTTATCAGCCGGAATGGTCGGCAGATTGCCGCCACTGGCCAATTCGCCTTCAACGGCGCTGTAGGTGAGCGTTGTGTCAACCAAGCGTCCGCCCAAACCAAAGCCGGTTTTATATTCCAGCTCATAGCCGGTCAGTTCGGCATCGCCCGGCACATAGTCAATGTGCTGCATGTGATCATCTACTTCTGCGCAAGGGTCTTCACCGGGTGTGTGCTCTTCACGCACGTCAGCGCATTCACCATGTCGCATGTAAATGAAGTCGCTATAATCATTATTGAAGACGGCAAAGCGAAGGCTGTTATTGCCCCAATTACGGCGCAAATAAAGCTCAGTGGCCAAGGCCGTCTCTTTCCCCAGCGTGGGGTCACCTGCTTCATAACGACCGACCGCATGGTGGACGCCTTCGGCGAACAATTCGGTTTGCGACGGGGCGCGCTCGGTTGAAGAAACAGAACCGCCAAGCAACAAATTGCCGTCCAGCTTTTTGGCCAAGCCGACCGAGATATTGGTCAAATCATGCGAGACGCTGGCATTTTCGTCAGATTCTTCATGAAAGGAATCTTGCTCAATGCTGTCAAAGCGCACGGCCAATTCGGTTAACCAGCCATTGCGTTCGCGCTCGGCGAAAGCAAACAGGCCATATTGCGAACGCTCCGTGTTCGGCAAATAGCCATGCTCTTCTTCTTCTTCTTCCTCGCCTTCTTCCTCATGGTGAGGGGAAGTCAATTCCGTGTCACGGAATTCCATGCCTACCAGCGTTTGCCAGTCATTAAAGGCACCGGTGAATTCGCCGCGCAAGTGCAGGCTATCCTGCTCAAACATTGACAAGTGCAGTTCATCTTCCTCTTCAACCGTTTCGGTTTGTTCGAATGTTGTCGAGGTCAAGTCGCCGCGGAAGCTATTAAACGGACCGATTGAACCATTATGCATGAAACGCGCATGAATGGTTTGTTGCTCAAGGCTAATGTCGGCACCACCTTCTTCATCATGATGTTCTTCCTCGATCAGGTCATCATCGCCTTCTTCTTCTTCGTGGCCGTGATCATGCGGCACGAGATAGTCCATGTCATGGCTGCTTAACATGATGGACAGATTGGTCTCGTCGTCACCAAAATGACCGGCAGCCGTAAAGCCACTGCTTTCGCTTTCGGTATTGGACGCTTCTTGTTCGCCTTCTGTCAGATGTTCGTCATCGCCAACTTCTGCTTCATGCAGTTCGTGATAGGCTTCGGTTTCCGCATGGGTCGGAATGGTGATATTGCCGGCATCTCGCGAGATGGCTGACAGGCTAAACCGACCTTGGCGGGTGAAGAATGCGGTGATGGTTTCATCGGCGTTGTCACCATAGCTGAATGAGACATCTGTGCCTTCTTCCGTGTCAGCGTTTAAATGGCGGTTAAAGCCATTGACCACACCGGTCGCGGCATAGGCGCCATAACGCAGCGCAGCAGGGCCTTTCAGCACTTCGACACGCTCCGTGTCAAACAGTGACATGACATTGGTATGGTCGCCACTGGTCGATGAAATATCGCCAATGGTCATGCCATTTGTCATTGTATCCACGCGATACCCCCCCAGGCCACGAATGACCGGCTGGCCGACAGCAGGGCCATAACCGGCACTGCTGACACCGGGTAAGGCGTCCAATACATTGCCAAGCGGTCCGTCGATTTGCGCTTGTAAGTCTTCAGCCGTCAGGATTTCAGTTGTGGAGATGACGTCCGTGGCGGCCTTTTGAAACGGCGAGCTTAAAACAATGACTTCATCGATGTCTTGCGCCCAAGCCGATGGGCTGAGCAGGGTTGCGCCGAGCAGAGCGGCGACTTGCATTTTGCGGTTCATGAGAACCTCCTTCTGAGTTTTACAATAAAATGAAAATCAGAGGGAGATAGGGGGCGCGCGCGTTGGAGGGATAAGATATCTGACTTGGCGGGCTTGCGGGGAGGCAAAGCTGCGCAAAGTCGCAAGGCGTGGGAGTCCATGAAATGCCAGCGGTTCGGCCGAGGCCAAAACGGGGCTGGTATCGGCCAGCAAACAATCGGTTTCGCTATGGGTGGTTTGTGTGGGGGCGCTATCAAAATGGCTCGCATCATGCTGGAAGCCATGCACCAAACTGAGCTGCAAAAGCAGCAGAGCTATCATCGGGAGCATAAGTTTGGAGAAGCGCATCATGGCAAGACGCTAGCATTGCCTCGTCAGATGCACAAGCGGGGCTTGCTAACCCTTTGAAAAAGAACGAGCGAATCACTTTCTGCTTGACCCAACGAATCAAATCATGATTCGGTGCCTTATGATTCGTTTTGTAACTTCCGGGCTTTCTAGCCAAACCGTCGGGCAAGAACCGTTCCGTTTGCGCCAGCTTTTGTTCCCCGCCATGTTGCTTTTGATGGTCGTGGGTCTGTCGAGCCAAGCCCTCAAAGGCGAGCGCGGTCTCACCGGCTGGATGCAGCTAGAGCTAGACTTGGCCGAACGCCGCACCGAATTGAGCCAGCTTGAAACCGAAAACAACGCCCTGCAAATGCAAGTCTATCGTCTGTCGAATGAAAGCCTAGATGTCGATTATCTAGACGAGCGCGCCCGCCATGTTTTGGGGCTGACGCGCGCCGATGAGACGGTAATCTTCAACCTAACGACCCCCAAGTAAGCTTCGCCCGCGCGATTTTTTCGTTGATAGCCGAAAAAGGAGCTACATTCGCGCCTGTTCTTGGGCGGGCAATTGGCCTATATAAGAGCTATGACTGTGGTGATTGATAATCTCTCGGGTGATCCGAAAAAACCTGCCAAAGCGCGCCATCCGGAAAAAGCCAAAAATCCGGAAACGGCTATTTTGCGCAAACCCAAATGGATTCGCGCCAAAGCGCCAGGCTCGCCCGTCTATGCCGAGACCAAGGCGATTGTCAAAGAGCATAATCTGGTCACCGTCTGCGAAGAGGCGGCCTGTCCTAATATCGGCGAATGCTGGTCGCAAAAACACGCGACTTTTATGATTTTGGGCGAGATTTGCACCCGCGCATGTGCGTTTTGCAATGTCAGCACGGGCGTGCCTTTGGCGCTGGATACCCAAGAGCCATCGCGCGTGGGCGATGCGGTGGCGAAATTGGGGCTGAACCATGTCGTCATTACTTCCGTCGACCGCGATGACCTCGATGACGGCGGCGCGCGCCATTTTGCCGATACAATCCACGCCATTCGCGCCGCTTCGCCCCATACAACAGTGGAAATTCTGACCCCTGATTTTCTGCGCAAAGACGGCGCGCTGGAAGTTGTGGTGGCGGCCAAGCCAGATGTCTTCAATCATAATTTGGAAACCGTGCCGCGCCTCTATCTCTCCATCCGCCCGGGCGCGCGTTATTTCCATTCGCTCAATCTGTTGCAGCGCGTCAAACAGCTCGACCCGGAAATTTTTACCAAGTCAGGCATTATGGTAGGGCTGGGCGAGGCGCGCGAGGAAGTGATGCAAGTGATGGATGACATGCGCTCGGCGCAGATTGATTTCATCACCATCGGCCAGTATTTGCAGCCGACCCGCAAACATGCGCCCATCGACCGGTTTGTTACGCCCGATGAATTTGACGGCTATAGCAAGCTGGCCAATTCCAAGGGTTTCTTGATGGTTTCGGCCACGCCGTTGACGCGCTCGTCGCATCATGCGGATGCCGATTTTGAAAAACTCAAAGCCGCGCGTTTGGCGCAGGAAGCCAAAAGCCAAGGCGCGACCGGTAAGACGCGCTGATATGCAATCCATGAAGCTCACGCGACAAAGCCCGTTCACGGCGCAGCAAATGTTTGAGCTGATTTGCGATGTCGATAACTATGACGGATTTATTCCTTACTGCACGGCCGCGCGGGTGCGCGAACGCTCCGACACGCAAATGACCGCCGACTTGGCCATTGGCTATAAGTTTTTGCGCGAGACCTATACCAGCCGCATCGAAATGGGGGATGCGCCCCTAAGCGTGACGGTGAAACAGGCCAAGGGCCCGTTTCGGCATTTGTTCAATCAATGGCAATTCGTCGACAAGCCAGAGGGCGGGTGCGAGGTGCATTTCGAGCTGCAATTCGAGTTTAATGTGCCGCTTTTGCGCCGCGTGTTGCAGCCGATGATGGGCAAAGTGGTCGAGCGTTTTGTGGCCGCTTTTGAAGACCGCGCCCGCGAGATTTATACCAAAAAATAGCCTTACAGCTGAGCCAGCAGCATATCCATGGCGGCGTCTACCGTGGCCAAACGCACTTCTGTGCGGCCAATATCGCCGAAAGATTGGCGGATGTGATGCACGCCATTTTCGCTCGCCGTGGCCATATGAACCGTTCCCGCTGGTTTCTCGGCCGAGCCGCCGCCGGGGCCAGCCACGCCCGAGACGGCAATGGTCAAATGGGCGCTGGTCATATCAAAAGTGTTTTGCGCCATGGCGCGAACGACTTCCTCGGAAACCGCGCCATGGCGCTGCAATAGCTCGGCCGGCACGTTTAAAATCTCATGTTTGGCGCGGTTCGAATAGGTTACAAAGCTGCGCCCAATAACCACGGAGGAGCCTGGAATTTCCGTCAGCAAAGCCGAAATAAGCCCGCCCGTGCAGCTTTCGGCCGTGGCGACCCGCATATGTTTTTCGCCGCAGGTTTTCAGCACTTGGGCGGCTTTATCGGTGAGGTTTTTGTCGAATAACATTTGAGGCTCCTAGTGAAAATTATAATGTAAAGCAAACAGCAATAGACCCGCCATGACGCCTGCGAAAACATCATCTATCATAACGCCTTTGGCGCCGCGAAGCGATCTGTCGGCCCAGCTTACGGGCCAAGGTTTGACGATATCAAAAAAACGAAACAGCACAAAAGCCAGCGCGGCATTTTCAATCGTCAGCGTGTCGCTGTTCAGCGGCGCCGCAATCGCGATGAGCGTTAACCATATGCCCACGACTTCGTCGATGACGATGGGCGAGGGGTCTTGCTCGACACTATGCGAAATCCATTGCGTGCTGGCCCAATGGCCAAGCCCATAGGCGATACCCGCCGCCAGCAAGAGGCCGAGGCCGCCCAAATATTGCGCGATGAGAAAGCCCGGGTAAAGCGCCGCCAGTGACCCCCATGTGCCAGAGGCAGGCTTCAGCAAGCCACTGCCAAAAAATGTCGCGATGAGTGTGGCCGGAGAGGTGAGCTTGAGCGGCTCGGGCGGTTTATGAAAAAACGTCATTGGCTGGCGCCTTGGGTTTGGGGGGCAGGAACAAGGAGGGTGACCATAGATTGCGCGGCAATGCCTTCGCCGCGGCCGGTGAAGCCTAGCCCCTCGGTGGTGGTGGCTTTTACCGAGACATTGGCGATATCGAGGCCAGTAATTTGGGCAATTTTGGCACGCATGGCCTCGCGGTGTGGCCCAATTTTCGGCTGCTCGCAGATAAGCGTCAAATCAATATGGGTGATTTGCGCCTTGGCTTGTGTCGCCAGCGTCACGGCATGCGCCAGAAAATCGCGCGACGGGCGGTTTTTATGGGCGGCATCGGAAGGCGGGAAATGATCGCCAATATCGCCTTGTGCCAAAGCGCCAAGCAGCGCATCGGTAATCGCATGCAGCGCCACATCGGCATCGCTATGGCCAATCAGCTCTTGGTTATGGGCGATCGGCACGCCGCCCAGCAGGATGGTGTCGGCACTGCCTATCTCGCCCAAGCGGTGAACGTCATATCCACTGCCCGTACGGGGCAGCAAACTAGAGCCCGTGCGGGGCAGAAGGTTTGGGGCTTGCGAAGCAAAATCGGCTTCATGGGTCAGCTTAATATTGCGCGCGTCGCCCGCCACAATGGCCAACGGCAGGCCTGCCAGCTCGGCAATCGCGGCGTCATCGGTCAGGCCGGGCAAATTCGGGGCGCTGGCATGGGCGGCTAAAATCGCATCGAAGCGGAACGCTTGCGGGGTTTGCGCGCGCCATAGGTCTTCGCGCGAGACGGTTTCGGTGATGGTGCCTTGTTCGGCGCGTTTCAGCGTATCGGTAACCTCAAGGGCGGGAATGGCGCCAGCTGCCGAGCCTAGCCCCGTAAGGCAACGCGAGATTAGCTCGGCGCTGACAAAGGGGCGCGCGCCATCATGGATAAGCACTTGCTTTGGCGCTTGTTTGGAAAGCGCTTGCAGGCCGTTTAAAACCGACTCTTGGCGCGTTTCGCCGCCAAATGTATACTCTATATTATCGATGCAAGACAATTGCTTAAGGCTATCTTCGTAAAGCTTTACATCATCTGGATGTATCACCACGCAAAGGTGCTGAACTCCCTTATGGGAGAGGAAGGCGCGCAAAGTTGCCGCAAGGACGGTTTCGCCATTTGCCTCTGGCAAAGCGCGGTATTGTTTGGGCAAGCCATCGCCCGCACGATGCCCGCGTCCGGCGGCAACAATCAGCGCGGCGGTGGTTAAAACATTACTCATCGGCTGACGCTACACTAATGCGTTTGGTTTAGCGACGAAATTCCTTGCAATTTCCACGGGCTGCCTGCATTTTGGGCATTGTTCGAGTTTTGCAAGGAATTGCCCAAATAATGACCATTCAGCTTGGCGATACGGTTTTAACCAGCCGCGTGTTTCTGGCGCCCATGTCTGGGGTGACGGATTTGGCGTTTCGCCAATGCGTTGCCAAAGTCAGTGCGGCGCAAGTGGTATCGGAAATGGTGGCCAGCGAAGAGCTGGTAAAGGCGCGCCCCGATGTGGTGTTGCGCGCGGAAGGGGCTGGGCTGTCGCCCTTCATGTTGCAATTGGCGGGGCGCGACCCGCATTGGATGCGCGAGGGCGCGCGGCTGGCTTGCGAGGCGGGCGCCGATGTCGTTGATATCAATATGGGCTGTCCCTCGCGCAAAGTGACGGGGGGGCTATCTGGCTCGGCCTTAATGCGCGATGTGGATTTGGCCGAAAGCCTGATCGCCGCCACTTGCGAGGGCAGCGTCAAGCCGGTGACCTTGAAAATGCGCTTGGGCTGGGATGGGGATAGTCTCAACGCGCCGCATTTGGCTTTAATGGCGCAAGCGCTCGGCGTGCAAATGATTACCGTGCATGGCCGCACGCGGTGCCAATTTTATAAAGGCCGAGCCAATTGGCACGCCGTTGCCGAGACGGTTTCGGCGGTCGATATTCCGGTTATCGTCAATGGCGATATTATCGATGGTGAAACGGCCAAAGCGGCCTTGGCGGCTTCGGGCGCGGCGGGCGTGATGGTGGGGCGCGCGGCGATTGGGCGACCTTGGTTGCTCGGTCAAATCGAGGGATTTCTCGACCATGGCACTTGGGCACCCGAGCCAGATGCCGAAACCCAATGGCAGATTTTCCGCGATTGGTATGCGGCTTGTCTGGCGCTTTACGGCGATTATTTGGGCGTGCGCGTGGGGCGCAAACATATTGCGGGCTTTATCGAGAGCTATTTGGGCGTGCAAGGTGGACGCCAAATGCGCGCCGAGATTTGCCGTTCGCATAATCCCCAAGTGGTGCTTTCGGCCATGCAAAAAATGTATGAAACCCAAACCCAAGAGGTGGCCGCCTGATGGCTCTATCCAATCCCATAGAAACCGAGGCGCGTCTGGGAGCCGAAGAAAAGCAAATTCTCGATGCTTTGCCGCAGCCAGTTTTGGCCATTGGCGCCAACCGTTTTGTCACCTATGCCAATTTCGCGGCGCAAGAATTTTTCGGCGTTGGCCTGTCGGTTCTGCGCCGCCAACATGTCGAGCGGGTGATGCCTTTTGGCAGTCCCGTGGTTGGTTTGATTGAGCGCTGTTTAGACCATCGGGTGAGTTTTAACGAATATGGCATCGACCTTGGCGCGCCCAGCGCAACGGGCGCCAGCGGAGCCAGTGGCTTAAGTGGGGCGAGCAGCGACCGAATGGTCGATTTGCATGTCTCGCCCTCTGATATCCAAGCGCAGGAAGGCGATTGGCAAGCGCTTGTGGTGGTGCAGCCGCGCTCGATTGCTCAGCATATGGACCGCCAGTTAACGCATCGCGGCGCGGCGCGTTCGGTGTCGGCCATGTCGGCCATGTTGGCGCATGAGATTAAAAATCCGCTATCGGGCATCAAAGGCGCGGCGCAATTATTGCAAAGCGATGCCAGCCCCGAAAACATCGAGCTGACGCAGTTGATTTGCAATGAGACCGACCGCATTGCGGGGCTGGTCGACCAATTTGAGCAATTCACCGAGACCCACGCCAATATGGAAGATGGGGTGAACGTCCATGCCGTGCTTGGCCAAGTGCGCTTGCTGGCCAGCAGCGGGTTTGGCGCGCATGTGAATTTCATCGAAGATTACGACCCCTCCTTGCCGATGGTGCAGGGCAATAAGGATTTGCTGACGCAGGTGTTTTTGAATCTGGTGAAAAACGCCGCCGAAGCAACGCATGGCAAAAAGCCTGAAATTAAATTGGTCTCCTCGTTTCGCCCCGGCGTGCGCCTGTCGATGCCCGGGCGCGCCAAACCCGTCAGCTTGCCGCTAGAGTTTCGCGTCATCGATAATGGCGATGGCGTGCCGGAAGATATTAAATCGCATTTATTCGATCCTTTCGTCACCACCAAGGCCACCGGCACGGGGCTTGGTTTGGCTTTGGTGGCGAAAATTATTGGCGACCACGGCGGCACCATTGAATGCGACAGCCAGCCAGGAAACACCGTCTTTTGCGTTCGTTTGCCGATCGCCAAACGACCCCCCAAAGCAGATATAGAAAAGGAAGCGCGCTCATGAGCAAGGGTATGGTTTTGGTTGCCGATGATGATACCGCCATCCGCACCGTTTTAACGCAAGCGCTCACCCGCGCCGGATTTGAAGTACGCGCCGGCGGCACCGCCGCTTCGCTCTGGCAATGGGTCAGCAATGGCGAGGGCGACGTGATTGTTACCGATGTGATGATGCCCGACCAAAATGCGTTTGATTTAATTCCGCGCATCAAAAAGCTGCGCCCCGATTTGCCGATTATCGTCATCAGCGCCAAAAACACCTTGGGCACAGCCGTCACAGCCGCCGAAAAGGGCGCTTTTGATTATTTGCCCAAACCGTTCGACTTAAGCGAAGTGACCGATTTGGTGCAGCGCGCCGTCGACTTGCCATCGGGCAAGCGAGCCGCGCCGGTCGAGGCGGGGGATGCCGATGGTCTGCCTTTGGTGGGCGGCTCGCCAGCCATGCAAGAGATTTACCGCTCGGTGGCGCGGATGACGCAAAATGATTTATCGGTGCTGATTACCGGCGAAAGCGGCACGGGCAAAGAATTAGTGGCGCGCGCTTTGCACGATTATGGCGCGCGCAAACGCGGGCAATTCGTCGCCATCAATATGGCGGCAATCCCGCGCGAGCTGATTGAGAGCGAACTTTTTGGCCATGAGAAAGGCGCTTTTACAGGCGCCAATCAGCGCATGGACGGGCGCTTTGAGCAGGCCGAGGGCGGCACTTTGTTTTTGGATGAAATTGGCGATATGCCGATGGAAACCCAAACGCGGCTGTTGCGAGTTTTGCAAGAGGGCGAATATACCACCATCGGCGGGCGCCGCCCGATTAAAACCGATGTGCGCATTGTCGCCGCCACGCATCAAGATTTGCGCCGCCTCATTCGCCAAGGTCTGTTTCGGGAAGATTTATATTTCCGCCTCAATGTGGTGCCTTTGCGCTTGCCGCCCTTGCGCGAGCGGCTCGACGATATTGAAGACTTGGTGCGTCACTTCATGGCGCAGGGCATGGACGAAGGTTTGGTGGCCAAGAGTTTTGACAATGAGGCGCTGGACGCTTTGCGCGCCCATAGCTGGCCGGGCAATGTGCGCGAATTGGAAAACCTCGTGCGGCGTCTGTGCGCGCTTTATGTCGAAGATGTGATTGACGCCCAAGCGGTGCGCCTAGAGTTGAGCGAAAACGACATGGAAGCCGCCCCCATTCATCCAGAGGGCGGTAGTTTAACCGATAGTCTGCATTTTCATCTCAGCACTTATTTTAAAAGCCACGGCCAAGGCCTGCCGCCCAATGGGCTATATGAGCGGGTTTTGCGCGAGGTGGAAACGCCGCTCATCGAGTTGAGCCTTGAGGCAACGCGCGGCAATCAGATAAAGGCGGCGGAGCTTTTGGGGCTGAACCGCAATACGTTGCGCAAGAAAATCCGCGAGCTGGATATTGATGTGATACGCGGCTCGAAAAAGTAATTTGCCCTTGTTTTCAATGGCGCGCTCGCTTAGCGTCAGTCCCAATTAAAACTCAATTTGGGAGACGAGTTCATGGGCAAAGGGCCACTTAGCGGAATTAAAATCATTGAAATGACGGGCATTGGCCCCGGGCCTTTTTGCGCCATGTTGTTGTCGGATATGGGCGCGGAAGTTTTGCGCATCGACCGCAAGGGCGGTAGCGGCGGCATTCCCAATGACCCGCATAGTCGCGGACGCCGCTCGGTGGCGGTCGATTTGAAAAACCCGCAAGGCGTCGAGACGGTTTTGAAATTGGTCGAAGGCGCGCATGTTTTGCAAGAGGGCTATCGCCCGGGCGTGATGGAGCGTTTAGGCCTTGGCCCCGATGTCGCCATGGCGCGCAATCCGGCGCTGGTCTATGGCCGCATGACAGGCTGGGGGCAATATGGCCCGCTGGCGCAAGCCG
>Ga0206682_10002568_pt1 | contig 16337 bp, 17 predicted proteins | sample M240m12015metaG_FD_155444 | JGI IMG/M metagenome (GOLD analysis project Ga0206682, IMG submission 155444) | Ammonia-oxidizing marine archaeal communities from Monterey Bay, California, United States - M2 40m 12015 | ecosystem: Environmental > Aquatic > Marine > Intertidal zone | place: USA... | reverse complement strand
TATCAATTTTTATTTAATATTTAATATTTAATTCTATTATAATAAACTATTATTTTATTTCAATATTTATCATCTTTCTATATAATAATAATAATAATAATAATAATAATAATAATAATAATAATACAAGTTATTTTTATAAATTAAATTACTATATTAATATTGTTAATTAAGTATTATTTTTAAATATTTCTTTTTAATTTATATCAATATCCATATGTCTAACATCATTGTTATTTATACCAACTATTCTAAAATTATTATTTTGTTGTTTTATTATAGATGGTTCGATATCCATAGGTCTAACATCATTATTATTTATACCAACTATTCTAAAATTATTATTTTGTTGTTTTATTATAGATGGTTCGATATCCATAGGTCTAATACTACTGTTATATGTATTTGAATTGTTATTATAATTCATTGTTGTTGTTATTAATTTATATAATATAATATTATATAATATATTATTTTTTCAATTTATATCAATTATCTTTATAATTGTATATATTTCTAATATTTTTGCTTTTAATAAAATAATTAATAAAAATAATTAATAAAATAATAAATAAAATAATTAATAAAATATTATGTTTGTATTTAAATATTTTTTACGACATAATATACATTTTTTATCTATATATATTTCAGAACATTTTTGACATATACATAAATGACCACACGGAATAAATGCGATATTTTTTTTTTCTGACATACAAATTAAACATTTATCATCATCATGTTGGTGATTAATGTATTTATTATTTTTAAATTCCCCTTTATATTTTAATTCACCGTCTTTATAATATTCTTTACCATTACCATTCCATTTATTATGTTTAAAATTACCATCATATTTTAATTTTCTACCTTTATAATATTCTTTACCAATACCATTTTTTTCATTATCTTTAAATTCTCCTTCATATTTTAAATCTGTATTATTATAATATAATTTACCATAACCATTAACTTTATCAAATTTAAAATTACCATCATATAATAATTTACCATTAATATATTCTTTACCTTTACCACATCTCTCATTATCTTTAAATATACCTTCATATTTTAATATATTATCTTTATAATATTTACCATTTCCTGTATATTTACTATTTTTAAAATCACCATCATAATTTAATTTACCATCATAATAATATTTACCATAACCATCATAATAATCTTCTTTATAATTACCTACATATCTTAATTCTCCATTATCATTATATTCTTTACCTGCATAATGTCTTTTATCATCTTTAAAATTACCTTCATATCTTAATTCTCCATTATCATTATATTCTTTACCATAACCATTTCTTTCATTGTCTTTAAATTCACCATTATATATTAATAAACCCTTGTCATAATAATCACCATAACCATTTTTTTCATCATTTTTAAATTTACCTTTATATATTAATTTACCATCTTCATAATATTTACCAATACCGTTATATTCATCATTTTTAAATTCTCCTATATATTTTAATTTTTTATTATCATAATATTCTGAACCATAACCATAACATAAATCATTTTTAAATTCTCCACTATATTTTAATTCTCCATTATCATGATAACATTTACCATAACCATTAGATTCATTATTTTTAAATTCACCTTTATATTTTAATATTCCATTACTATATTCTTTACCCATACCATCATATTCATTAGATTTAAATTCTCCCATATATATTACTTCTCCACCATAATATTCTATTCCATAACCTTTATATTCATCATCTTTAAATTCACCTTCATATATTAATATACCATTATAATATTCCTTACCAATACCATTATATTTTCCACCTTTAAATTCACCTTCATATTTTAATTTACTATCTTTATAATATTCTTTACCTATACCTTCTCTTTTATTATCTTTAAATTCTCCAACATATTTTATATTACCGTTTATATAATATAATTTACCATTACCATTATTACCTACATTATTTTTATCTTTAATTTTATCATCATTACCATCATAATTATTATCACTTTTATTTATATTATCTTTATTAAATAATGTATTATTCATTATTATTATTATTATTTATTATTATAATACATTATATTTAAATAAATATTATGAATTAATTACTACATATGAGTATAAATGCAATTGTTTTTATAATAGATTATTATTTGAATAGATTATTATTTGAATAGATTATATACAAAATAAATGCCTTAAATATATGTATAGGATAAATCAATAATTTCATATGCTAAAATTAACATTTGTTTAATTTGTTTTAATAAATGCGATAATAATTACTAATAAATAAAGTGAAGAAAAAACAAAGACATCATAATATATAATATATAATATATAATAATAAATCAATAATAAATAATATATAATAAATAAATAATAAATCAATATAACCCAGTTTTACCTAAAATCGAATCAATTAATGTTTGTTTATTTTTTCTATTTGAACTAATACCTTTATTTTTACAAATTAATTTTAATTCTGGTATTTTTTTTTTCTTAAGTATTTCTTCAGTATATTCCTTCACAGATTCCTTCACAGATTCATTATCAGATTCAGATTCTGAATCAGAATCAGTTTCAGATTCTGAATCATTATCATTATCATTATCATTATCATTATCAGAATCTAATATATTAGTTTTACCTGTTTTATTATTAGAATTTATATTTTTAAAATTTACCTGTAATTTTTTAATAATTTTTTCAGATTCTGTTAGTCTTGTATCATAATCTTTAATTATTTTAAATAATTCAGTAAAATTAGAAAGTATATTTTTTTGCAAATCAGTATGATTCATTATATATATATTTTTATTATATATTATTTATTATATATACAATTTATTTAATAATCAATTTTTTATACATTAATATAAACCTTATTTATTATTATTTATTTTTTCTACTTGTTATTATATTTTATATTAATAAAAAATTGAAATTATAATTATATTTTATTATTTTATTATCATATATAAATATATACATATATACATATATACATTTTTATTATTATTCATAAATGAGTGTATTTAAATTGGATGGTAATTATACATATTTACAAGACATGTATAATTATACAGTGGCATTACAATCGTCAAGAGTTTCATTAGAAAGTTTAATTTTACTTAATTCTAAGATAATAGTGGATATAATCAAAATCATATCTGAAAAATTAAAAATTAAGGTATTATACAATTTTAATTTTAATTACAATCAATTAAGTAGGAAGCTGAATATTTTGAATGTTCAATATAAATATGAGTGGATTGATGAAATCAGTGAAAAAAATTGGTATATTCAAGAAGAAGAATATGTGAATGATATAAAGAAATTAATGATAACACATATTTGAGACTTTTTATAGTTCTTGATTTTTTTATATCATATTGAAAAGAAGACAATAGAAAACTATTTATCAACAACATCAAATAAATCCATATTATATTATTCAATATATTTTTTATATACACTAAATACACTATATACACTATTTTATATCTATTATAACTAATTATTTATTGATTATAACTAAATTGTTATTATATAAATATTTTATATATTTAAATTTATAAATATTATAATGTGTAATTCAGTAATAGTTTTTATATAAATATTATTCTTTCAATATAATCATAAATATTTTTAAATAAAATAGTAAAAAATAATTGTATTTTTGTTTATAAATCTTTAATAATTTATTTAATAGTAAATTATATTATAATTTATAATTTTTATATATATATATATATATATATATGAAAATATGTATTTGTATGTGGTATGATGAAAATATAAAAGATTATGCGGATTTATCTAAAGAGATAAATAAGAGATATTGTGATTTACATAATTATACATTATTAATAGGAAGAAATAAATATTTTGATGATAGACATGTAGCATGGGAAAAAATTTATTTTGTTTATATTAATTTAAATAATTATGATTATGTAATTTGGATAGATGCTGATGCTTTTTTTAATATAGATAATAAAAATTATAATATGTTAGAAGATATTATAAACACTAATATAAAAAAAGATATTATATTTTCAGAAGATATTCCATTTAATGGAATTATTAATTCTGGTATATTTATTGTAAAAAATACAGATTATTCACATAAATTTTTAGAAACTATTATAAATACTAAAGAAAATACATGTAAAATGTATTTTTTAAAGAATAATTGGGAACAAGAATGTATTAGATATTATTATAATATAAATATTAATAATTTAAAACATCATTCTATTATTATTAAATATGGAATATTACAAGATTTTAATAATGAAAGCGAAAAATCATTAATAATTCATTTTGCGGGTCGTAGTAATAAATATCGAAAAGAACAATTATTAAAATTTAAAAAAAAATATTTTATATTAAATTATTAATAGATAATAATATTATTATTATTTTATCAATATACTTGCAAAAATTATACATTTTATATATTATTAAAAATTTAATAACTAATTCTAATAAATATCTTTCATATTATCCACATCAATAGTTTCATCAGAATATTTTTCACATAAGAATATTCTTTCATTATATAATTGTTTCAAATCATAACCAGGTTTCATTATAATACCTCTCTTATTTATATCAACTATTCTATTTTCAAATTCATTAAAACTTAATTTTAAATATATTATCTTACTTTTTAATATATTTTTAAAATGATACATGCTTTCAGAACTATAAACTATACTTCCACCTGGTGAAATTATATTATTGTAGCAATATAATGAAGTAGCAATATTATTTTCATATTCTATGAATTTATTAATACCTTCCTCACTAATAATTTGATGTAATTCTTTTTTATGATTTAATTCTATCATTTTATCAATATCTATAAAACCACTTTTTTTATATTTTGCTAATCTTTTACCTAAATAACTTTTACCAGAATATGGTAAGCCAATTAAACATATATTTTTAAACATTATGTTTTTTAAAAATATATCTTCTTAAATAAATTTGAATTATAAACATAATATATAATAATGTATAATATTTAAATTAAAATAAAATAATGAATGAATATACATCAGAATATTTAAATCTTAAATTAAATAAATTATATTTAAAACAAGATTTATTAAATAAACAAATATTAAATTTAATAAAACAACTTAGCACTAAAATTAAACACGATGATTCTAAAATTAAACACGATGATTCTAAAATTAAACACGATGATTCTAAAATTAAACAAGATGATTCTAATATTGAATTATGTTTAATTTGTTCTAATGAAATAAAAAAAGAATATATGTTTAATTGTTGTAATAAAAAAATATGTATTGATTGTATTTATAATATTATTAAAATAAATATTGAGGATATACAATTTAAACCAATAAAATGTCCATTTTGTATAAAAATTATAAAATATAATGAAATTTATAAAATTTGTAGAAAATTTAAAAATACTAAATTAAGTAATAGGTATAAAAATGCTCTAAATCAGTTAGTATTTTATAAAAAAGCAGTTGATATATTTAAATTAAATAAAGTATTAAAACATAATAAAGTATATGGCTATTGTTCAGAGTGTCCTTTTGAAAAAAGTATAATTAAAAATATAAATAGAAGATGTGCTACAACTGAAGGAGATATTATTGTTTTAAAATCTGATATGTTTATATGTTCTAGTTGTGAAAATAAAAATAAAAATTCATTTTATGATGATCTGCCATATAAAAAATGCCCACATTGTGGTATATTAGGCAAACCCGTTAAGAATCAATGTAATTATTTATATTGTGATGATCATACATGGTGTTATGTATGTCAAGGTAGATTACCATGTAATCATCAAGGTCATAATGTTCATTTTTGGACAGGTCCAGGAACTAGTCCATATAATTATAATTGTCGTGTTTTATCTAAAAGTAATAAAGAAACATTTGTTTTAGATACTTGTAATTGTAAATATTGTAGTAAAAGAGATGGTAAAGGATTATGTATAAATAAAGATTGTAATAATAATACAAATGATTATTATTGTAAGTTATGTATTTAATTTAAATGTATTTTATCTATTAATATTCATTGTTTAATTTATTATAAAAATAAAAAATCTAATAAATAAAAATACATTCTATATAAATAAAAAGTTATTCTCACATTTTTTATCAATAGAATTAAATGTTAATAATATACAATCCATTAAAAAATTATTTAACTAAAAGTGTTTGAATATTCTCCAATACTTCCTCAAAAGTAGGAACATCCTTGACCAATCCAAACATTTCTTGATATATAATTTTCTTTTCCTTAATAAATTCATCAATACTCCTTGATATTTTTTGAATGTCATTTTTCAACTTTGTGGTATAATATATGGTCGTTTCTATTTTCTCATCTAAACGCAATTTGCATCGTTCCTCTTCATCTAAAAGATCGTTCTGTATTTTCTTTATCTTTTTCAAATATGTAAAATACTCGTAAAATTCTAGTTCCGTTGTAGTTTTAATCTCTGTCATTATATCCAAACCGCTCAAAACTTTCTTTTTCTTGTGTTCTTTATTTTTGGGAGCAAATATATCATCACATACGAGTTTTTTTAATTCACCATTTGACATAAGTATCAAGTATGTATCATCATTTAATTTATCTCCATATATTTTAGATAATTCTTCGCTTCTATATGATGGAGATGCAAGTACAACCGCTTCATTGTGTATACCTGGTTCTATAGTTCGACAAGAATGACCGGCCTTGATAATTTCCGATTTTACTAATCTAGCACTAATTTTACCCGGATATCTATCAATTACAGCTACATTTTGTTGCGATCGTGTATCACGATATAAATGAGTAGACATCCCATCCTCTGCTTTAGGCTCTCCAGTAACCTCGACACAAGCACCATCAAATATTACTGCTACAAATCCCATCCTTTCACATAGACGTCGTGTAAACTTTTCATCCAATGTTTGACCGATATAGTAGGGGTGGCTCTTTGATGGATAGCATCCATAGTATCCCCCCTTTTTTAGGGTATATGATGTTTTTCCAAATAAGCTATATTTGTTTTCCACATTCTCTAAAATACCTGGTTGGTTGAGAACATTAGAACACCAACACACAGAAACCTCATTGTTATTACTTATTTTTGCCCATATCCTCAACTGTGTAATCCATTTATAATCAGATATCCCATGTTTCATACTAGCATGTATCAGTTCCCGTGTAAATAATACAGACGAATCTTTAATAAATACATCTAAATAAGAATCGAACATTAATTTCATTATATCTTCGTCCTCTAATAAAACAGACAATGAACAATCTTCAACCTTCTTTGTATCATCATCATAATCTGCTTGTTGTTTTCCTAATATCATATAGAGTAATACTAATTTATTATGAATTTTTGAAAGTTCATTCTTAATTTGCTCCATAGTAATACTACCTGTATCTACAAGATCAGATTTCCCAGGTTTAGTATAAAGTATTGTACCTGGAGATGTAGCAGTTATATGGAGATGAGGATCACATTTTGGATCATATTCCAAATTGTGATCCTCGTCTTCATATACAACCGCTTCATTATTCGGAATTACACCACAAGTCACTGCTTGAACACGGCGTGATACAGAACCAAAACTTTTAGGATTGCATCTAATTTTAAAATGAAGCTTATCACTATCATCATCAAAATTATATCCTGTTGCTTGCTGTGATTTAAATTTTTCTCGCTTAATTGGTAAAATATTAATAATAATATTCAATAGTTTTGTAAATCCTTCTGGTGTAGAAGTCATTTCATGAATTTCTTTCCGATTAAGCTCACCCTGTACTATTCTATAAACAGCCATACCATCAGTTGATACAACTTTTTTTTTAGTAAATAGGTCGGTTGCTATTTCAAGTAATTTTCTTATCTGTTTATCTTGTGTCGGATCACATACTGGAATATTCTCTTTAACTTCGTCCAGCTTATCTCCTAATAAATATGCCTGCATCAAAATATATATAACACAAGAGTATTCATTCACCAGTTGTGGATATATCTTCTTTATCATCATGGTAATTTGATGATCATCATGATCATTTCTATCCTCTATCATCATGGTGAAAATCTTACGAACAGTCTCATTTGTTGTGAATGGGCAATGATTGCGCAATTCATCATCAATTTCTCTTTCTGATATTTCACGGGTAGTTGATTCGCTACTACATTGATTCTGTAAAATATTGATAATCTTCATCTTATCCTCATCAGTAACAACGTAAAACTTTGGTTGAAAAACAGAATCTCTTATAATGAAAGCATCATTAGACGTCTTGATTAATTTTTCTAAATCTTGTTTCTGTGTAATTTTAATCTGATCTATATAGATTATTCTGCAGGTATCAATGTAAAATTCAATATATATACCATTCAATTTAACATTGACAACGATTGGTATGTTATCCTTTGTTGTAACAGAAAAGACAGCCACATTTGCCACTTGTTGAAAAACATCAGATTCATGAACTCCATCACCCCAACGAAACACAAGACTCTTAAAAAATTTCGGATCAAGCTTCATAATGCTATATGTTATGATCTATTTATAAATTCATATTTATAAAGATATATATATATATATATTTTCAATTTTTATAATCATACTTGAATAATTCTAGTCATATCTATTATTTCTTTTTCTAAATAGTCATGATCTATTACATTAAATGAACTAAATTCTCTTAAAAAAGCACTTAATGCTTTATCTTTTCTCTTAGAATAATATGATACTTCAAATGAATTCCATAATTTTAGTGCTATTAATATTTCAAAACTTAAATAAGAATTTAAAGTAGAAGAACCATAATTATTAAATGTAATTATTTTTAATGAAGCAGCATTATTCACTAAAAAAAGTAGAAATAAGCATAATGTTACATAAAAGTAATTATTATTTATTTTATATAATTTATTTTTTAATTCAGGTCGATTCCTTAATACTATATCTAAATTATTATCTGCTTTATCATGATTAATATCTAACTTTTTAATTAACCAATTCTCTCTTCTATATTCTACAAAATACAAATATATAAATCCTATTGTAGTTAAACAATTTAAATATAATGCTAGTTTATGATAAAATTTATTATTTTTAATATTACTTTCTATACTACAAATTTCATAATTTGTTTTATTATTTAAATTATCAATAATTTCACATTTTTGAGGAACAAAAATACTTATCATTGAACCCATTAAAATTTTATATGATTGAATAATCATTAAACCAAATGTTTTAATTTTTTCTTTTGTATCATTTTTTATTATCATATATATATATATATATATGATAATAGATAAGACAATATATTTAAAAAATAATTGAATTTTTTCTTGTATATTTAAAAAAATAATTGAATTTTTTCTTGTATATTTAAAAAAATAATTGAATTTTTTCTTGTATATTTAAAAAAATAATTGAATTTTTTAAATAGATAAGACAATATATTTAAAAAATAATTGAATATTTATTATATTTAAAAAAATAATAAATATAATAAATATAATAAATATAATAAATGTCTAATATATTAATATTTGATACCGAAACAACAGGATTACCAAAAAAAAAAAATTTTAATGAATATCATGATCCACAAAAATTAAATTATTATGAATCTTCTAGAATTATTGAAATTGGTTATATTATTTATAATATCGAAGAAGAAAAAATTAAAGAAAATAGTTTTTTAATTAAACCAAATAATTTTAAAATAGAAAATACCTATATTCATGGTATTACTCAAATAAATGCTGAATTAAATGGTATTAATATTATAGATGGTTTAAAAAATTTTAATGATGATTTAAAAGATGTAGGAGTGATTGTAGCTTATAATTGTCAATTTGATATACACGTTTTAATATCAGAATGTTATAGAAATGAATATACTGAATTAATAAAAACATTAAAAACAAAAGATATTCAATGTTGTATGAAATTAGCTCAAAGTAAATTAAGTTTATTAAAATATATTAAATTAAAAACATTATATGAAACTTTATTTAGTACTAATATTATACAAAAACATCGTGCTTTATCAGATTGTGATATATGTGCTAAATGTTATTTTAAATTAATTTATTATTAATTAGAATTGGAAATCAAGAAACTAATTTTAGTTTAACAACAAGAAAATAGTTTTTTACAGCTTTTTTCAATTACTATATTTACTTCATTTGACACACTAATTATATTTTCTAATATTGGTTCAGCTATTAAATCATATATTTCTATTATTACTATTTTTTCATCATTATTAATTATTTCACTATTAATAAAGATTCTACCTAATTCTAATGTTATTAATTTTTTATCTTTACCAGATAAAAATTTTTTATTTATTTTTATATTTTCTACATTTTTAATTATAATACAAATAATATCAAAAATACATTTTGTTATTTTTGCTCTATCACTCTCAGATTGATATAATTTAATAATATTTAATAATTCTTTTTTTATTAAATTATAAACTTTTTTTAAAATTAATTTTTGTTTATTATTTAAATTAGATTTTTGAATTGTTATTTCAAATAAATTTTCATCTAATTCTATCATTTCTTCTGTATTCATAATAAATATTATATGAACCTTTTATTTAAATAAAATTTGATTTTAAATTGATCTATTATTATAAATATATAAATATATAAATATAAAAAATTACAATGCGTGTAGAAACATGGAAATTTATAGTTATAATATATTTTATTTTTATGTTTTTGTTTTTATTGCTGTTATTATACAATTATAAAAAAAAAAATCCAATTAAACAGATATCATATGAAACAATTAAATTAAATGAAAAATATGAGTGTGCAATATGTTTGGATTATATAAATGAAAATAATTATATATATAAATTGGATTGTAATCATAAATATCATAAAAAATGTTTAAATAGATGGATTAAAGAAAAACAAAAATGTCCTCTTTGTTTAAATAAAATAATATTAGTTTAACTTTGTTTAAATAAAATAATATTTTTTTTATAATTTAATTTATATATGACATATATTAAAATTAATAATTTAAGAATAATGAATAATAATAATAATAATAATGCTAATGATGATGATGCTAATGATGACGATAATGATGATAAAATTTATTTAAGTTTAAGTCATGATAAAACTATAATTCATACTAATCCAATAAAATCAATAAATAATCAATTTATTTGGACTAATGAATATTTATTTATTAAAAAAAATGATTATTTATTTATAGATATTTATAAAAAGAATATTTTTAAAAGAGACAAATTAATAAATTCTATACAAATTAATTTAAAATATGATTTTTATAATTATAATATTCTATATATATATTATGAGATTGTTGAGATTATGAATAAAAAAGTATTTGATAATATTAAATTAAATGATAAATTAAAAGAAGAAAATTTAAAATTAAATAAATTAAAAGATAAATTATTAAAAGATAAACATAGATTATTAGATAAATTATTAGATTATGAAAAAATATAATTTTAATGAAAAAATATAACTTTAATAAAAAAATATAACTTTAATGAAAAAATAAAAAAATTAACATAACCAGTAATGCTTTCTAATTTCTAATATACTTAATCTATATTTTGGATTTTCTATAATAATTTCTCTAATTAGTGAAAATTCTATATGGGTTATATGATCTAGATATGGAATATTAAATGTACGATAAGGAGTATGTATATTAGGTCTATTAAATGGATATCTACCTGATAATAATACATATAATATAATACCCACTGACCATATATCTGCCAAACATCCATCATAACTACCTAAAAGAACTTCTGGAGCACAATATTCAGATGTACCAGATATATCATCAAGTAATTTTTCAGTCGATGTAGCATTTCCAAAATCACATATTTTAATATTTAAATCTTTATCTATCAATATATTCTCTAATTTTAAATCTCTATGACAAATATTACATTTATGTATGAATTCTAAACCATCTAATAGTTGATTAAATATTTTTTTAGCAATATCGTCGGTCAATCTTTTACTGGTGTTTGTTTTAATATATTTATTAAAATATATTAATAAATCACATCCATCGATATATTCGATACCAATCATAATATGTTTTTCTGATTTAAAAGAACATATATATTGAACAATATTTTTATGGCTATCTATTGATTTATGGTATTCAATCTCATTTTCCATACTAACTTCATCTTTACCGCGCTTACATTTTTTAATTGCAATTACCGAATCATCGGATAGTGTTGCTACATAAACATCACCAAAAGTACCCTGTCCTATCAATCTTTCGGATTTAATATCAAGCATAATATAATATCAAGTAGTTATAGTTATAATTATAGTTATAATAAAATAGTTATAATTATATATATTTATTTCAATTTTTATATTATTATATTATTAAAATTGAAATAAATATATATAAATATAATAATATTTATATTAAAATATAAATTATATATAATGTCAAATATAAAAGTTAAAATTAATAATGAATGGATGGAAGCAAGAAATTATCAACAATTTGCTTTTAATAAATTTATTGAACGAGAGAATAGAGTATTATCCAGATTAAATATATATTCATATAATAAACATGGAATAAAATTTAAAGTACAAAGAATAATAGAAGGTGAAGAAGATTATAGAAGTATTAATGCTTATGGTGCTATTTATTTAATTAAAGAAGATGGTTCAAAAATTCCAATAATAGATTTTAATGATATTACAGTTTTTTTAACAGGAACCCAAGTAGTTCCAGGATCTAATTGGTTTCCTGCTAGAAATTATCAAAAATTAGCATTTATAGATTATTTGTATGATAATCAAATTAGAAAAATATATAAAAGTAAGCATACATCTGGTATTGGAATAGAATTACAAATAGATAATTTACAACCAAATATAAAATTTTCAATATCAAAAAATTCAAATCATAGTATATATTATGAAAAAAATAATACTAGTCGAGTTAGAATTAGAATATGTAATAGTGAATATGCTAGAAGAGGTTATCAAGCATATTATAACAGAATGACAGAACCTATTATAGTTATAATAAGAACACCTACATTATCTACTACATCTACATTACCTACATTACCATTACATATTATTGAAGAAGTGACTAGTATTGAAGAAGATCAATGTTGTATATGTTATAATATAAAACAAAACATAATGTTTTTACCATGTAAACATAAACATACATGTTCAAAATGTTATAAACATATAAATAAAAATACATGTAGCATTTGTAAGCAAGATATTGTTAAAATAGAAAAAATTTAATTTATAGATCATAATAATATATAATTTTGTTTTAAAATATTTACAATAATTAGTATTATCATATAATTTTAATTAGTTATTTTATATATACTACTTATGATTTAATTAATTGTTCAATATATCATGGAACAATTAATTTATAAAATAAATATTTATTTTACAAAGAAATAATAAAAGAAATATAGATGTAGAATATATGTATTATGAATTTTTATATTATTCTTCTTTGTCATCTTCTTCCTCATCTCTTCTTCTTGTGTGTCTTCTTCTTCTTACACATCTTCTTCTTACACATCTTCTTCTTCTTCTTATGCATCTTCTTCTTCTTCTCTTTTGTATGTTCTTCCTCTTTCATTATCCTTTTCATTATATCACAAACACAAGGTGTTATATTTTGAAATAGTTTGAAGCATGGATATTTCAAAATAATGGAAACTCTATATATTATATCTTCTGGTATAATATATGGACCATATATAGCAATTTTTACTAATGCTAAAAGTTGTTTTGTTATAATAACGACTACATCTTGCTTTTTCATTTTTCTTTCATGAACCATTCGTTGATAACATAAAAAAGTTTCATCATTGTCATCACTCTCACTACCTTCTTTATCCTTAATTTCATAACTTTCAACACCTTTATTATTATCATTTACATAGTAATAACAATAGAATTTATCTGGATATTTCGTAATACGTTTACCATTCTCAATAAGTGTAAAGTATGGAGGATATAATGCGGAACATATTAATGTGCCATCATAATTATCCATTGTAACTATTATCTCCCAATCTTTTAATATAAAACAGAAATATACAAATTCGATTGTTTCCGTGTCATCATATGATATCGAGAATGATCCATCGATCCCTTGATCATTGTCATGATACCAATTATGTCGATACCAATTAAAGAATATATCATGTCGTAGTGGTAGAGGTAAATTGACATTGTATCCGCGTTCATAGTATGTACATATAGGGGGTGATTTTAAAATATCTGTCACTTTTTTAGCATTGTTTTCTATATGAATATAAAAGCCAAAAAACGCAAAGCGTAATATAAAAAGTTCTATATTCAAGTCATTAATATCATTATATATATTTTAATAATATATTTATTTATATTTTTATATAAAAATATATATATATATATATATATATATTTCAATTTTTAATTATTTAATTTAATAAAGAAATACATTATATTAATACATACTAAAATAAAATAAAATACTTATATACATGGGTCACATAATATCCGCATATCATTTTCACCGTGTGCAAAATGACAGTATTTTCCGTACCCACATTTTTTTCCATTCATATAATTATTACACAGTCTTGTCTTGTATAAAGGATTATTCGGCGATATTGTATCAACGTTTACATCATTTAAATCATTTATACCGTGTGCAAATGTGCAATCACGAGCATGGTTTCGACAGCAACGGTTAATCCAAAAATCACAAATACGTGTTTTAATTTTTTTTATTTTTATAGGGTGGGTGTTCTTTCCCATCATTTCATCTATTAGTAAAAATTTTTCTATCATCCCTACTTGATATAAATTGATACTAATTTTTACCATAACTTTTATTATAGTATCGTATGGTATATTTATTATAGCTTTTTTTGGACAATCTGGTATAGCTTTTTCTTGATATTCCATACAGTAAACAAATGCTAAGATTTGTCTTATTTTTAACAATCCCAATAACATTTTTTTATTGTAAAAATTTTCTCTATAATTTTTTAGAGAAAAGTCTGTTGTATTGGTAAATGTATCATTGTCGCGTATATAAAAATGATCAACTGGCAAGTAGTAATCATGATCAAATGTCAATTTAAATAACGATGCGTATACTGAGCATGGTAGGGGATTTAGAACATTTCTTATAAATTTTGGATGAAACTTTGTTGATGGAAGAAGCACCCCTTCAAAATCCTTAAATGGAATTTCTAGTTCCCAACTATTCGATATTAGACGTAAAATGTAAATAGATCTTTCTTCATCGTAATTTAATTCTTGTAATGTATTATATTGGGTACCATCTGCTGAACCAAACCAATTATGTGGCAAAATTACCTTATTCATTTCAAAGGTAGGATTATGGCTATAATACTTTTTAGTATATGTGACCCTCAATGTATTTATAGTTTTTTTTATTTTTATGTTAAAATAATAGGTATAATCTTCGTGTTCTTGTCCGTCATCATTGTTTTTTGATATACCCGCAACATGTATTACTAAACGAAATGATGCGAATATAGCACTTACAATATCAATCATTACTGTTCTCTTATTATTCTTGTTTTTAAGAGTATATTGACTTGTTGTTATTATATTTTAATTATATATATTATTATTATACATATATTTATTCAATTTTTTATTTAGACTAATCATAATATAACCTATATATACATATACAGATAAACTTAATTATTTTACCATTGTTATATGAAGATACATATTTACTATTGTTATATTATTTTTTTATTCAAGTATATTTTCATTATAATAAATTATACATCCTTATGAATATATAGCAGAATTATAATAAATAATTACAGTAATAATTTATGGTTTATAGGATTAGTACATATTGGGCATTTATTATATTTATTAAGTTTTAAATTTAATGAACAATCCTCACATAAAAATTTATTTTTACAATATTTACATTTAAATTTATTTTTACATAATATATAATTTAAACAAATTATACAAGGATTATTTTTATATTTATTATGTAATTTATTCATTAATAATAATTTATTATTATATGTTGTAATTTTTATTTTTTTTTTAATAGTAATTACTTCAATAACACATGGATTAAATTTTATAAAATTATTTATATTTTGTATATTTGTATTTTCAAATTTTCGTGTAGATAATATATATATATTTTCTTTATTAAATGATTTTAGTATTATATTATTATTTTTTTCTATACTACATAAAAAATTAATAGAT
>Ga0206682_10002567_pt1 | contig 16338 bp, 32 predicted proteins | sample M240m12015metaG_FD_155444 | JGI IMG/M metagenome (GOLD analysis project Ga0206682, IMG submission 155444) | Ammonia-oxidizing marine archaeal communities from Monterey Bay, California, United States - M2 40m 12015 | ecosystem: Environmental > Aquatic > Marine > Intertidal zone | place: USA... | reverse complement strand
TAGTAATCTCAAGAAACCTAATAGGAATAACATCAGACGCTAAATCTTCTTCATATGTAGGAAAGTTAAATCTGTTATATGAGTCAAACCTAGCAATACGTCCTGCATCCCAATGTCTCCAACATACGTCACATTGTTTTGGAAACGATTTTGATTTGAAATCAGAACGTAGCTTTTCATAGACTTCTCCATTAAAGAAATCAGTAAGATCATCTACATCTTTGATATGAGAAAGCGCTACGTTGTCACCTGCACAACATATAACCATTTCGCCAATAGGATTAATCGTAAGCCCTGTTTCGGGAACCATACATTTCATGATAAAACAATTCTTTCGCTTCTGCATAATTAGTAGCAAGATTTTTATAATCTACACCACATGGTGATGTGAATGGTTTAAACTTGCTTTCGAAGTATTTATTTAAATTTGGCGCAGTCAATTCTGCATATTCAAACGTGTTGTGTATATCTAGTTTATTGATAAATTTATTAGTAGCTTTTAGTTCATCACAAAATTTTCCAATAAAACTACAATCAATTTTAAAACTAACTTCCATAAACTTATTGTCTTTGACTTGTCTATGAGGATTTTTCCAATGAGTGTAATTTTGATATGTGTAACTTAAAAATGCATCAAATGGATTTCTATTGATGGTAAGTATCTTGTACCCATCTAAGTAGTCCAACAATCTACTTTCGTATCCTTCAGTTATAACTCTGTACGGAAATACTTTAATAGAAAAATGAATATCTTGTTTTTTGTAGTATTCTAAAAACTCGAACTTCTGCTTTGTACTTGCAAGTCTTAAACTTTTTATTTCAGTGTTGGCGTGTTTTAAAAACAACTCATGAAACCCAAACCAATCATTGTGGTCTAACGCATAATAATTTAAAAGTGAAGAGCCAGTACGGTGACTGGCTACAACCTGATATGTCATTTAAATAAGTGCGTCTACAATTGCCATAGCCTCTGTGATACGTGTAGCTTTACGAATAGACGATTTGACTTTTTTGTCAGCCGCTTTGACTTCTTCTTGCTCTAATGCCCAAAGCTTAAACTTAAACAGTTCTTCTTTGTTATCGTTATTCTCACGAATGAAGTCATACAAAGCATGATCAACTTTATTTGTTTTTACTTTAACATCTTGATCCAAGCTTAAGAGAGTTTTTCTTTTCTCTTCAGCTTGTTCGCCTAACTTTTCTGTTTGCTCTTCGAGTTGCGCTTTTCGCTCCATCATGTGCTTCATGCCTAGCATCTCTTCAGCCAAGGCTTGTGCTTGTGCATTAACTAACGCACCAAATTCTCCAGCATGCACTCTTTTATATTCAGAAGTTCTATCTAAAAGGGTTTCTTCGTCATAACCTTCTTCGATCAAAGCTTTGTGATCTGCATTATCCCCTACTTCAACCATGTAATTGATTTTTTCACCGTTAGGATTGGTGTACACAACTTCGATTAAACTGTAATCTTCATTTATGTAATATGCCGTATTGATGCTACCGCTAAATTCTGCCATAATATATTCCTTAAGTTGCTGTTACTGTAGTTCTTAATGTGTGAGATTGGTTCGTTGTTGGAGTACCATTTGGAAACTCTTGTGTACGATAATCAGATGAACTTACAAATCTTTGAGTATATCCAGAAGCTGACGAACCAGACAATCTCGTGTCAGCCATCACAGTACCCATTGTATTACCAGAACCATTTACGTTATATGTTATTTTTGTATTAAAACCTGCAACGCCACTTCCATTAACTGCCATGTTTTGTATCATGGGTCCGAATATATCATCAAACATAGATAGAGGCATTTCTCTTATATCGCCATTTGTATAATCCCAATATACTGGCATAAAGCTAGGTGTGTTAGGTGCTGGTGTAATTTTATGTAAGTAATAGTTATTCACAGTTGTAGGTTGGTCTAAAGTTTCACCTATACCACCAGAAGTGTAGAGGGAAGCATTTGCTCTTGTATCAGAAAATACTGGTGTTGCTGATTGTAAAGTAGAGCCAGATACACTACTTGATGTAGATATGTGATAAGCTCCACCAGCAGCGGCTGATACCGTTCCACTTGTAATAAGCGCAATTGCTGGTTGAATAAAGAACTCAACGCAGTCATTTATATCCATAGATTGAAGATCGCCAGCAGTTGGGTTCATCACTATTGGATATCTATGTAGGTTAGTATCAGTAGGTAATGCAGGTGGTGAAGCACTTTCTGTTGTGTTAATTCTGTCATAAGTACCACCTAAAATTGATGATATGTTAGGTGTGTTTGCTTCAGATGCAAAGCCGCCATCTGCGGCTGTACGTGTTGCCATAGCACCAGCTATCATACGATTGTCAGTAATACTAGCTAAATTGCCGCCTGTAGAAACAACGTTAACGTTTACAGTGGTATTAAGAGAATATAGATAAGCAATTCTTTGTAGAACCTGACCTTCATAGGGATCAAAGGCTGGGTTTGGCATGTCAAGACCAACACCTGCTCCAGTTAAATCACCTTGGAGTACCCAACCTGCCATTACGCTGGCAAGCCGTAAATTCTAAAAGTTTCGTTTCCCGCTGAATCTCTTATGATTAGCTTGTGATCGACTGCTTTTACCATATCTTGGATTGTCACGCCTGTTGTGTTATCAAGTGTTGCAATGTTTTGTAATTGCAATGCGTTGTCAATCACCGTTGTGGTGCTTACTTTAATCGCCATGTTCATCTCCTTTGCTAATTTGACTAGGCTACTTAATCTATTTATAACATAAATAGACTTGTATTTGAATTATTTGTTATGAGAACTTTATGATAGGAGATAACATGACAGATAAAAAAACAATCGACGCAGACGCACTCGAAGGCATGGATGCCAACGGAGACGGACACATTTCAAAAGCTGAAATGGACATGGCGTTAGAATTCAAAAGAAAAGCACTTGAAGATCAGGACTCGCAAAGAGATGCGATGAGAAAAATGACATGGTTCGCGCTATTCGGGATGTTGCTATACCCCTTCGCAATCGTGATGACATCATTCCTTGGGCTAGACGAAGCCGCAGGTATTGTTGGTGATATCGCACCTACGTATTTCATTGCTATTTCAGCACTGGTAGCGGCGTTCTTTGGTGCAGACGCGATCAAGAATAAAAAATAAACAAAAAAGGGAGAGCCGAAACTCTCCCTTTCTCCCTGATTTATATCAGGCTCTTGTGACACCCATTGTTAATCCGAGTCTTAGCTCTGCCGATTGGTAGGCAACGTAGTTGCTTTGGGATGTGCCTATTCTTATTAAATTTTTCCGTCGATGACGTCGTGCGCCCACTTGATGAAAGCACCCATTTCGGAACCCTCAGCAATACCATTGTCATAAGCACACTGCTTCAAAGCTGACGTTGGCTCAAGACCTTCTGCTACTGCCATCAAATCTGATGCTTGGTCAAAGACCATCCAATAGAGAGACTGTAGACTTACAAATTCTGGTTTCATTGGGAACCCCTTTCAAGTGATTCTATTTACTCTTACTTTATAGCGAATCTATTTGTACTTGTCAACCATAAACTCGACTTTGTTTTAAGTCCCACTTCTCAAGTACAGGCAAGCCAAACTCATCTTCATCCACAGCCACATAAGCAACGGTTTTTTTGACAATGCCATAACGATAGCCTTGTCCCATAAAATCACCCACCCAAACCTTGTGTGGAAAGTCTTCACACCAATTCATTGGATCATCGTTAAGGCTGTATTCAAAATAGTTATCGTTTTCTTTCAAACGAAAACACCCTTGAATACTGCTATCACCATACGTGAAACCAACTGAGTCAGGAGCAAAAGCCATATTATACTTCCATTTCGATAAGAGTTGCGAGGTGATTGAGAGCCTTAGAACGAGCTTTCATTTCTTTCAAAGTCATAAGAACTAGATTAGTAGTTGTCAGGCTATTACGCTTAGACCAAACAGCATAGAAACCATCACGATCATCAACAACTTCATACTTAGTGCCACGCGCTTCGAGGCTATAACACATTTTGTTATTTTCGGTCATTGTTGTTTGAATAGCATTGGCTCTCTTTCTTTTTTAACTTACTCTTACTGTATAGAGAATCATTCTGATGTTGTCAACCCCTAAGTCATACTAGGAGTTGATTGTTCATCTTTTATTTGCTGAGCCATAGTAAAGGACTTCTCTTTACCGTTTAACCAGTAGACGCCAAATAGACTGTCACTAGGATCGAAAACGTGAAGTGACTTAGACAGCTTCATGAATATACCAAAGCAAGCATAGAGGGTCACGTACTGTCCCTTGTTATCGATAGAGGCTTGTAGAGCATTCGCTCTCGCTTCGATTTCGTTTGATCCCGCTTTTATCATTACCAAATAACCCCTTCTGTTACTATAATACGTTTGCCAAGGTTTGCGATAACGCAGTCCTCAGTGTAATTTTTCATTGCACCGTCATCGAACATTACAGTCACGAGTGTTACGCCATCTGCATCGTCGTGGATCGAAGTGATCTCACCTTTAGCAGTGCCGCCTACGTAGTTGCGGATAAATCCCATACCAACTTCAAACATGATTTCGTCCTTTCAAGACTGATTACATATACGTTATAGAATCAAAAAAGGGGGCTGTCAACCCCCTATTTTATCCGTATGCTTCGTTTTGTTCGAAGGCTTTAAACTTAACACGCTTGTTAAACAAAGTAACAGCTTCGTTATAAGACAAGTCTTTTTTAACATACCGCCAAGTGTAACCTATGCCACCTTTGACGTGAGCCATGTAATTACCCTTACGTACCCACACATAGTAGCCACCCCACTCAGGTGGCTTACCGTCAAGAACATCTGACCGCCCCATGGCGTATGTCTCAGCACTTTTTGTTTTGGCAACTACTGCGGTGTGTTTATATATCATTTCGAATCCTCTCTGATTCTTATTACTCACTTTTGTAGCACTAGGCGGCTACGCTGTCAAGCTCTTTTATTTCTTCGAAGCCAAAATTAGCACATACCCACACGATGCCGTTGCCATCAATAATGATGTCGCCAACAGACAAAGAAGACTTACGACCCAAACGTTCGATGTTGTCTTCAATACAAAGGTTGCTGATGTGGAACACATGCTCAAGATCGTTGGCAGTAATATTAGCAACGTGAGTGTAGTGACCGTCATCGAAGGCTTCAGAAGCAAGAGTTTTGATGCCGATACCACCAAAGTCAAAATCAATATTACGCTTAGCAGTAAACTTAGCATTAGGCATGTCTGCATTAACATCTGCGATGTCTTGGTCTGAATATTGTATTTGGAAAATTTGATAAAGCATTTGATTTCTCTTTCGTTTGATTCTTTCTACTATTAACTTATAGCGAATCACGAAAAAGTTGTCAACACTTAAATTAAATTATTCGCCATCCCAACCATCTGCTGGTGGATATTCAGTAACAACGTCAGCGGCGGTAACCAATGAATCTACATTAATAGTAAATCCTTCTGCGCCTCTGTCCGTAACGTAGATGTGTCCAGCATCTCCATCAGTGTCAACAGCATAATACACACCCTCACCAGATGCGTTTTGATGTTCCCATTCGGCTGATACCAATGTTTGGTTTTCCCCTGCCTCAACAATCATTGCTTGTAGTTCTTCTAAAGTAAAATTATCCATTCTTTTTCTCCATAATTGATACGGCTTTATCATAATCTGCTTTATTGACAACGCCTTCACTTAATAATCTTTTTCTGTTTGCTAGATGTGCTGATTGAGTTTCATCTTTTGAACCACCATAGTAAGGAACGCAATGCCCCTCATCAGCCATTACTTCTGTGACCATACGATCATCGTCCATGATAAAGTCTCCAAGGATACGACCAAACTTACCCTTCATATCTTCACCATTCTTTGCGATTTGTGTTTTGAGAATACATTCTTTACCAAGTAACTCTTTAAGTCTCTTTTTAGCGGCTAAACCAAATACTTTCTCTACTTTATCGCTAGTACGTGACTCAGGGGTGTCGATACCCATAATGCGTACACGTTCGTCTGCTAAAACAACACCAAAACCTAATTCGATGTCACAATCAACGGTATCCCCATCAACAACCTTTACAATTTGCGCTCTATATTCATACATGACCTATTTCCTTTGTATTCTATTTTCTGAATTATTACTCAGTCTTATTTATTATAAATAGTAAACGAAGGAGACGAAATGGACTTTTTAACACTAGTCGGAGACGTAGGATTTCCAATTGCGGGTGCGCTTGCTGCTGGATTATTCGTTTTCATAACGCTTAAGTTTATCTTAGCGAGTGTTACAGATTCTGTCACTTCTTTGAAGAACATTATGACTGGTTTGGATAATAGAGTTCAAACTATGAATAATGATTTAGTGAAAATTGACGCACTTCTTAGTTATGCTTTAAATGTCAAACCTAATATTGATCGTATTGCGGCTAACGAAGGCAAAGATGATGCAAGGAGAGACTAATGTTATGGAAAGATTTGGTATTTACTAAGTTTGAAAATGGGTTTCGCATTCTCAATGGAAAGAACACAGAAGATAAGTTTTTCGTTATTGATGAGGTGAAATTAAAAATTGGTGATGAGTTTAGAGTAGGACCTAACGGTTACTTTGAACATATCGGCAACCCTTTGCAAGATTTGATTGATGAGGCTACGCGATGATTTGGATGGATTACAATATCAACCAAGCTGGCAGAAACTTCAAAATCGAAGGCGAATGGGAAGGTGAGGTTATGGGTGTCAAAAAAGATGGCACTGAAAAAGATTATTGGCTGTATAAGCCAGGTGATGTCTTTCGTGTAGACGAAAGAGGTTGGTTAGTTAAGATTTCTTCGACTGAAGGTGTCGTGAGAGATTAATAAAGGAATGTAAATATGGAGTTTGATTTAGCCAAGGCTGTGAGCGAATATGGTTTCCCAATCATAGCGGCAATGGGCATGGGCTATTTCATCTTCTTTATTTGGAAATGGGTGACGGAAACAATTGATCCAGTCATCGGTGAAACTATGTTCACCCTGATCAAATTAGTTGATCGTGTTCGGATGCTTGATAATGATATGATAAGATTAAACAGTAAGCTAAGTATGGTACTGGAATATAGAGCAAAACTTAACCCTCAGCGTGAGGATGAGTTGCATAGACTGGTACAAGAATACAAAGCGGGCAGTAAAGCTTTCAACTCAACAGGACGAGCAGATGATGAAGAAGATAATACTAGCGACAGCGCTACTACTGATAAGTAACGAAGTGGCGGCAAGCCCAATGACATGGGGATTTAAGAGTCCTGCATTCAATGGGCAAGGGTACTCTACACACGCACTCAGCGTGGAGCAACTTACGTTCAATCGTAAAAAAGAAATACAGGATGCGGCTGATGCAGAAGCAGATCGTATTGAGCGTGAATTAGAGAACTCTACATTAAACAAGTTCCTAAGAAACGTTGAATCAAGAATATACGCAACAATCTCGAAACAATTAGTAGACTCAATGTTTGCTGATTGCACTGATCCGTCAGGAGCCACATGCTCAACAAGCGGAACTGCCGACATCGAAGGGTCAGAGATAAGTTGGGAAAAAGACCTCGTAACAGGTCAGATCACATTAACCATTACAGGAGATGATGGTTCTGTGACAGAAATATCTATTCCAGGATTAGGGGAGTTTAACTTCTAATGCATGGCGATAGAGGAAATATGAAAATAGTATGGCTTATGGTAGCCTTATGTGTGGGATTGCACGTAGTAGTCATACCTATATGGATGTGGGGGTTAGGCTTATGAAGTTTGTTCTCACAACATGTATGGTATTGTTATTAGGTGGTTGTGCAACCCAACAAAGTCTTGATGTATTAAGCCAAATAGATAAATCACCTATAAATCAACCTAGTCCTATTGAAGGAAGGTTGGAAGCAGTACCAAAACTTGACGGTGAACTAATTCCAATCGCAGTGTATGAGTTCACTGATATGACTGGTCAAAGAAAACCTGGTGATGGTGTTGCTAATTTATCTAGCGCGGTTACTCAGGGTAGCGCGGCATGGGTAATCCAAGCATTACAAGATATTGGCGATGAAGGTTGGTTCCAAGTAATCGAACGTGTCGGTATGGACAATCTTATCAAAGAACGACAACTAATAAGAAACACAAGAGAAATATACAAAGATGAAGATGGTGAGGTAGAAGCCCTAAAGCCACTAATATTTGCTGGTCTTATATTAGAGGGCGGCATCGTTGGGTATGACAGTAACACAGCCGTTGGTGGTGTTGGTGTTAGGTATATGGGTATAGGAGCCTCTACTGAGTATAGGATAGACACCGTAACAGTTGTTATGCGCTTAGTTAGCGTAAGCACAGGTAAGGTTATAGTAAGTATAGCTACAGAAAAAACAGTAGCAAGTTATCGCTCTGGTGCAGATATTTTCAAATTTCTGGATTTAGGTACTAAAGCGTTGGAAGTAGAGAATGGTTATTCTGTAAATGAACCTGTCAATTATGCTGTTAGAGCGGCTATCGAACAAGGTATTATAGAGTTAGTATATGAAGGTGTGGACAAAAATCTGTGGAAATTTAAAGAGAAAGAAGAACAATAATGTTTAATAAGAAACTCATTTATGTAGTTTCGTCAATTTTCATTATGACAACAAGTGCTTGGGCGAACGACATTTATATTACTCAATCAGGGGATGATTTAGACCTTGATTTAGTACAAGACGGACAAGACAACGAATTTGGTAACGCCACAACTGGGGTTACTCTAAATGGTGATAGTATGACATTTTCTGTTACTCAACAGGGAAATTTCAATACCATTGCGGCGATCATAAAAGGCAACAATTATACAGGCGCTTGGGTTTTCACAGGCGACACTAATACAGTCGATATGTTATGTGACAGTACAGGTGGATTGAATTGTGAAGACATCACACTAAACATCACGACAACTGGCGATGATAATAATTTTTCATTCCATATTGGTGAAGTAGCTGATGCAGATACACTAATAGCCAACTTTACAGTTACTGGCGACAACTCTGATTACGACGTTGATATCGACGGAACAACTTCAACTGTTACTGTAGTTGCAAATAACTCAGCTAGTTTGAGTGCCGCAAGTGTAAATGGAGACGAAGGAAACTTCGTAGACATTGATGTTACTGGAAACGGTGACATACTAGGGAACGCAATTGATTTAACTATTGTTGGTGGTGGTTCCACATATGATATCAGTCAATCTGGTATTTACGATAATAAAATAGTTGGGAGTTTTACAGGTGATGGACAAGATGTCGATATTACGCAAAGCGATTAATATAATAAATGAAATGGCGTATCATTATAAAGAAGCTCATGGTGACATGGTTAATCTTGATGCCAACATCCATTTATGGAGAGGCAGGTAAGATAGACCAATTCAATGGGTCAGGTGTTCTTGAAAGAAACAGTGATGTCATTGAAGGGGGCAAAGGTGTTGGTGTTGAGTCTATGGACACAGCCATCACAGAAAAAGGTAGCATGCGTATCAGCTTTGTTGATGAGACGCTTGTTGACCTTAAAGCTCACACACGTCTATTGATTGACGATTTTGTCTATGACCCTGCTGCTGGCAAGGGTGCTTTGAGTTTGAAGACTACATTAGGCACGGTTAGGTATGCCAGTGGTCAGATAGCTAAAAGAAACAGACGAAACGTAAGTATCAAAACACCAGCCGCGACGATTGGTGTTAGAGGAACTGACTTTATTATGGTTGTTGATGAGGCTGGTGGGACAATGGTTACACTACTACCAAGCTGTGATGTTGGTGGGAGTTGTGTGACTGGTGAAATATCAGTAGAGACTGACGTAGGTTATGTTATCATGAACCAAGCATTCCAAGCGACTATGGTGCGAAGTTCTTTTGATAGACCACTACCACCAAGGATACTTGACTTATCAGAGCGTGACATTACTAACCTTCTCATCCTAAGGGAGAGTACGCCATATGATGAAGCACCACTATCGGATGAGGAAGAAGAAGTTGTAATTGATGTACTTGATGTTGATTTCCTAAAGTACGATGGCTTAGATTCTGATGCTCTTGTAGATAGTATCAAGGATATTTGGAATACTGATCTAAAAGATTCAGACTATTACTTAGAAGATTTGTTAAATGACATTTTAGATCAGTTAAGCTTGCAATTAGCCAATCTCATGAGATCAGAACTTGAGAAGCAAAACGAAGAATTTTTCAAAGTGAGGCGTATGGGCTACGATCCTGTCACACGCATTTTAATAGAGATGGAAGAACCTAACTACCATTTCAATAGAACGGACAAATCATTAGAACACACTGTAGATTTGTACTTAAACAATAACTACGGATACATATTAAATTTGGAGCAACAAAGTGTCGAGATATACGATTACCGCATGGGTGTTGGCAATAACACTATTGACATTCGCCAACAACAGTAGCGCTAACGAAATATACATCAACCAAGTTGGTGATGATCTTACCATGACTGTGGTTCAAGATGGTAGTGACAACTACTTTCAGTATTGTGCTATCAACAATGATTCAAATTGTACAGATGTGAACGGCAACGCACATAATTGGGCAGATGGAGTTGCAAGTGACGATAGTATAGTTATGAGTGGTACAGTTGGAGATGATAACACGGTTGTTGTAGCACATGCTGCTGGTCAGAACAACGGTAACAGTAATGAAAGTTATATTGGAATTATAGGTGACCGCAATAAAGTACAAAACCTTTTTGCAAACCACAGTTCTGGAAGTAATCAATATAGCACTCAAGATTGGGGTGGTGTTAAAGAAACTAATATCCTCATTGATGGAGATGATAATACAGTAAAAGTATCAAGTGATAGTTATGGAGAAGCATTCAGTGAGATTGAAGTAACTGGTGATGACAATAGTGTAATCCTATATCAAAGGTCATTGAACAATACCGCTTCAATAGACGTAACAAATGCAGGTGGCGCTGTCAGTGTTAATGTTCAACAACTTGGTAGTGGTTGGCAAGACACTGCACTCAACTCAGCAAACATCACAAGCTATTGTACAAATTCAAATGGTTGTACAGTTAATATGACACAATATTGATATAATAAATAGAATAAAAAGGGGACATGAATGCAAGGTACACCAAGAACATGTAAAAAATGTGGTCACAAATGTCATTGTTATAGGCCAGATTGTGATGAATGTGTTAATGATGTATGTACCGTATGCGATTGTAAAGAAGATGATGGATAAGATTATATATTTACCAATCTTGTTGGTTTTTTTATTAGGATGGTATCTTGCCGTAACTCCTAGTCTAAGTGAAAGATACTGGAAAAGCATAGGTCCTAGTTGGGACGCTTTTTTAAATCCAGTTAATCAAGAGGAATTGACAAAGTGAGAAAGATATTATTTTCGCCCATATGGGCAGTAACTATGCTAGGCGTCTTCGCTTGGCTATATACAGTCAACCCATCCTTTATTGAAAGCATGCGTTTACGTTATTTCGATCAGTTAATTGTAAGCCAAGAAATTGTCCCAAATAACATTTACGCAGTTAATATAGATGAAGAAGCATTGAACCAATATGGTCAGTGGCCTTTCCCTCGTGGCGAATACGGTGCTATTATCAAAGATTTATATGATCGTGGCGCTGGGCTTGTGGTGTTTAACGTACTCATGAGTGAAGAAGATAGATCAGGGCAAGACGAACTACTTGCAACAACCTTGCAAAACTACCCTGCCATAGTAACAATGTTAGGAACTGAGGAGAATAAAAATGAGCCAATTAATCCGGGAGCCGCTATTATTAATAGCGATTATATGCATGTTATTCCAAGCGTACCTGGCATTACAGCTAACATCGATGTCATTGAGTCTAATGCACTGGGGTCAGGAATCATCAACACCTTCCCAGAAATAGATGGTGTTACTAGACGCGCACCTTTAGTTTTTGAGAGCGGTGGCACGTTATATCCAAACGTTACAATGGAAGTATTGCGTGTTCTTGCTGGTGATCCAAGCTTCCAAATCAAGTTATCACCTTTGGGCGTAGATAAATTAAGAATACCTCAATTCGGTATTATACCAACTAACGAAGCTGGTGAAGTATGGATTGATTGGTCGCAAGGATACAACTCAGTAAGTCTCATGGACATGCCAGATGACTTTGGCGGTGCTGTTGTGTTTGTAGGTACGACTGCATCAGGTATTACTCAGCCAGTCGCCACAGCAATGGGTTCTGTCTTCCCACATGAAATACAGGCGGCAATGCTTGGTACTGTATTTAACGAGAGTAACATCACACGAAATGCAGATGCGAAAGCATGGGGCGAGTTAGCCGCATTAGTTGTGAGTGGTCTTATCATTATATTTTTATCATATTGGACTTTCATAGGTCTTGGTGTTTTTGTCATGACAATCACTGGACTTATTGGGGGTTCCATCTATGTCTTTACTACTTCGAATATTCTTACTGATGGCGTTACCATTAGTGCTATGCTCTTGCTCGTTGGTCTTGTACAGTATGTACTCAGGTTTGTAGATGAGTTTCTACAGAAGCAAGCAATCAAAAAACAATTCGCAGGTTACGCTTCGCCAGAAGTAGTACGCCTACTTCAAGAAAATCCTGCTCTTGTCAAAGAAGGCATGAAGAAGGAAGTCTCTATCGTATTCAGCGATTTGCGTGGCTTCACTCCATTGGGCGAAAGCTTTGGTGATAACGTTAAAGGTCTTACTGATGTCATGAATGGTTACATGGATGCAATTACTAAGCCAGTCTTAGACGCAAACGGAATGATCATTAAGTACATTGGTGACGCCTCTATGCATATTCACAACGCACCTATCAATGATCCAGATCATCCTAGAAATGGTGTCAAAACATGTTTCCGTATGTTGAGGGCGGTAGATGAGTTTAGCGCTAAGCTTGTTGCTGCTGGGAAACCACCTGTTGCTATGGGCGCTGGGATCAACACAGGACTTGGTTACATTGGTGAGATGGGATCGACTGCAAGACACAGCTATGACATTCTTGGAGATGCGGTATCCACAGCGGCTAGATTAGAAAGTGCCTGTAAGGGTTATGGTGTTGTGTTGATTGTCGGACCTTCTACATACCAAGCTACCAAGAAAGATTTCTTTTACCTTCAACTTGATTGCCTTGCAGTAAAAGGAAAGACAGTTGGGTTGGACATATACACAGCACTAGACTTGAGTGGATCAGACAAGGCATTCAATAGTGCAAACCAACTAAGTCATAACTTCATGCACAAGTGTTATAAAGAACAGAAGTTCTCTGAAGCTATCACTATCTGTGAACAACTAAAGGGAAGCTTTAATGGTAAAATGGATGAATATTACGACATTTGGATTGAGCGTTGTGGATATATGGCAACCCAAGACTTGCCTCCATATTGGGATGGAATTTTCAGAGCAACAACTAAATAATAAGGACAGAAAACATGGCGATGAATAAATGTGCTGACATGGCAAAATGCGCTCAAATTGCGTACATGGATGGCAAAGAAGCAAAAAAAGAATACAAGAAACTAGGATATACCTCACATAAATTCATTGAGAAAGATGGCGCACAAGTGCATGTCATATCAAATAAAGATGAATTGGTGTTATGTTTCAGAGGCACAGAACCAGGAGAGCTATCTGATATTAAAGCAGATTTAAATGCCTTGCCTGATCGTGCTGAAAATGGTAATGGATTTGTACATAATGGATTTCAAGAAGAAGTCAATAAGCTTTGGGATCAGATTGTAGCACTACCAAGTGTTGCAAAAAATTCCAAGAAATTTTACATATGCGGTCATTCTTTGGGAGCGGCTATGGCAACTATTGCCACTAGTAGACTACAAGACAAGGTAGACGCACTCTATACTTACGGATCGCCAAGAACAGGGACTAAGAAATTTGTCACATCAATTAGAACGCCTCATTATCGCCATGTTAATAATAATGACATGGTTACTTGCGTACCATTTGCTTTGTTGGGATACAGACACAATGCATCACCACGGTACATCAATTACTACGGAAATATTAGAGCCTGCACAAAATGGCAACGCACCAAAGACAAGTGGCGTGGTAGATGGAGAGCCTTAAAAAAGGGAATGCCATTCGATGGTGCTTATGATCACGGTATGAACCATTATTGTAAATACACGGAGAAAAATGATGATAAGTAGAATGTTGGAAGATACATTGTGGATTTACACAGCAATAGGTGGATCGATAATTGGTGCAGTTGTACTTGCTTATTTAAGTACAACACGCATTGGTCTTTGGGGTTACGCAAAGATAGACAATGCAATGGACTTCCTTGTGGAACGTTGGGGTTGGACTTGGTTAGAGCAACCAGAAGACGCATGGCGTAAGAAGTATCCAAAGATAACAGCTAAGATCGATGAGATTGAAGCACGTCTGGATGCAGTGGAGCCAAAGAAGTTAGGTGGAAAGACACCAAAATAACTTGACATCAGTTTGTTTATCGTTTAAAGTGTTTTGATAACAAATAAAGGATGATTCAATGCGAGTAGAAGTCTACTACAACTTACATAAACATCTATTCAGTGTACGTCACAAGGGAAAAGTTATTTCTCATAGCTATGACGTACAACTTGAAGACGTAACATTTGCAGTTCAAAAAGCAGGTCGTGAAAAGGTTATTAGTGAAGGACGTAAGAATGTACACGCTTTCGTGCGTGGCACACTAGTTGAAACGACAGAAACCAACAAAAATGGGACATCTGTAACGTACAATCCTTATAAATACAAGTGCTTCGTCAATAAAGTTGACGGACAGCCACGTTATAGCGCAAAGGCGGTTACTCTATCCAAAAGGGAAGGCTTACCGCCCAATATAGTGGCAATTGATTAACATTATGTTAACCAAACAAAACTAGGAGAAAAACTATGAATTGGATTAAAAGTAGATGTACTGAGCGTACATCATTAGACGGAGCCGTGCTAATTGGCACAGGTATCGCAATGGTGTTAGCACCAATGAGTTTAGTAGCGTATGGCATGATTGCTTACGGTGCATGGACTATTTGGAAATCTGAATAAATGAAAATTCAAGTCACAGATAGAGCCAAAAGTTATTTAAAGACTGTAGGCAAACCAAACGTATCACTTAACGTAAAAGGTGGTGGATGTTCTGGTTTTCAATATGAGTGGGGTGTTACCGATAAGGAACCCACTGTTGAAAATCTGTGGCTTGATCCCATGGCAGAGATGTTCATCTTTGGATGTACAATTGACTACATTGAAGAACTGGGAGGAAGTTACCTCAAAGTAGTCAATCCCAACGCAACAGCTTCATGCGGTTGCGGTGAAAGTTTTGCTGTTTAGAGAATGTATTCGTCGTTCTCATTCTCCCAAATACCGATAGCGTTTCGCATACCGATTGCTAACCAATCGTAACCCGCTTGTTCAGATAGGCGCTCATATTCAGCGATCACTTCATCAAGTTGCTCACGATCCAACAGATCGACTTCTTCGACGCCAAAGTGTTCAGTGACCAATCCAATAGCCCAGTCAGTCATTTCACCTTCTAGCCAATCCATCATTTTGTGTGGTCTGCGTACTTCAAATTTACTCATCGTATTCTCCTTTAATTAAAAAATCCAATTACAAAAAGTACCAATAATGAATATCCAAATTATCCATCCAATCCAATCATGGTCGTCGCCTATTAGACCTTTACTTTTTGCACAGTCATAACAGTAACGGTACTTACTATCGCATTTATTTGAGCAAAAGAAAGAACCGCAATTCTTCTTACTCATGCTCACCGCCGTTCGCTCGACCATTATAAGCACCAAATACATTTGGCTTACGTTTCGCTGTTTCGAATGTTGCTACTGTTACTGCAACTGCGGCTAGTAGTAATACGTGTAGAAGCATACTAACAACTCCTGCCCACATGCTACCTACGATAATAGCAAATACGATACACCACATCCATGCAAGAACTTGCATAATCATATGTCGTGTACTAAAATCTGGAATACTACTCAATGGATTCTTTTCGTGATCCATTACTACATTCCAACAATTATATACCCATTCGTTCATATTTTTCTCCTTAATTAATAAGTCAAGCATACCTCACGATTCGTTTTATGTCAAGTAAAAAATTCTTCCAACGTAACCTCAGTAGATATGGCATCAATTCTAGCCTTGGCAATCTCCAAGTAGTTTTCGTCTAGTTCAATACCAATGAAGTTAAACCCACCTAGCTTCGCACCACGTCCTGTAGAACCACTACCCATGAACGGATCAAGGGTTGTACCACCTTTTGGTGTCACCATAG
>Ga0206682_10002562_pt1 | contig 16367 bp, 13 predicted proteins | sample M240m12015metaG_FD_155444 | JGI IMG/M metagenome (GOLD analysis project Ga0206682, IMG submission 155444) | Ammonia-oxidizing marine archaeal communities from Monterey Bay, California, United States - M2 40m 12015 | ecosystem: Environmental > Aquatic > Marine > Intertidal zone | place: USA... | reverse complement strand
ACCTCCATACACGTGATAATAGGGTTTCGCATCGTCTACAGCAATTTTATAAAACTGAGTAATTGGTAAATTATCAATAAACTTCCAATTTTTAGTACGATCGAAACTCTCATACAGGCCTCCATCACATCCAACCAACATATAATTGGGATCGTCTTTTTTAAACGCCACGGCGTGATTGTCTACATGCTTTTCTTGTTCATTCATTTGATTGAAGGTCTTTCCACCATCAAAGGATACCAGCATATAGTTATTCGCTAAATAAAGTTCATCAAAATTATGAGGTGAGACATATAATTCCTGATAATAATGCGGTCCAGTACCTCCGGAAATTGCATCGCTCATTTTTGTCCATGACGCCCCTTGATCTTCACTTTTAAAAACACCGCCTTTTCTTCTATCCAATTCTATTGCAGCATAAATAACATCGGGTTTTTGAGGTGAGATTGCCAACCCAATTTTCCCCATATTAGTGGTCGGTAGTCCTTTACTGAGCTTGCCCCATATTTCTCCACCATCTGTTGACTTATAAATAGCTGTTCCTGGACCTCCACCCATATAGCCAGCAACTGTTCGATGGCGTTGCCATGTAGCCGCGTACAATACATCAGGGTTTCTTGGATCAATGAGTAAATCGGTAGCACCAACCCATTGGTCATCACCTAGTGTGCGCTTCCATGTTTTTCCCCCATTGATTGATTTATAGACTCCTCGTTCGCCACCACTACTCCATAGCGGCCCTTGTGAAGCAACCCACATAATGTTAGAATTCGTTGGGTGAATAATAATTTTAGAAAGGTGTTCTGATTTTTTAAGCCCCATATTTTCCCATGAATCTCCCCCATCTTCACTTTTATATACACCATCTCCATAGCCCACATGTCTCCCTCCTACATTTTCTCCTGTCCCTACCCAAACTATTTCTGGATTTTGTGGGTCTAGAGCAATACATCCTATCGAATAACTAACTTGATTGTCCAATAAAGAATTCCATGTAGTTCCGGCATTTTCTGTTTTCCAAACTCCTCCAGATCCAACTGCAACATACCAAATGTTTTCGTTGTTTGGGTGAATCACAATATCTGCAACTCTACCAGACATCAATGAAGGTCCAATACTTCTGAATTTTAATCCATTATAAATAGAGCTTGTATCAATTTTAATGGTAGGATTGGTTGTTTTAGGCTTTTGAGCAAAACTTATAGAAATTAAGCTGAAAAAAATAAACACGAAACTATTTACTTTTATACTCTTCTGTATATCGAATATTTGTAACATTTTTGATGAGTTTAGAAAATAAAAATAGGAAATAAATTATAATTTTTCATGTAATTGAAAAATACAAAGAATATCAAGATCTAATTCTTAACCAACTCTAGCAATAAATTGTGTAGTGTTACAAAAAGTTTTTTAGGTTTTTATTCCGATTGAAGGAGCTGTTCTACAAATTGCTAAACATCTTTAATTTGCTTTCGTAAAAGCGACTTTTAACCCAAAAATGATCAATGCCACTCCCACAAGAGTTTCAATTCTTTTTTGATATCGTTCAAATTTTTTAAGAATTATCGGATGAGAAAAGAAATAAGCAACGCAATAAAACCAAATAAAATGTGCCAAAGAAATGATTCCTCCATAAATAATTTGAACAAGCAAAGACGTTTCTGTATCAACGATTTGTGTAAATATACTCAAGAAAAAGATGGTCGTTTTTGGATTCAAGGCATTCGTAATAAAACCAATTTTAAATGATTCAAATTTACTGATGTCCTTTACCTTGAGATCTTTAACGACATCTTGTTGAATCCTTGATTTAGAAAAAATTGTTTTGACTCCAATAAAAATTAAATACGCAGCTCCTATATACTTAATGATAGAAAAAAGGAAAATAGATTTTGATATTAATATTGCTAATCCTGCAATTGAGTATGCAACATGTAGCCATATTGCAATGCTTATTCCAGTAGCAGTATATATTCCAGCTGTCTTGTTGTACATCATACTATTTCTTGAAACCATAAAAAAATCAGGTCCTGGACTAATCGCCATAAAAATAGATATGCTTGTAATTGTCAAAAACTCCGTTGATTCTGTAAAAATTGATAATTCCATTTTTAATATTTTATAGGGGTAAGTATTTATTTCATCTACTCTGGGGTATTAAAAATATTTAATTATGAGACTCCTACATGTTCATTTGTCTGTGTTTTACTGTCCAAAATATAAAAGATAAACAACGAACAAGGATCGAAAGTGTGTATTTAGATGAAATGCGGTTTTTATAAGGTAAAAAAGAACTTAGCGACCTTATGTATTCTGTGTATCAAGTTTTAAATGATTCCCCTTTTCAAGTTTATTTTCCCCAGATTGTGTTTTCAAATTGTTGCCAACGTTCTCGGCTATGAGTAGTTGCGTGGGTTAACACTTAACTTTGCAAGCACACACCAAACTGAAAATCCGCGAGGATTTTGGCAAGTAAACAAAAAACAAGTAATTAATTTTGTACGGTGTTGGCGTGTCATTTATTCAATCGTAAATGGAATTACAATTTTCTTTCTTAATTTTTCTCCTTCAAATTCGGCTGGACTCCATTTTCCTTCCATAAGTTTTGTAACTCTTATTGCTTCATTATCTAATATTTTATTAATTCCTTTTAAAACTTTCAAATTTTTCAATTCTCCATTTTCAAGTAAAATTCCTCCAACATATATTTTACCTTTTGTTTTATTTAGTTCTAAATGTTTAAAATTCTCTTTAGTAAAATTAACAATCCCTATATTTCCATTTTCAAAAGTTGGCGGTTTGTCAGTATATAAAAGTCCTCTAAACCTTCCATTTCCAGTTTTAATTTTTTTTTCTTTTAAAGGACCTTCGTTAGTTAAAATATTGGTTTCAAAGTCAAAGGTTTGAATTAATTCATTTCTATTATTGTAAAATTTCCAAATTTTAATTCTTTTTCCATTTTCAAAAACTCCTTCCGCGCTTTTAGTTTTATTTTTATGGAATATTTCCCATTTTCCGCTTTTAAGATTATTAGTAAAATTTCCTTTTTCTAGAACAACTCTATTAGTTACTAATTTGTATAAGCCGTGTTTTATTGATTTATCTGACTTTAAAACATAATAAGTTTCAATTGAATTATTATTTAATTGATTTTTTATTTTCTTAACTGATTGACTATAAATTAGAAATGGTATTAATAGAAAGTTCAGTAATAGTATTTTTATCATCGTGTTCGTTTTTTATTTTGCCTAACGGTCTCGGCTATGAGTAGTTGCAGATTTTACGCATTAATTTCTCGGTTGATAACTGACTTTTTTTAATTGTTAATCTTTTGTTTAAGTACTAAAACCGCTATGCACTCATACAATGTTAGCAAAAGTGTGTGTTCTAATCGCCACAAATAGGGTCGTTATTACACGGAGTAGCATTCTCATAATCTTCTTGGGTAAGTGTCATATCGTAAACACTAACAGACTCTTGTGTATAACTGGAAATTCTAAAAATGTTTTTCTGTTCTGGGGTAAATACCCCTCCTTGTTGACTATACTTATGAATTAAATAACGATCATTTAATACTATAACTGCTGAGTCTCCACTAGATTCAAGAGGAACATAATCTCCTAAAGAAGATCCTAAATTGGCTTCGGTTAAGGAAAAAATAATTAAATCTGAAGGAAGGGTCGGTAATCCAAATCCTCGGATTAAATTTTTCGTGCTTCTATCGTGTATTGATATTTTTATTTCTGAATTTGTCTTATTTTCTATTCCAAAACTTACATATTCTGGTCTATCAGAGTCAGGACATCCGTACAATAATAATACTGAAAGTATTGACATATATTTAATTTTTCTAATCATCACTCCAATTGTTAAAAAGTTCATTTAAATTATTTTCGGTGGGGTCATTGTAAAATCCTTTTATTCGATCTTTCCATTCTCCCCAAACGTCCGAGCCTCGCAAAGCGTTTTCTAATTGTCTAATGCTATAACTGCTTGCTCTGTCTATTGGCCCACTTGTTCCAACGCTAATTGATTGATTTTCGTTATCAATCATGTCGTAACCACAGGTGGTATAAAACTCATTGTTTTTACTACTTCTACAACCTTGAAATTGTAGAGGACTCATAGCGCGTTCAAATTAAAAAGAATATGAAGTAAAAACAAAAAAACCACCTGAATACAGATGGTTTTTAGTTAAAGCGTTTTAATTTCTAGATGAATCAAAAATTATAGATCAAATTTGATTCCTTGCGCTAGAGGCAATTCATCTGAATAGTTAATGGTATTTGTTTGTCTGCGCATGTACACTTTCCAGGCATCAGATCCAGACTCGCGACCGCCACCAGTTTCTTTTTCTCCTCCAAAAGCACCCCCAATTTCGGCACCAGAAGTTCCAATATTTACATTGGCAATCCCACAGTCAGACCCTGCATAAGACAAGAACTTTTCGGCCTCTTTTAATTCATTGGTCATGATGGCTGAAGACAAGCCTTGGGCAACAGCATTTTGTTTTTCGATGGCATTTTCTACACCCCCTGTATATTTCATTAGATATAAGACTGGTGCAAAGGTTTCGTGCTGTACAATTTCAAAATGATTTTCGGCTTCAATAATCGCGGGTTTTACATAACAGCCACTTTCATATCCTTCGCCTTCCAATACACCCCCATCAACCAATACATGACCGCCTTCTGCTTTGGCTTTTTCTATGGCCGCTAAATAAGTATTTACCGCATCATGATCTATCAAAGGCCCCATATGATTCTTTTCGTCTAAAGGGTTTCCAATCGTTAATTGCCCATAAGCTCCTACAATCGCATCTCGTACCTTATCATATACAGATTCATGTATAATTAATCTTCGGGTAGAGGTACAACGTTGTCCACAAGTTCCAACAGCTCCAAAAACAGCTCCTGGGACTACCACTTTCAAATCTGCTGTTGGCGTAATAATAATGGCATTGTTTCCTCCTAATTCTAATAAGGATTTTCCAAAACGTTGGGCAACCGTAGCCCCAACAATTCTTCCCATTCGAGTAGAACCGGTTGCAGATATTAAAGGAATACGCGCATCAGTAGTCATCATTTCACCCACAGTATAATCTCCACTAATGATACAAGAAATCCCTTCAGGTAAATCGTGTTGTTGTAAAACATCTGCAATGATATTCTGACAAGCCACAGCACATAAAGGAGCTTTTTCAGATCCTTTCCACACACAAACATCTCCACAAATCCAAGCCAAGGCAGTATTCCAAGCCCAAACAGCTACAGGAAAATTAAATGCCGAAATAATACCAACAACTCCGATAGGATGCCATTGCTCTCTCATTACATGACCTGGGCGTTCAGAAGGGATGGTTTGCCCGTTTAATTGTCTAGACAATCCAACGGCAAAGTCACAGATGTCTATCATTTCTTGCACCTCGCCATAGCCTTCTTGTAAAGATTTCCCCATTTCATAAGAAACCAACTTTCCTAACGGCTCTTTTAGTTCTCGTAATTTATTTCCAAACTGACGTACAATTTCTCCTCTCTGAGGAGCTGGCACTTCTCTAAAAGTCTGAAACGCTGCGGTAGCAGTTTCAAGTACCTTTTCATAATCTTCTCTTGTAGTTGCTTTTACCTTCCCAATCAATTTCCCGTCAACAGGAGAATAACTTGCGATGAGCGCTCCATTTGAAAAATGAATAGCTCCTGTGGAGGTCCCTTCATTTATATCTTGAACCCCTAATTTTTGTAAGGCCTCTTTTATTCCAAAGTCTGTCATTTTACAATGTTATTTTTGTTAAAATTCAAAAAACGAATTTACAAATAATTTTGATAGTTTATAAATTAAACAAAAAATAGTATTATTGTTTAAAATTTAACAATAATACTATTTTATATCATTTAAAAAGGTAGCTGACCTAATAGAACTATTTTACAGGAACAACTACTTCTTCAAAAATTTCTGAACCTGTGCTATCTAGTCCTTTATAAAATTTAAAAACATAGTCTTCCTTTTGAGTGGCTTTTACGGTAAATTTAGTTTGTTCCTCAATAAGTGCCTCAGTACAAAACAAATCTAATTCGACAATTGCTGAAACTGCAACTGTACTTGTAGTCCCTTTCACCTCCTTATAAATTTGATCAAATGAATAGCAGCCATTTAACAAAAAATAAGTCATTGTAATTGTATCTGTTTCACCAAAAGTAAAACTTTTAGGAGTGATTGCTGAGTCTATTGGCAGGAACTCATAACGATAGTTTGGATCATCGGAGACTTTATTTAAAAAATAGTTTGGACCTTCTTGGTCATTATCTAAACAAGAATAAAAAACAAGTAATCCAGTGAAAAGCCACCACCATTTTTTCATTTTTTTTAGTTTTAAAAAATTTGAATCATAAAGTTATGAAATAAATTAAAAAGGTTGCGTGTAATACTCTTATTTTTGCATAGAGAATGTACAACAAGATTTTTAACATACAAACCCCTGAAGATTTTAAGCAAGTGGCTTTCAGTGTTTTTAGACATCAGTTTGAAAACAATAAAGTATACCGTTCTTTTTGTGATTTATTATACATTCACCCTTCAGATGTTCATACCCTTGAAGACATCCCTTTTTTGCCCATTGAATTTTTTAAGAGTAAAAAAATCATCTCCTCACTAGAGGAAGTGCAAGAAGTTTTTACAAGTTCAGGAACGACAGGAAGCGTCACAAGCAAGCATTATGTATCAGATATTGAATTCTATAAAGAAAGTTACTTAAAAGGATTTGCTCATTTTTATGGAAATATAGAAGACTATGCTGTTCTCGCTTTATTGCCCAATTATTTGGAAAGAAAAGGTTCTTCTTTGGTGTATATGGTGGCTGATTTAATACAAAGATCTAAAAACAAAAAAAGTGGCTTTTATCTCAATAATATAGAAGAATTGGCTAAAAAACTGATAAAAATTGACCAAAAAGGGCAAAAAACACTCTTAATTGGAGTTTCTTTTGCTTTGATGGACCTCATAGAAAAATGCCAATTTGAGTTAAAAAACACCATTATTATGGAAACTGGCGGAATGAAGGGAAGAAGAAAAGAATTGGTTAGAAACGAATTGCATGCTCTTTTACAACAGGGCTTTGGAGTAAAAAACATTCACTCAGAATATGGAATGACCGAATTGCTGAGCCAAGGATATTCAAATGGAAATGGCGTTTTTGAGACTCCTCCTTGGATGAAAGTTATAACCAGAGATCCAGAAGATGCCCTTAGCATTCAAAAAAATGGAAAAACTGGAGGAATCAACATTATTGATTTGGCCAACTATAATTCTTGCGCTTTTATTGCCACCCAAGATTTAGGAAAAGTACACCAAAACGGAACTTTTGAAATTATTGGCCGTTTTGACAACTCTGATATAAGAGGTTGTAACTTACTGGTTTTGTAAAATTTAATGATCGTTCATTGCGTTCCAGCCTTGCGCTTTTAATGGAATGTCTTGATTTGCCCTAGTAACTAATTGTAAGCCTTGATTTTCTGCTGTAATATGACCAATAATAGAAAAATTTGGATTTCCTTTGAGTTGATCAAAATTAGCGATGGGCACGGTAAATAAAAGTTCGTAGTCTTCCCCTCCACTTAAGGCAACCATGGTAGAATCTAACTCAAATTCTTCACAGGCAGAAATTACCTGAGGATCTAAAGGCAACTTGTCTTCATAGATCTTACAACCTACTTTACTTTGAGTACAAATATGAAACAACTCTGAAGATAATCCATCAGAAATATCAATCATTGAAGTTGGTTGTATCTCCAACTCTTTTAACAAGCCTGAAATATCTTTGCGCGCTTCAGGTTTTAATTGACGCTCAATTAAATAGGTATACTTATCTAAATCGGGTTGATTATTAGGATCTACTTTAAAGACTTGTTTTTCTCTTTCCAAGACCTGCAAACCAAGATATGCTGCACCCAAATCTCCAGAAACAACAATTAAATCGGTTTCTTTTGCGCCATCTCTATATACAATTTCTTCTTTCTCAGCTTTCCCTATTGCAGTCACAGAAATCAAAATTCCTTTGGTAGAAGACGTAGTATCTCCACCAACTAAATCAATTTTATACGTTTCACATGCCAATTGAATTCCAGCATACAATTCCTCTATTGCTTCCAGGGGAAATCTATTAGATACCGCAATAGAAACCGTAATTTGTTCTGCTGTACCGTTCATTGCATATACATCTGAAAGATTGACCATTACCGCTTTGTACCCTAAATGTTTAAGCGGCATATAACTTAAATCAAAATGCACTCCTTCAATCAACAAATCTGTGCTAACCAGTGTTTGTTTTTCAGAAGCATCCAGAACAGCAGCATCATCTCCAATTGCTTTCACTGATGTGGAGTTTTCTACCTTAAAATATTTTGTAATATGCTTAATTAAACCAAACTCTCCAAGTTCAGCTAAGGATGTCTTTTGTGTATTCTTATCTTCTAACATCTTGCAAAGATAGGAACATTCTGAAAAAGGAAAGAACTCCTTTAAAGCCTATATTTGTTTATTTTCAGTATTTTTATACGTGATGAAAAAACTGATGATCTTTTTTATATTCGTTTTTCAAGCTATTGGAGCGCAAACTCCTTGTTCAAATGGTTTTGCTGGAGAGTACCCCTGTAATGACTATGATTTAATGTCTCGAATTCCCGTAGAAACTCTTGCAAATAAAAACGGCAACCCAGAAGGCAGTGATATTTGGGGATGGACAGACCCCACAACAGGAAAAGAATATGCTATTGCGGCCATGACAAATAGTACTGCTTTTGTAGATATTACAGATCCTGTCAACCCTATTTTTCTAGGAAGATTAGATTCTAATGCAGGAAACAACTACTGGAGAGATGTGAAGGTATATGACAATCATGCTTTTATTGTGGCTGATAATGTTGGAGCACACGGTATGCAAGTGTTCGATTTAACAAAATTAAGAGGCCTAACTTCCGAACAAACCTTTACATCAGACGCAATTTACACTACCGACGACTTGGGTAGTTGTCATAATATTTTTATAAACGAAGATACGGGGATTGCCTACCTGGTCGGCTGTAAAGGCCCATTAAATGCCAGTTTACACAGTGGTGGCCCTATTTTTGTTGATATTTCAGATCCTAAAAATCCAAGAAAGATAAATCATTACTCCGCAGCCGGTTATTCACATGATGCACAAGTGGTAAATTATATTGGACCCGATACAGCTTATACCAATAAAGAAATATATGTAGGTAGCAACGAAACAAAAATATCCATCTTAGATGTTACCGATAAAAATAATGTAATCTTAATCGCAGAAATAGTGTATGATCAACTTGGTTACACACATCAGGGTTGGTTTACAGAGGATCATCGTTATTTTATTGTAGGAGACGAGTTGGATGAAAGAGACCTTGGATTGAATACAAGAACATTGATCTTTGATTTTTCAGATCTAAACAATCCTGTATTATCCTCTACCTATTATGGCTCTTCAAGTGCCATAGATCATAATGGGTATGTAAAAGACAACCACTACTTTATGGCAAGCTACAGAGCAGGATTTCGTGTATTGGATCTTACCAACATTTCAAATCCCACAAATTCGGTGACAGAAGTGGGTTACTTTGATACTTATCCAGAAAACAACAATACTGCTTTAAATGGAGCATGGAGCGTATACCCCTACTTTGGTAGTGGGAACATTATCATCAATGACATAGAAAAAGGTTTATTTATTGTCCGAAAAAGTGGGACTCTAGATATACATACAATAAAAAGATCTCCTAGCTTTTCAATGTTTCCAAATCCAGCAACAAATACAACAACAATCAACGCTAGTAATAATCTTGTTATTCAAAATATCAAACTCTTTTCGATACTCGGTCAAAAAGTTTTTGAAAAAAAGAATCTTAATGAACTGAAATACGTTCTGAAAACAGGTTCTTTGAAAACAGGAATATATCTGATTAAAATAAACGATCAATTCACACAAAAATTAATAATTCAGAAATAATAATCGATGCGACAAAGATATTTTATAATTATGCTCACGCATGTTTTTTGTCTTATCTTTTTATGGAATTGCTCTAAAAAAGAAGAGTTAACCCCTCCTGAAATTATAATTACCGGCGAACTAGACTATACGCAAACAGTGGGCGGTTCAAAAAATGACGTTTTAAAATCAATCATAAAAACCGACGATGGAGGGTATGCTATTTTAGGTTATACTCAAAGTAATGACGGAGATATCAGTATGAAAGAAATGGAAAACTTCGATTTTTGGATATTAAAATTTGGTGTGAATAACAATCTTATTTGGCAACGAACTTTTGGGGGTTCAAAAGATGATCGAGGAGCAGACCTTATCAATACCTCTGATGGGGGATTTGCCCTCTTAGGCTATAGCAATAGTTCAGACAACAACCTCACTTCAAATGCAGGATCTCAAGATTTTTGGATCCTAAAACTATCTCCAGAGGGAGAAATCAATTGGCAAAAAACCTTTGGATTTTCTGGGAGAGATTATGGCACAACACTTTTAGAAACTGAAGATGGTGGTTTTCTTATTACAGGTGTTATAGATGTTTCTGCTTCTAACGGACAAGGAATTGCGAAAAATAAGATGGTAACTCATGCAGGAGGAGATTTTTGGGCCTTAAAAATCGATGCTGCAGGAATAGTAGAATGGAGCAACTATTACGGAGGGTCGTTTACAGATACCCCTTTAGGAGTTGTTGCTACCGCTGACAATGGATTTATTGTGGTAGGTTCTTCAGACAGTAACGATGTAGACATTACAGACAACAAAGGGTCTTATGATTTTTGGGTGATTAAAATTTCCTCAGACGGAACTCTTGTTTGGGACAAAAGCTTTGGAGGCTCAGAAATTGATGAAGCGAGAGCCATATGTTCTACTCATGATGGTAATTTTATGGTGGTTGGCGACACACGAAGTTCTGATTCAGATATTACGATCAATAATGGCGGAGCAGATGTTTGGATCTTAAAAATATCTTCAGAAGGAAATCTCATCTGGGAACAAACCATTGGGGGTGCCAGTTTTGACGTTGCACGTTCGATTTCTATGACACAAGATCATGGGTTTGTCATTGCTGGAAGTTCAAGAAGTTCCGATCATGGGTTTACCAACCAAGGACAAAATGACGCTTTGGTTCTTAAAATCGATGCTGAAGGAGTGTTGGAATGGCAACAAACAGTTGGAGGGTCAGAAATTGACTTTTTGTATGATGCCATTGAATTGAACGATAAAACAATCATTGCTGTAGGAGAAAGCAATAGCTCTGATGGAAATATTCTAATAAACAAAGGCTTTTCAGACGCCCTGATTCTTAAAGTAAAATAATGAAAAAACCAATCGCTCTATTATTCTTAGTGATTTTAGTCTTCTGCTCTTGCAGCAAAGAAGAGGAAAATATCAGTCTTACATTAAAGTTCACTCACAATTGGAATGGTGTTCCGGTAACGAATCAAGATTTCAATACTTTTAAATTCACAACGGCCAATGGAGAGAATATCAGTGTAGAACGTTTGCGTTATCTAATTTCTAATATCAGTTTGGCAGAGGAGAGCGCAAACAATCACTTTCTTATAGATGTTGGAAAAAGCGCTGAAAATCTAATCCTTATCAAAGATGTTTTGTCGAATAACAAACTAACCTTCACGTTTGGTTTAAAGGATGCAGAAAATACAGATGGTATCTATCAAGATTTGAATTCTGTAAACTTTAATGTTCCAGGCATGTTGGGTGGTGGTTATCACTATATGCAATTTGACGGTAAATACAAAGACACGAATAATCAAGATGCAAATTTCAATTACCACGTAATTAGAGCCGTAGATACATCGGACCCAACAACTTTAAAATTTGAGGATACTTCTTTTACCGTAGATTTCGGGATCATTGAAATAAAAAATAATGCAACCATAGAAATTTCAATGAATATTGCAGAATGGTTTACAAATCCTAATACTTGGGATTTAAATATCCTAAACACGGTTTTAATGCCCAATTTTGAAGCTCAAAAACAAATGAGTGCCAATGGGAAAAACGTATTTCGTGTAGGAGAAATAACTCTATAAAAAATAAATAGTTCTCTTATAAATAAGTTTTTCTATTTTTACAATTATAAAATACTACCTTTTTTGATTTCAATAACAACCTCAAAACATAAAAAAATCTACTTTGCCTCAGATCAGCATTTGGGTGCGCCAACCCCAGCAGCAAGTCTCCCTCGTGAAAAAAAGTTTGTGGCTTGGCTAGATGAGATAAAAGAAGATGCAGAAGTCCTTTTTTTATTAGGTGATTTATTCGATTTCTGGTTTGAATATAAAACGGTGGTTCCCAAAGGATTTGTTCGTGTGTTGGGAAAGTTAGCAGAAATTAGAGATCTTGGAATCCCTGTTTATTTCTTTGTGGGAAATCACGATTTATGGATGAATGATTATTTTGAAAAGGAACTCAATATTCCTGTCTTTCACTCGCCACAAGAATTTCTTATCAATGATAAAAAATTTCTAATTGGCCATGGAGACGGTTTAGGCCCTGGAGACAAAGGGTATAAGCGTATGAAGAAAGTGTTTACCTTTCCATTGTTTCAATGGCTTTTTAAATGGATACATCCAGATTTAGGAGTCCGGCTAGGACATTATCTATCTGTAAAAAATAAATTAATTTCTGGAGAGGAAGATGCTAAATTTTTAGGAGATGAAAAAGAATGGCTGGTTTTGTATTGCAAACAAAAACTGACCCAAAAACATTACGATTATTTTGTTTTTGGTCACAGACACTTGCCTTTAGAAATTCAACTACAAGAGAATAGCACTTATATAAATTTAGGAGATTGGATTGAGTATTTTACTTACGGAAAATTGGATGAAAACACTTTTAATCTTCTCAAATATAACTCATAAAAAAGGGAGCAATTGCTCCCTTTTTTTATAAATATAAAAGAGCAGCTGAAAAGCTGCTCTTTTGTATAAATACATGAAGAATTTATTATAGTGCTTAAAATTGGTAGTTGATACCCACAGTATAATTTGTTCCTAGTTGTCCTAATTGTTGTACTTCTGAAGAATACATGAATCGAGAACCTGCTTGTGCTGTATTTGTTGACGCTAAGGTTACATCTGGATACACATCAAAAATATTATTGATGTTTGCGTTGAATGTAATTCTATCCGTTAATTTATATCCAAAGCCTAAATCCGTAGTAATTTTTGCCGACAAATCTTGATCTGTTCCACCACTAGCTGGAGCTGTAACAGTTACCTCTCCAAAACGTGTGTTATTCAAAGTAATGTCCCATGTATCACCAATATAATTCAACCCTAAAGCCATTTTAGATTTTGGTCTAGAGTTTGTAATTAACCCCTGCTCTTGTCTATCAAAGATATCATAACCAGCATCTGCAATTGTTTTTGGTGTATTAATTGCATCAATAGTTGTTTCATTGAAGTTCGCAGCAAAACTTGCATGCAACTTCCCTTCACCCATTTCTATATTTCTATAATTCAAAACAACATCTGCTCCAGTGGTTTTAGTATCTCCTGCATTGATAAACACTTGTACAGCAACAACATTATTTGCTTGTAAAATTTGCTCTACAGGGTTTGTAGTCGTATCATCCCCATCAGAACCAATTTGAGAAGAGAATAATACCCTGTCATCTACCTTGATTTGGTAGAAATCTACAGAAGCAGAAAAGTTTCTGTTAAATTTATACGTTAATCCGGCAGATAAGTTTTTAGAAATTTCGTGCGTTAAACTCGGAACCCCTAATGCTTGTACTGCAGGGTTGTCATTTGCTAATGTCCCTTGCAACAATGGTTCAGAAGAACCAGCTACAATAATATACTGACTCAAAGTAATATGAGATTGGTGTAAGGTTGGTGCTCTAAACCCAGTACTGTAAGAAGCTCTTAACGCTCCTTTAGAACCTAATTTATAACGTCCATTTGCTTTCCAAGAAAAGTTAGACCCTGCATCTGTAAAGTCTTCATATCTTCCCGCAACTCCCAATAGTAAATTATCAGTTACATCATAATCTAATTGTGTATACAATGCTAAGTTGTTTCTAGACCATTTTCCAGCTTCATCAGGCTTAATTCCTGCAAAAGAATCTGACCCAGCACCATAATATGATAATGGATTCCCTTCAATTGCTTTAAAGCTTTCTTGTTTGAATTCCATTCCTAAAGCCAAACCAAGTGCGTCTGATAATTGACTGTTCACGTCAAAATTCCCTACGATATTAGTAAAGGCATACCCTCCTGGATTGAATGATCTTGGTGAAGTTCCATTATCTGCTAAATAATCTCTGTTTACAGAGTTGTTAACCGTAACATCTACGTCATTTGAACCATAAGTAACAGAAGCATCTGCATTCCATCCTTCTGCGATTGGGAATTTCACTCCAATGGCATTGATGTAATCATTTATTTTCGTTTCAAAGGTTGGTTGGTATCCAATAAAATCTGCTGGATTCTTTGTTATAAAGTTAGCATCTGCTACGTCATTTCTCCAATATGGAGCTCTGTAGTATGCAAAACTTTGACCTGTTCTTGTGGTATAACCATGAAAAGAATATAGTGTTGAATTATCTCCAATAGGGTGTTCCATATTAACAAAAAGATCTTTCTTTTCCATTTCAGGTTGTCCTACAGTCATTCCTGCTGTTGGATTTGCAGCCAACCAAGCAATATCTCTTGGCGTGCTCCCTGTATCAGAAGCGATCCCTGCTCTGTTTGTAATTTCTTGCTTGTAATACCCTAAAGTAACATTCACAAAACCACCGTCTCCAAAGCCAAATGCAGTGTTAAAATCAGATGACAAATTAAATCCGTCTTGTTCAGACGTTATCCCTGCTTTTGTTGAAAAAGTAGAATATTCTACGTCTTTTTTCAAGATGATATTCATTACACCTGCAATGGCATCAGAACCATAAATTGCAGAGGCACCATCTCTTAAAACCTCAACTCTTTCAATAGCAGCAGTTGGAATACTTTTTAAATCTACTCCCACTTCTCCTTTTCCTGGAGTTCTATTCAAATATACTTGCGCACTTTGATTTTTACGTTTTCCGTTCACTAAAACTAAGGTTCTACTTGGTCCTAATCCACGTAAATCTGCTGGATCATAATGCGCCGTCGCATCTGAAATTGCTTGATTCTGAGAATTAAAAGAAGGAACCTTAAAGGTTAACATTCTGTCTAAAGTAGGCTTCCCACTTTGTACTAATTCTGATACATCAATATTGTCTATTGGTACAGGAGAATCTAAAATTGTTCTTGGCTTGTTTCTAGAACCTGTAACAACAATTTCATCTAAAGCATTGTCTTCCTTCATAACAATCGTTAGAGAAGAAGTGTTTGCTACATTAACTGTTTTTGTTTCAAAGCCCATAGATGAGACCACTAAACTTGTTGGTAAACTCTCTACTGTAATGGAAAAATCTCCATTGTCGTCAGAAACGACCCCATTAGAAGTGTTTCCTTTTTCAACAACATTCATGTAAGGCAATCCTTCACCTGATGAATCTGTTACTTTTCCTTTAATTGTTTGTGCTGCCAATGAGGTTGACAAAAACAACGCAAAAGCAAAAGTTAAAACTTTAAGTACGTTTTTTAATTTCATATATAAATTATTTAGTATTTAAACAAATATTGCGGTTTTTATTTAAAATAACAAATAAATTTGTTAAAATTTAGATATAAAGACGCTTTTTTACGGATTTCGCAATTTTTAACCCCTCTCTATATCTAGGCTTATAAACACACATCTTTAACCTTCTTTTAACAAAGTATTTTTGTTAAAATTGTAGCTTTGTTTGTATAATTTAATTACTCAAAGAATGGATATAGATGTAAGAGCAATAAATGAAAAAATAGAAAGAGAAAGTGCCTTTTTAGAAATTCTTACCTTGGAAATGAATAAGGTTATTGTTGGGCAAAAACAAATGATAGAAAGTCTGTTAATTGGACTTCTAGGGAATGGTCACATCTTGTTAGAGGGAGTTCCAGGACTGGCTAAAACCTTGGCAATCAACACCCTTTCTAAAGCGGTTCAAGGAAGTTTTAGCAGGGTACAATTTACTCCAGACTTATTGCCTGCAGATGTTGTTGGAACAATGATTTACAACATGAAAGAGAATGATTTTGCCATCAAAAAAGGACCCATTTTTGCAAATTTTGTGTTGGCAGATGAAATTAATAGAGCACCCGCAAAAGTACAATCTGCCCTATTAGAGGCGATGCAAGAACGTCAAATTACAATTGGGGACACTACCTTTAAGTTAGAGGAGCCTTTCTTAGTAATGGCAACTCAAAACCCCGTAGAACAAGAAGGA
>Ga0206682_10002561_pt1 | contig 16371 bp, 28 predicted proteins | sample M240m12015metaG_FD_155444 | JGI IMG/M metagenome (GOLD analysis project Ga0206682, IMG submission 155444) | Ammonia-oxidizing marine archaeal communities from Monterey Bay, California, United States - M2 40m 12015 | ecosystem: Environmental > Aquatic > Marine > Intertidal zone | place: USA... | reverse complement strand
CGAAATGGTACACGTAAAACAATTTGCTCGCAGAGAGTTACATCCGTCAAAAGACGATTGGTATGGTAAAACATACGATCCTAAGAAAGTAAGTTATTGGGACCTTCCTTGGGAGATTGAAGCACATGGTCGTGAAGTAGGTTTGTTTATTCGTTGGTGTGAAGCAAACAATTTAGGCAAATATAAATGGACACAAACAAGATAGGTTGACATCTACTATAAAGATGTTATTATTAACACATAGGCAAACAACAAAGGCAAAGTAAAATGGCATACCCAACAAAGATTACAGAATTCTTCGGCGAAGATCTATTTCGTCTATTAGGTCCTAAGACTGAACGCCAGTCTTGGCATTCACTAAGTTTCAAAGAGCAAGAAACTCGTAGAAAAAATATCCCCGTATACATTAGCACACGTAAACTAGGCAAGAATCCTAGTTTTACAGATATCTTGTTTGAGTGCTTCAAACAACTTACTCTACTAGGAGATAAGAATCCGTTAATGGGAATTGATCTGCCCTACTACGAAAGTTTGGCAGATGCAGGCGAGCAGTTAAATATGCCTATTATGAACTCTGCACTTGTACACACAAATGATCTTGTAAAAAATGCAGAGAAACAACGTGATGTTTTCCTTGCTCACATCTTTATGGATATTGTATTCCAATTCCAGCCTGGATTAGTATTTCCAGGTGCAGGTCGTAAGGATTCAAAAGGACGTATCTTTGTTAACGATGCACAACACCGTTCACTGGCATGTATGATTCTAGGTATTGATTCTGTTCCGCTTAACTATATTGAAAGCGATGAAGAATACTGGGACGTACAACAATACGCCGCTATCAACATTAACAGTTTACAGTGTTCAGAGTTTGACCGCTATCGTATTCGTACACAACGTGCTGACACAAGTATTGAAGCAGGCTATGAAGTAGATCCTGAAGATCAAATTGCATGGAATATGAGTCAAGTGTTTGATCAAAACGAAATACTAGTTGTTGAAAAAGGTGATAGAGACGTAGGCACTAATGCAAAAGTACTTACAGGTATTGGTAACATGACAAAGTATTGGAAAGAATACGGTCACGAAATTGCTACACGAGCAATTGAGATCAATGCACAACTGTTTCCTACCAGTGTATTCCAGACAGCAAACAGTTGGGGACTTATGGAGTTCTTAAAGCAACAAACACACACTAACAGCATGGAGTTAGACTTTGAGATCCAACGTGCTATTAAAGTTATGTTGCCTAAAGACAATCAAGGTAACCGTTTACACAGTATGATTAAAACAGCGTGTAAAGATCAAAACGAAGTAACAACACTGCGTTGGGAGCCTGTTGTAATTGCAGAAGGTATTCGTCAAATTGTAGAAGAATACTGTGAAGCAGATATTGAATGGCAATCACCTAAGTGGCCAGAACCTAAAGAGAGTTATGACTTTTTCCTAGACTTGGTGTAAGTTATGTGTAATGACTTTGAACGTGTTAACAAGTTAATACAAGAAAAGAAAGACAATCCTTTTCGTGGACTTGATGACGCAACATACATAAATGAAAGTGTTTGGCGAGAGTTTGCCAAACACAGAAACTTAAAGCGTGTTCGTGTACTAGATTTGAAATACAAATACAGATGGACAGACGAACAAGTTGAACGTATGTATGCTAAGACTGAAGATGGTTGGACTGACGCAACAGGTGTATACAGAATGTTTGACTTTGGTAAAGGTGAAAATAAAGTATGTAGTGAAGATGGCGTTGACCGACAGTTCCACGAACCACAACACGATCATATTGTAAGTCGTAGTGAAGCAAAAGAACTGGGCTGGACAGAAAAACAAATTAATGATCCAGACAACATTCAATATATTAGTGCTATACAGAACTTGATGAAAAACTACTTTAACAAAGAACAATGGGAAACTGTAAGTCCAACTATTGCTAGTCTTTTTCCAGTTGACAAGTAACACATAGTTTGCTATAATAGTAACATAATTAGGCAAACATATAGAGGCACACAATGTACGTAACAGCAAAATCAAGTTACTCTCGTAAAACGTTTAATCATAAGGATCGTGTCCCATTGCGAACAGTACCTACACAAGAAGCACTTGCTTATGCTTGTGCCGCACAGCGTATTAATAGTTCTTATGTTAAAGACACTAGACGCTTTTCAGAACAAGAAAACAAAACACAATTTAGTAATAAAGATATTGTAAAGTTTGCATATGCTAGTACTGACAATCATGCACCTGAAGATTATGTGAAGCCTACACCTACTGAACAAGACTACGAGATGGTAGCAGAGATTCAAAAGTGGATGAAGCGTTATGTAATGTTAGGCTTAGGTGACGTAGATGAATTTAAACGTGATATGATTAATGCAGTGTCAGCAGATGTTGTTCCTGTAAACAACTTAGGTCGTATTGCATTTATTCCTGAGTTTGTAAAACGTGATCAACACGAAACAGGACTTACAAAAGAGATTCGTGTAGAATATCGTGACTCACAATACTTAGGCAAAGAGAAAGATGTTGTTGAAGGTGTTGTAAAGATCCTTGACAAGCGTTACAGTTCACAGTGGGAGAGCTATAACTACACAGCAGTTATGGACGGCAACCTTTTGTCGTTTATGAACAAGTTCGAACACAACGTAGGTGACATGAAACGAATTAAGGCTAAAGTAAAAGCACAAGGCAAGAACAAATTGTTTAGTGCAAACGAAACACGTCTTAATTATGTAAAATTGTACAAGGTATAATACAGTGATTAAACTACAGGGTAAACTGCCTCGCGATGTATATGTTGCCTGTAGTGGTGGTGTAGACTCAATGGCAACAGTAGACTTTCTTAAAAATAATCACAATGTTACAATTTGTTTTTTCAATCATAGAACCGACGCTAGTGACGAAGCACACGAATTCATAACTTGGTATTGTCACAAAACCAACACTCCGTTAATGTTAGGAGTACTGAACACCGAAAGACCAAAAGAAACAAGTCAAGAAGAATACTGGCGTAACGAACGATACAAGTTTTTTCATAGTATTAATGCTCCTATAATTACAGCACATCACCTAGACGACTGTGTTGAAACATGGGTATGGTCAAGTATGCACGGGACAGGTAAGATTATTCCTTATCGTAATAAAAACGTTCTTCGTCCTTTCCGTAGCACACGTAAAAGAGATTTTGAAATGTGGGCAGATTTAAAGAATGTAGACTTTGTAGAGGATGACACAAACAACGATACGTGTTATACTCGTAACTATATTAGGCACGAAATGATGCCTCACGTACTTAGAGTGAATCCTGGTATTCACAAAACAATCGCAAAGAAGGTAAAACAAGATGAAAGTTGGTCTCAGCTTTAGTCGTTGCATACGAGACATTGTAGAGTGTCGCGTTGACTACGATGATGTATTAGTAATCATTGCTCGTACAGATTTTGATCCATATAATGATAATCACTGGAGCAGTATCTTTGAAGGTTATCGAAAAGGCGGGTTAAGTAAGCCAGAATGGTCAGGTGCAGAACCTGGCCAAGAAGATGACGCAGTAAGTAGTATCTATAGAAATGTTACTATAAGATTATATGATGGAGGCAAAATACATCAACCTCGACAGTTTAAAAACGCACATCCTCCACGTATGCCTTACCACTGGTTAGATTGCATAGTAACTCCAGACGAACATAATCCTGCACAACAAAAAGCGTGGGATAACTATCAACTTATAACGGACCTAGCATAATGACAATGCCGATTGAAAGAACATGGGCAATTAAGAATGTCGAGCAATTCTTGCTCGACTTAATGGATCCTAAGAAAACACCACGAGTCCCAAAGGCAATAAGATTAGAAGCATATCGTTGCCTAAGACATTATCCAAGTGAATATCACATGGAAGAAGCGCAACGACTAGCGCCTAGCGTATTTGGAAAGCGCAAATGAATATACAACACGAGCCGCTGTTTGATACAGCAAAAGCAGAAGAACTTTATTCAATAAAAGATGGTGTAGATGTAAGGTATGTTTGTACTACAGACCTGCAACAAAGTGATCGACCTATGGATATTTTCTATAGAGCTACACCGCATCCTGAGTTTGGAAATCGATACTTTGGATTATACTGGAGTGAAGTACGCACATCATTAATGATTACTAGCGCAGATGTTGTAGAGTCACTTGAGTTTGGTATGATTGAAGTAGACGGTAAATATCATTACAGTCAGTCACACCACGACTATAAAGTTATAGAAGGAAAAATGATTGACGGTGGAAGAGCGTATATAAAAAGTAGCGGCGGTGCTATAAGTATGCGTGTTAAAAACGGCAAGTTTTATGCTGTTGACATTGAAGACCTAATAGACATACATAACAAGGAGAATAATTATGAGTAGACGAATTACTTTTGAAGAATCCTTAGAGCATGATGATTGGGGGCTTATTATAGACAAACACGGAAATTTAAAAGGTTTGTTTATCCCAGATGGCGCAGATGAGGACGATGTACCAGATAGTATTATACAACTATGTTGCAGTCAATTTGGCATTGACATAGAAGAATTCTATAACGACGAAGACGAACTACCTGATGTAATACATTAAAATGAAAGTTAAAATAGGAAAATACGCTAATAGACTAACGTGTAATATACACACACGTTTTATGGACTACAAATATGGTATTGTAGATTGGCCTGATGAAACACTTTGGTCACACGAAGACTTTGTAATCCAAGCAATTGAAGATGGAATACAAAATATATACGACATATTTAATTGGCTATGGTTTGACAGACGTATACAGAAAGTTAAGGTGCGTATAGATAAGTGGGATACCTGGAGTATGGACAGTACACTTGCTCCTATTATCTTGCCTATGCTTAAACAACTAAAAGAAACCAAACATGGCGCACCGTATGTATATCCTGAAGATGTTCCTGCAAAGTTGCGGCCCACAAAGCAAGAGCTATTACAATATACTAAGCAAGCTGAAACTGACTCTAAGTGGTTTGACCGTTGGGATTATGTATTAGATGAAATGATTTGGGCATTCGAACAAAAGAGCAGAGACGACTGGATGTCAGACTTTGATTATAACAAGTGGGATCGCGAAGGTGCTAATGCACATCAAGAACGAATGACAAAAGGATTTAAGTTATTTGGAAAGTACTATGAAAACCTCTGGGATTGATTTGGAAAATTTAGATAATACTACAACACAAGATGAATACAAAGATGTCTCTTCTGAAAGCAGAGCTCGAAATCTTGCGATGGAATTATCTAAAGAAAAGAAACGTTTAAAACGAGAGCTTGCAGAGCTACAACAAGAGAATGAAGAACTTACTCCTACTACTCCAACAGGCACACCTGACTGGTACGTTAAGTGGTTTAGTATGGTCGCGGCTGTAATCGGAGTGTTTGCTCTTAGTGCAGGCTTTACAATGTTTGGACAAATAGCATATGTACTCAGTAGTTGTGGTTGGGTATATGTAGGTATGGCCTGGGGAGATAGAGCAATTATGATCGGTAGTGCAATAAGCGGAACAGCAGTAATGATGAACATAGTAACAGGATTAACGCAATGAGTGATCTAGCGGCAATATCACCAATCAATATTGTAAGTGCATACACTAGAGTTACACCTTCTGGTCCAAACGAAACTGTAACACATATAAAACACACACAACAAGAAGGCGGACCTGTAAAAGTTCAAACAATAAGTTACACAACTTATAATGTAAGAGGAGAAGAAATACAATCTCCTAAACCACAAGGCACTATATTGGATATAATGATATGACAGATATGTTTGAAGTAACAAACGAAGCAGTAGCAAATTTAGTAATGTTAGCCAAAGAAGGCGAAGCAATGGATCCTATAGATTGGGGTAACCTATCTATAACAGAGGACCAAGCCTACATTATGATGGCAACACATGTATTAGAAATGGAAAGAAATCACTTGACAGATGGTGCAATTATTGTTAAACTACTTGTAGAGAACTTTGTATTAAACTGTAAACTAATGGGAATGAAATGATAGTATATGAAAAAACAGCAACATTAATAAACACACGAAATGACCAAGAGGTTGAGTGCGAAGTTGATAATGTTAGAGAAAAAGAATCATTAGATGCTTTTATAGCAGGTAATAAAATTCACATGCGTTGGAACGGTAAGATCTTTGTAGGTAATGCTCACGGAATGGAGTTTACTTCAACAGGTCCTGTAGGACGCACACTCAAAGGGAGATATCAATGAGTAAACAGAAAGTAGAAGTAATGGAAGGACCATTCGGAACCGCATTAATAGAAGATACCGAAGGTGTAATCTATCGCGAAATTAAAACAGTACGTGTTAAAAAAGGTATGCTAACAGAGTATATCACAAGACGCGAGTATCGAAAAGACGGTGACTATAACGATACCCAAGTAACCCGTCCACTAATTCAAGTAGGAGAATAATATGCCTTTAGTACCTATGGTAGTTGAGCAAGAAGCTCGCGGAGAACGTTCATACGACATTTATAGTCGTTTGATGAAAGACAGAATCATCATGCTTAATGGTCCTGTAGAAGATAATATGGCTAACTTAATTGTAGCACAAATGCTGTACTTAGAAAGCGAAAACCCGAACAAAGACATTAACTTGTACATCAACTCCCCGGGTGGCGCTGTAACGGCGGGACTAGCTATCTATGACACCATGCAGTACATCAAAAGCGATGTAAAAACTATTGTAATGGGTCAAGCATGTTCAATGGGCTCGTTCCTAGCACAAGCAGGCACAGCAGGTAAGCGTGTAGTCTTGCCAGAGTCACGTACAATGATTCATAGAGTGTCAAGTGGTACACGAGGAACAAGCGGTTCAGTACACGTACAAGAGCTACAGTTTGAAGATGCACAACGTGCGTTTGAAGAATCAAAGAAAGTAAACAAACGTCTTACAGAACTGTATGTACGTCATAACACAGCAGGAAAAACTTACGAAGAATTGTTTGAAACAATGAAGTTTGATACATTCCTTACTGCACAAGAAGCAGTTGAACACGGCCTTGCTGATAAAGTAGTAGAGAAAAGATAATGGAAGTAGCAAATAAAGATCCAGGTAAGTTTCACTTCTACGTAAGCCTTGTAAAAAGTGCTGTACGTATTGCCTCAGGAGCCGCGTTTATTGTCGGCGGATACTATTTAGAAGACTTCGGCCAGTATATTATACTAGGCGGAGCATTATTAATTGCCGCTGAAATTTTAGGTGTATTGGAGGAACTATGAGCGCAGCCATACATAAAGTAGACGAATTAAAACAAGTAGTAGCAGACCTAAAAGGTATACCTACTAATCAAGATCTTAGAAATCAATTAACACAAAATGTAATGGTTGTTGATTTTACAAAGTTAAACGGTGACAAGCGTGTAATGACTTGTACATTACGTGAAGATATAAAGCCGCCTGCATCTAAAACAGATACAATGAGCCTAAAGAAAGTTCGCGATGTGACAGAAGCTGTCGTAAGTGTATGGGACGTTAATGCCAAAGGTTGGCGTAGTTTCCGTTACGATCGTGTTAACAGTGTAGAAATTGTTGACGAATACGACAAAAAATGGTTTGATAATGGTTGACAACCTTGCTAAATGATACTATAATGTAAGTATGATAAAGGCAAATAGAAAAGGCAAAAAATTGTATAAAGTAATATTAACAGACGCAGACGGCGTACTACTCAATTGGGAATATGCATTTACGTGTTGGATGGAACAGCACGGACATACACAAGTAGAAAATGCAAACTTCCTTTATAACATTGGTGAACGATTTGGAGTAACAGCAGAAACAGGTAAGTTGCTAGTTAAGCAATTTAACGAAAGTGCTGCCATTGGATTTCTTCCAGCATTGCGTGATGCAATGTATTATGTAAAAAGATTACACGAAGAACATGGTTATGTATTCCGTTGTATTACTAGTTTAAGTTTAGATAAAAATGCGTATAAATTACGTAAGATGAATTTAGAGAAATTGTTTGGAGAAACAGCATTTGAAGAATTAGTGTGTCTAGATACAGGTGCAGACAAAGATGAAGCACTTGCGCCATACAAAGATACAGGTTTGTATTGGATTGAAGATAAACTAGAAAATGCAGTATGTGGACAAAACTTAGGCCTAACTCCTATTCTTATTGAACACGGATTTAATATGAACGACGAACTTCCAGAAGGTATGCTAAAGGTAGTAAACTGGAAAGAAATATACGAGCATATAGTTAACAGCGAAGGATAAAAAGAATATTTAGGAAGTGTGGCTGAGTGGCTTAAAGCGGCGGTTTACTAAACCGTTGAACGTTTATAGCGTTCCGTGGGTTCGAATCCTACCACTTCCGCCAATATTTAAAATAGACATTGTGATTGCAGTGTCAACTGGAACACTTATAAAGAACAGTGACCGAAAACAGTGTCTATTTTAAATGCGGGTGTTGTGTAATGGTAAGACCTTAGCCTTCCAAGCTAATGATAGGAGTTCGATTCTCCTCACCCGCTCCAATTTTTTAGAAAGGAGTCACGTTATGAAGCAGACAAAAGAACAACGTGATGCTATTATTGCAGAAGCAGTCGCAACAGCAAAAGCACATACAGCAGAACTTAATGCTGGACCAATGAAGCATACACTACAGCGCAGAGCCGCTTTAGAAAAGAAAACTAATAGACGCAGATAAGTACTTTCATGATAAACAAATGTCCAGAATGTAAGTTTGAATTAGACAGTAACGACTTTTGTCCAATCTGTAGAGTAAAAAGATAACGCCCCTTTAGCTCATTTGGTAGAGCAGCTGATTTGTAATCAGCAGGTGGTTGGTTCGAATCCGACAAGGGGCTCCATTTCGGGGGATTAGCTCAGATGGGAGAGCACCTGCTTTGCAAGCAGGGGGTCGGCGGTTCGATCCCGCCATCCTCCACCACGCCCGGGGCTCTGGTATCAAGGCCAACGAAAAGTTCAACTCTTTTCGGCTCCATCATTTACTGGCAATGGAACGTAGCATAATGGTAATGCATCGCTTTTTGGTAGCGAGGAGTATAGGTTCGAGTCCTATCGTTCCAGCCAATAAAAAAGGTTGACATCCTGTCAAACCTGTGCTAGTATGAATTATAAGAAACAAAAAGAAAGGACCCTAAGATGAGAGAATGGGTATATAATTGTTGGAATGTAGTAATGGATCACGAAACGAATCCACTAAGCAGTATTCCTGACTTTAGTACACGACATATGATTATGCAAGTCCTTGCATGGATGTGGTGTATTGTTTTTGCTATCATAGTTGGTAGCATGTGGGCAGGCATTTTTAGCATGGTATTACATGCATTGTTACTTGCCGCTATCGCAATCACAGTAGCAACATTTGAAACAGCAAAACGCAATCCAAAAGCATTCCGTAGAGACAATGGAATTAACTCACGTGGATACGGTGGCGAACATGAGTAACCCAAACGAAGCAGGCGATACAAAAGGTGCTATTCTAGCATTTTTAATTATTGCTCTAATGATGGTTGGCACTCCTATTGCAATCGGAACCGCAATGGGTTGGTTCAACTTATTTGGTATACTAGGATTATAATGTACTACGTAATGAATTTAAAAAGTGGTGGTATTATAGATGTCTATGATAGTTTGTCAGAAGCAAGTGAACTTGTTAACAAACACCCAGAATGGACCATTATGATAAGGTATAACGATAGGTAGGCTAAATACTTTTACAATGTTCAATGCGGTGAAAGAAATCATATGGCATTTAACCTGCACTCAATGTAAGGGCTGGTTTACATTCGCTACTATGGAAGACAAGTATTGCATTGAACGAACAACATTTCATTGTCCACACTGCGGGAAAAAAGGCAGAGCAGACAAAAAAGATGTTGACAAACTAAAATAAAGAGTGTAGTATATACACATAATAAGGAATAAGGATTTTTAACATGCTCAAGAATAGTACAACAAATATTACTTGTTGGCCACCGAATAACCGGGGTACGTCTTGAATGTGACTTTTTAAAAAGTTATTTTAAGTAAGCCCCTAGCAGTTAATTCGGTTAGGGGCTTTTTTTATGAATACACTCTGCTATGTGCATAGCACTAAGCAACAGATCTGATAAACTGGGAGTGTATTCATAAAAAATTTATGGGTGTGAAGTGTTATGGTAGCACGGCGGTCTCCAAAACCGCAAGCTGGGGTTCGACTCCCTACACGCCTGCCACGGGGATTAGCACAGTCTGGTAGTGCGCTCGCTTTGGGAGCGAGAGGTCGCAGGTTCGAATCCTGCATCCCCGACCAATATGTGAGCGTGGCGGAATGGTTACGCAACGGATTGCAAATCCGTGTCGAAAGACTATGCAGGTTCAAGTCCTGTCGCTCACTCCAAAAAAGGTTGACAACTATCTTATAGGTGTTATACTAGTTTTGTATTTGGCCCGTTCGTCTAGTGGTTAGGACACATGGTTTTCATCCATGCAACAGGAGTTCGATTCTCCTACGGGCTACCAAACACATGCGCCTGTAGCTCAGCTGGATAGAGTACCGGTCTACGAAACCGAGGGTCAGGAGTTCGAATCTCTTCAGGCGCACCAACTTTTGGAAAATTACTGGTTGACAACCGATTAAATATGTCGTATAATAGTTACATTAATTAGGCAAATACGCAGAGGCACAGCATGGCAGAAATATTTACTATAAGTGATACTCACTTTAATCACGCAAATATCTTGGAGTTTAAAGACTACCTTGGTAAGCCATGTCGTGAGTTTGATTCCGTAGAGCAAATGAACGAATGTATGATGGACAACTGGATAAGTGTTGTTGGTCCAAAAGATACTGTTATCCACTGTGGTGATGTTCTTTTTGGATTAGACAAGGCTGATTGGATGGCTGCAAACTTTGATAAACTTCCGGGCAAGAAAAGACTTGTTGTTGGTAACCACGACAACTTAAAAATACTTGCTCCGTTCTTTAAAGATATGCAGTTATGGATTGATATTCCTGGTTTTATTTTTACTCACACGCCTTTGCACGAAAGTACACTTGCTGAAAAGCACAGGTTTGCCGAGCCAAAAATAAACGTCCACGGACACATACACACTAATCCTTCACCCGAAGGACCATATAAGTGTGTTAGTGTTGAGCAGACTAACTTTACACCAGTTAACATTGAGGAATTAGTATGAGAACACAACCACAAGATATTATTGCACAGTTAGAAGCAGACAATAGTAAGCTCGCTAAACAAGCAATTTTGAAAACAGCATACGACGAAGGACTTCCAGAGTTTTTTGAAGGTTGTCGTATGGCGTTAGATAAACTATATACTTTTGGTGTGAAACAAGTACCAGAACGTTCTGATGTGTTAACTGGTCAAGGTCTTGCTTGGTCCACATTTGTAGAACTTGCTAATAAGCTACATAACCGTGAATTAACTGGACATGCGGCACGTGATGCTATTCAACTAGCAATGGGTGTTGCTACTACAGAACAGTGGAATGGGTTTTATAGACGTATCTTAATTAAAGATTTACGTTGTGGCGTAAGTGAAAAAACTGTAAACAAAGTAGCACCGGGTACTGTTCCGGTGTTTACTTGCAGTCTTGCACATGATAGTGCTAATCATGAAAAGAAGATGATAGGCAAAAAACAAATAGAAATTAAGTTAGACGGCGTAAGAGTTATTACTATTATCCAAGGCGATAAAGTAGAAATGTTTAGTCGTAACGGAAAACAATTTCACAACTTTGATCACATCATTGATGAAATCAAACAAGTACTAAAAGATCATCCTGCACCCTATCCGTTAGTTTTAGACGGAGAGGTAATGAGTGCTAACTTTCAAGACCTTATGAAGCAAGTACATCGAAAAGATGGTCCTCAGAATACTGACGCAGTACTACATTTATTTGATACTATTCCGTTGGGTTGTTTTAAGAATGGTAGCTGGGATAAACCACAAAGCGTTCGAAGTGCAATTACCAAACATTGGGTCAATGATCACAAAGACATTTTAAAGCACGTACAAGCACTAGACTGGGAAGATGTAGACTTGGACACATCTGAAGGACAAGAACGCTTTAAACAAATTAATAAAGCGGCTGTTGACGGTGGTTATGAAGGAGTTATGATTAAGGACATTGATGCTCCTTATGAATGTAAGCGAACACATGCTTGGTTAAAAGCAAAACCATTTATTGAAGTAACATTGGAGGTTATAGATGTTGAAGAAGGAACAGGAAGAAACGAAGGACGACTTGGTGCAATTGTTTGTCAAGGCATTGATGACGGAAAGAAAATTAGTGTTAATGTCGGTAGCGGCTTTAGTGATGCTAATCGTGACGATTTTTGGAATAGTCGCACTAATATCACAGGTCAACTTGTAGAAGTTAGAGCAGATGCTGTAACACAAAATCAAGACGGAACATATAGTTTACGTTTTCCAAGATTTAAAACTTTTAGAGGCTTTACGCCCGGGGAGAAGATATAATGTTTGGATTATTTAAAAAAGACCCAAAGAAAAAACTTCAAGCACAATACGAAAAGTTATTGTATGAAGCAATGGTACTACAACGTAATGGCGACATTATGGGTTACTCAATGTTAACTAAAGAAGCAAATACAGTGTATGACCAAATTGTAAAATTAGATGCTGAAGTAACAAATGAATAGTTTTGAACTACTATTTGTTAGTCTATTAGTTGTTACATGGGCCGCATATGGTATACATGTAATAAAAGAGTTCATTAGAAATCATATTGATTAGGAGAAAGGAAATGATAAAACCAACCTTAAAAAAGCCAAGTCTATTTAGACGAACTGTAATGAGCCTCGTGAATGGCTGGAGGCGTGTAATGGATGTTAAATATAATCCGCTAAAGTATATTCCAGATCCAAGTTTACAGACTTACTTTATGTTAGTACTGTTTACTATATGGAGTGTGTTCTTTGGCTTCTTAGCCGCAAACTACTTAGGATTATTTGGATATAATACTGTAGTAAGTATTGTTATTCATATAGCTATTCTTGTACCACTAGCAATGACTAATGCAATCTTTGTTGATGCAGAACGTGACGGACATAAATGGTTAAAGGAATGGAAGTCAGAACAAAGCCGTTACAACTTAGTAGTCAACAGACTTAAAACTAAGAACTTAACTATTTGGAACCCTAACAAAGAGGCATAGAATGAGAAAAATTATGTATTTCCTTAAATGGAACTTTACCGATATTGCGCCGTACAACAAACGTATGATTGCGTATTTTACATTAGGCCTGGCAGTTGCGCTCGGTCTTGAAAATAGTGATTGGTTTTTTATTACCCCAATATTAATTTTTGCAGATCTAACACAAGATATTATTCGTTCACGTTATCAAGACTTTAAGAAAGAACAACAAGAGATGATCGATTCCATTAAAAAATGAAGAAGGAATACATTCTTTATACATTCAACATGCCGGATGTTGAAGACCCTGACTTGTATGTGTCTGCTCCTATTTACGAATGGCAACAGACACCAGAAGGCAAGTGGGCAATGGAATACGCAGAAGATCCTAAATATCATATTCGGCCAGATGATCATTCCTACGGATATAAAGTAACGTTAACAGGCAAGCTAAAAGATAAGTACGCAACATTGTATGCGCTCAAACAGTCTTGACTTTTCTGTTAAATGGCTATATAATATAGGAACAACACAAAAAGAGGGATTCACATGGCTGATAACTTTAAATTATTATCGGATGCTGAACACATTCGTAAACGATTTTCAATGTACGGCGGCAGTCAAGTCGTACAACAAGAGCAAGCATTTGTAAATACAGAGTTTACAAAGGTAAACATCGTTGGCGGATTACTAAAAGTAATTAACGAAATTATTGATAATAGTGTAGACGAACACGTTCGCACAAATAAAGAGTATGCTACACGTATTGATATAGATGTAGAACACGATGGAACAATTGTTGTGAGCGATAACGGTCGTGGTATTCCTAGTGTAGAAATTGACACACCAGATGGTAAAGAATATCAGATGGTGAGTGCGTTTACAAGAGCTAGAGCAGGTTCTAACTTTGATGATACTAACCGTGAGTCAATTGGTATGAACGGTGTTGGATCAATGATTACATTTGTAACATCTAGTAAGTTTGATGCTAAGAGTTCAGATGGCAAACTGCAAGTACAGATGGTAGGCAAGGACGGTCAGATTGATCGCATACGCACAAAAGAAACAGCATTAAAAGGCACAACTGTTAAGTTCCGTCCTGACTATGAATTTTTTGGTATGGAGAATATTGACGAAGCTCATACAGCAATGATTGAAGAACGTGTACGTTCACTTGCATTAGCATTTGACACAGTGCGTTTCCGTTTTAATAAAAAGATTATTAGACTAAAATTTGCAGACTACTTTGGTGAGTGTGACATCTTCAACACAGAAAAAGCAATATTTGGTATTTCGAAGTCAGATGGATCACATCAGTCACACAGTCTAGTAAACGGACTAAGTGTAAAAAGTGGTACACACATTGATCACTTCCTTTCGTCTATTATGCAAGATTTTCGAGATGCACTAAAGCGCCGTAAGAAAGTAGATATTACAGCGGCACGACTCAAGCAACATTTGCGAGTACACGCTATTGTAAACGGCTTTCCGGCACTAAAGTTTGATTCACAAACAAAAGAACGTGTAACAAATAGTGCGGCAGAGTGTCGTGAAGCAATTGGAGAAATTGACAGTAAGAAAATTATTAACAAGTTAATGAAGAATGAAGACTTGATTAACGAAATCTGTGCTTATACTAAAATGCAAGAAGACTTGGCTGCTAAGAAAGAACTAGGTAAACTTGAAAAGAAAAAGAAAGTAAAGTCAGACAAGTACTTTGCGGCAATTGGACATCGTACAGATAGAATTTTTGTAGTAGAAGGTGACTCAGCTAGTGGCGGCTTGATTAAATGTTTAGGACGCAAAGGTAATGCGTTTTATGCACTTAAAGGTGTTCCGCTAAATGTACTAGAAGTATCACATCAAAAGTTTATGGCGAACAAAGAGCTTAGTGAACTGTACACAATTATTACTACGTTTCCAGATGCAGAAATTTGTTTAGCAACAGACGCTGATGCAGATGGTATGCGTATCACAGGACTAATATCGTTGTTTATGTTTAAGTATTTTCCGGAGCATTTAAATAATGGCAAGATGAAAATACTACGTACACCTATTGCAATTGGTAAAAAGAATAACGAAGTAAAAGATTGGGCATACACATTTGCAGATGTAAACAAGATTGATCACAAACTAGACGTAAGTTATGTAAAAGGTTTAGGTAGCTGGAGTGAAAAAGATTTAAAACACATCATTGATGCAGACACAATGGATGAAATGTTGCCAACAGTAAGCATTGCTGACACAGACCTCTTTACAAATTGGTTCAGTGGTAGTACAATTGATTATAGAAAAGAACAACTGCTACAAAGTGCGCCGTTCGACATTATGAAGGTATAAAGAATGACAAAACAGATTCCGCTAGAAGGCTTCTTTAAAAACGAATACATTGACTTCTCGGTATACGACAACGTTCGTAAACTAGGAAACTACATTGACGGACAAAAGAACGCTAGTCGTAAGATTGTACACACAGTCCTACAACAGAACATTGACAAATTTGTTAAAGTAAGTAACTTAGGTCCTAAAGTACAAGACCATGCACAATATTTGCACGGTAGCCTCGAAGGCACTATTGTTAATATGACTGCAAACTATGTAGGTAGTGGTAACAATGTTCCGTTGCTAGAAGGTGATGGTAACTTTGGTTCATCGTTTATTAACGATGCGGCTGCTACACGTTATATCTTTGCACGTATGAATCCTATTCTAAAGCAACTGTATGTTAAAGACGACTTTGTAAATTTGCCGCATCAAGACTTTGAAGGAGCAAAGATAGAACCACGCTTTTATATGCCTGTTCTGCCTATGCTTGCTATCAACGGTAGCGAAGGTGTGTCAATTGGTTTTGCACAAAAGATACTTCCACGTAAACCTAAAGAAATTATTAAATGGGTTAGACAACGTGCCGCTGGAGATCGTATTACTGCTAATCTTACTCCGCATTGGGAAGGTATGAGCTGTGTTGTAAACAAGGGCGAGAGTAAAGTCCAGTGGGAGATTACAGGTAGCTTTACACGCAAATCTAAGCACCGTATAACCATTGATTCACTTCCTGTGGGTTATACACTCAAACAGTATCAAGCAGTGTTAGAGCGGCTCGTTGACGATAAAGTAATTAAAGACTACGAAGACTTTTCAGATAATGATATATTTGAATTTGAAATTCAAGTAGATAG
>Ga0206682_10002557_pt1 | contig 16385 bp, 8 predicted proteins | sample M240m12015metaG_FD_155444 | JGI IMG/M metagenome (GOLD analysis project Ga0206682, IMG submission 155444) | Ammonia-oxidizing marine archaeal communities from Monterey Bay, California, United States - M2 40m 12015 | ecosystem: Environmental > Aquatic > Marine > Intertidal zone | place: USA... | reverse complement strand
TACAATTAATAATTTTCTTTTATATTTTTTCAATTCTATTAGGTTATTCTTATTCCCATTACACAAACATCATCTATTTGCTCACTATCTCCCTTCCAGCTATTAAACTCATCTTTTAATAAAGAAAGCTGTTCTTGGGAGGTATTTACACTTATTTTTTTAAGGAAACTTTTAAATTTTAATGCCATATATTTCTTGTCTTTAAGTCCCCCAAATTGATCTTGAAATCCATCTGATGATAAGTAAAGCATATCTCCTTTCATAACTTTAATTTCTTTTTTAGTAAAGGATTTTCTTTTAGCATAGTGAACTGAAACTGGTTGACTATCCCCTTTTATTGTCACCAATTCATCTTCCGAAACATGTATTAAAGAATTATAAGCCCCAGCAAATTCTACTGTTTTAGTTTTAGGATTGTATTTGCAAAGTGACATATCCATTCCATCTTTAGTTTCTGATACTTCATCATTTTGTTTTAAAGATTTTATTATTTGTTCTCTCAAAGAATTTAACACATCTGCTGGATTTTCTATTTTTTTTTCAATAATAATTTCATTGAGTAGAGAATTACCTATCATGCTCATAAAAGCACCTGGGACACCATGCCCTGTGCAATCAGCTACTGCAATAAATATTTCATTTTTAGCAGATTTATAAACCCAATAAAAATCTCCAGAAACAACGTCTTTAGGTTGAAAGAAAATAAAACTTTTAGGAATTACATCTTCTATATATATACTAGAGGTCATAATAGCATCTTGAATTTTTTTAGCATAAGAAATACTGTCTTTAATTTCTTTTTGCTTACTTTCAATAACAGATTTTTGTTTTCTTGTTTTATTAAATTGATTGTAAAGAAAAACTAGAGAAAAAAGTACAATTATTACAATTATGATTAATCCATTTCTTCTTTGTTTTCCTGACTCTATTTCTGCTTTGTTGAGAACAATTTCATTAGCATGTTTGATGCTGTCTATCTCTTGAAGTAAAGTAAATTCTTTATCCAGTTTAAGTTTTAAAAGTTCATTATTTGACTTCATACCCTCAACAGAGTCTTTTACAGATAAATACTTGTCAATATTTTCAAGGGCCATCAAAGATTGATTAAGGTTTTTATAATTTTTATAAATCATGTATAAAGTCATTTGATTGGTATGACCAGAAAGCTCTTTTTGAAATTTTTGGGCTTTTAAATAGTTTTGTAGTGAAAGTTCATATTCTCTGTGTTCAAAAAATAAACCTCCTAAAGAACTATATACAGAACTTAGCCCATCTAAATCATTTAGAGAGTGAGCAATAGCGATACACTTTTCATAGGTTTTAATTGCTTGAACTTTATTTTTTTGATTTTTAAAAATGTGTCCTTTAAATAAAAAGCCCCAAAACTTATGTTTGACATACATATCAGTTTTTAATTCGTTACAAAGCACAATTGCTTGGTCTAAATAAGTTAATGCAGAATCATATTGGTTTTTATTAAAATAAGTTTGACCAATATTTAAAAGTGAAACTTCAAGCAACCCTTTATTGTCCATGTTTAGGGCAATATTTTTATTTTCAATAAAAATTTTTAACGCCTCATCATTCATCTCATTTGATTGATACAATAGGGCAATATTATTATTTTGACTTGCAATTCCTCTTAAATCACTGTAGCTTTTGTAGATTTCTGAAGCTTTTTGATAATATAACAAAGCATTTTTTTCATTATTTGTAGCTCTTGATAAAGTTCCTCTAAGACTCCAAGAACGAGCTATAAATTTGTCATTGTTTTTTAAGCTTGCTTCATTAAACATTAGATCTATAAAATGAAAACAAGAGTCAGCATCTATATTTCTATAGGTCCAAATAAAGTCATTAATTGCAATAAACCTTGCTGTATCTTCGTTGTTTTTATTGTTCCAAACTTCAATTAATGAATCTAACTTTTTATCAATTTGTTGTGCTTTAGTTTTCCATTGTATAGAACTAGAAAAGAGTAAGAATAAAACTAAAAATTTTTTCATCTTTAAATGTGATTTTTATAAATTAAAAGGTCTCCCTAATATTTGTATTCACTTTTTGCTTTCTCCATATTTGTCTGAATTCCATTTTGAAAAACAATAATTTTAGATGTTTTTAAATTGTTTTCCTTACAAAATTTCTCATCACTTTCTGATTCAGCAAGATCATCTCTTGAAATAGTAAAGTAATGATTTTTAGATTTAAAGTAACTCTTAACAATTCTCAAATGTGCAAATTCATCTGAACTGATTATATTACTATTTTTAGAATTAATTAGACCAATTTGAACTCTATACTCATAATTATTTTTATACTCCGCTGCAGTTGACTTTATAATTCTTGCATTTTTAATACCATTTTCATAAATCCTATTGAGAGTTTTTTTAGCATTCAAAAGAGAGTTAAATTTTTTTGTGTAATGTTGATAACCCATAAATCTTTTTCTAGTATTTATCTCCAAATCTGGAAACGTTGATTTCAATGCTTCTAATTGTTCAACAATTTTTGATTTATAAATATCTAATTCAATATAATAGGTATTTGGCACTCGATAATCTAATTCAATTATGGTAATATTTTTTAATTCTTCTAATCTAATTTGATTTAAAGAATCTAACTTTTCATCAAGATTTTTCATTTCTTCATCGTATAGATAAGAGTCTTTATTTGGCTTTCCATAAGCAATAATAAAAGCATCGTAAAGACCATTTAAATGGTATTCATCTCTCTGCTTTCGAGCTTCACTAAGAGTATTAAATTGTCCATTGCAATATTTGAATAATGAATTGTGTTCTGACATAAAAAGGTCAAACTTGAAAATATAGTTTGGAGGTTGCAGAGGTTTTGAGTAGGCGCCCAATTGGATTGTATAAAAAACTTCTTTAAACTCAGATGAATCAGAAACACCTGATGTTCTTAAAGTTGGGTCTAAATAAGTAATATTTTCCATAAATTGTTCTGGATCGGATGGATTGGTTAAATTGATAAATTTTTGGATTTTTTCATTAATAATTTTAATAGAGTCTAATTTCCTTAATGAGTCTAAACTTATATTTTTTTCAATTATATTTCTAACACCTGATAATGAATCTAATGAACCATCCTCTATCACATTAAAATGATCGTTATTAATACTGTCCTGATTTTTTATATTTAGATCCGTCTCTTGTTCAGTTTCTAAACTAAGATCCAATGTGTCTGATTGCTCTAAAATATCTCCCTCTATCTCCTCTAACTGATCATTATTAATACTGTCCTGATTTTCTATATTTAGACCCGTCTCTTGTTCAGTTTCTAAACTAAGATCCAATGTGTCTGATTGCTCTAAAACATCTCCCTCTATCTCCTCTAACTGATCATTCTCCATAATGTCCAGATTTTCTATATTTAAATCCGTCTCCTGTTCAGTTTCTAAACTAAGATCCAATATGTCTGATTGATTTAAAATATTATTTTCTTCTACTTTAATAGCATTTGAATCGTTGATTATACTTTCTTTTTGTGCTCCAAAACAAATAATAAAAGCATCGCTAAACCCATCCAAAACTAGAAGTTTTTTCATGTTTTTAGCACTTAAAAGATTTTCATACTTTCCAACAAAATATTTATAATTATTTTTTGTTTTAAAATAAAATGAAGGGTATTTTGAAATTGGACTTTCTAAAGAAAGTAATTTTTTAAAGACTCCTATTTGAACTGAAAATTTAGGATTTACTAATTCACTAGAATCACTAACAGAAAGAACTTTAAACTCCTGATTAATTTCATTAGCAATTTTGATTTGCTTCTGATTAGTATTCGATTTAGAATTTAAACTAAAGTCCTTAGTCTCTTTATCTTGACCTTTAATCTCTTTATTTTGAATTAGATCCGTTTTTAATGTGTATTCTAATTCGTTGGTGTTTACTAAGCTTATTAACGTATCTGTTAAAGAGCCAAAACAAATTATAAAAGCTTTATCCAATCCATCTTTTATGAGCATTTTACTCATCATTTGAGCACTTGAATAATTATAATAATTTCCAACAAAATATTTATAACTATTTTTTGTTTTAAAATAAAGTAAAGGATATTTTGAAATCGGGTTTTCTGAATCAATAAGCTTATTAAACTCTCCAATTTGTACTGAAAATTTCAGAGGGTTTAATTTGTTAGAATCACTTACAGATAGAACTTTAAAGGCTTGATTAATTTCATTTATACTTTTTATGCCCTGTGAAAAAAGACTAATATTTATTATTAGAAATAAGAAAAATATTTGACTTCTAAACAAAGTTTTAAAATTAATTTAACAAAGTGTTAATTTAAGAAAGAATATGTAAAATAGAAAATTAATTATTCATCTTATAATTATGATTCAATTTCAAAACTGTAAGAGTTTTCTAAGAAATACTAACACTTTATAGCAATAAATAAAAACATTACTCAACTTTTGAAAATTATTCACTAACAATAAAAACTAAATCTATCTAAACTAATTCCTTAAAAAATCATAAAATTGATGTGAATAAACTAATAAATTATAGTTTTATAAGTAATAAATAATGAAAAGCAAAGAAGGGTTTATATTTAAAAAATTTGAGGCACAAAGTCAATCTCCATTTGATAGGCTTTTTGATATTTTCAAGGAACTAATTACCCATACATCGGGAGACTTTGACGAGGCCATCAACTGGCTAAAAGAATTAGATAAAGAGTACAATCTTACCAATAAAGATTATACCATTGAAAATTTTATAGAAGATCTTAAAGAAAAAGGGTACATAAAAGAAGAAATTGACAGTAATGGCGATGGAAATATTTCTTTAACTGCCAAAACAGAGCAGGCAATACGTCAACAAGCATTAAATCAAATATTTGGTAAAATAAAAAAAAATGGAATTGGCAACCACAAAAGCAACAAACAAGGTCAAGGAGACGAACACACTGGTGACTTCAAAGCTTTTCAGTTTGGAGATTCCATAGAAAAAATCTCAGTAACTGAATCTTTGAAAAACGCCCATATAAATCATGGAATAAATGATTTTAAACTTAGTGAAAATGACTTGATAATTGAAGAGTCTTTCCATAAAAGTCAAATGAGCACAGTGTTAATGGTAGACATTAGCCATAGCATGATACTATATGGTGAAGATAGAATTACACCTGCAAAAAAAGTAGCAATGGCTTTATCTGAATTTATAAAAACTAGGTATCCAAAAGACAGTATTGACATATTGGTTTTTGGCAATGATGCTTGGCCCATTGCAATCAAAGATCTTCCTTATTTGAAAGTTGGTCCCTATCACACCAATACTGTTGCTGGCTTAAGTTTAGCAATGGACATGCTTAGAAGAAAAAGAAATACCAATAAACAAATTTTCATGATTACAGATGGAAAACCAAGTTGTTTAAAACTTAAAGACGGAAGATACTATAAGAACAGTAATGGTCTAGATCCTCATATAACAAATCAATGTTATGCAATGGCTCAGCAAGCAAGAAGACTACATATTCCAATTACTACATTTATGATTGCCCAAGACCCATACTTGATGGAATTTGTCAAAAAATTTACTGAGGCCAATAAAGGGAAGGCTTTCTTTACTGGCCTGCAAAATCTTGGGGAGATGATTTTTGAAGATTACGAAACTAATAGAAAAAAAAGAATAAAATAAAAAATGGATTATCAAAAAATTAAAACATTAGCAGACCTTAAAAAAGCCAAATACAAACACAAAAGTATTAAGGACGAATTAAGAGAGAATCTAATCTATAATATTCAAAATAAAATCAATGTTTTTCAAGGTATTCATGGCTACGAAAAAAGTGTTATTCCAGAAATAGAACGCGCCATACTTTCTCGACATAATATTAATCTTCTTGGTTTAAGAGGACAAGCAAAAACAAGAATTGCACGTTTAATGGTAAATCTCTTGGATGAATATATTCCCTATGTAGAAGGTTCAGAAATTTACGATGATCCAATCGCTCCTATATCTAGAGCATCTATAGAGCTAACCAAAAAGATGGGCGATGATACACCAATTTCTTGGCTACATCGTTCTGAAAGATTTGCAGAAAAATTAGCTACGCCTGATGTTACAGTAGCAGATTTAATTGGAGACATCGACCCTATAAAAGCTGCCAATCTTAAACTTAGCTATGCAGATGACCGTGTAATTCACTATGGTATGATCCCGAGAGCAAATAGATGTATTTTTGTTATCAACGAATTACCAGATTTACAGGCGAGAATCCAAGTTTCATTATTCAATATTCTTCAAGAAGGTGATGTTCAAATTAGAGGATTTAAACTAAGGCTAGAGTTAGATATGCAATTTATATTTACAGCCAACCCGGAAGATTATACCAATAGAGGAAGTATTGTAACTCCGCTTAAAGACAGAATAGGGTCTCAGATTCTTACCCATTACCCCAAAGATATTGAAACAGCAAAAAAAATAACTAACCAAGAGATAAAAGCAACTTTAAGCCAAAAAGAAAATATTTATCTTCCTTCTTTGGCTGCAGACTTGTTGGAAGAGATTAGTTTCGAAGCTAGAAAGAGTGAATATATTGATGAAAAAAGTGGAGTAAGTGCAAGACTTAGTATTTCAGCCTTAGAAAACCTTTTAAGCAGTGCTGAACAGCGATTACTTAGAAACAATGAACCTAAAACCACGGTAAGATTATCAGATTTTTCAAGTATTGTCCCGGCAATTACTGGAAAAGTAGAGCTTGTTTATGAGGGGGAACAAGAAGGAGCTGAATTTGTAGCAAATAAATTAATTGACAGCGCTATTAAAACTCTTTTTGAAAAGAATTTTCCTAAAATTGAAAAATTGGAAAAACAAGGAGCTAATTCTCCATATGATGATTTAGTGACTTGGTTTTTCAATGAGTCAAAATTTGAAATACTAAATGGGATTTCAGAAAAAGAATACCAAAAAAAACTTCTATCCATTGAGCCTCTAAACAAACTTTTAAAAGAGTACTACCCTGAGGCTTTAAAAGAAGATTTATATTTTTTAAATGAGTTTGTTCTTTGGGGATTGGTTCAATTCAAGAAACTAAGTAAAGTTGAATATTCTCAAGGAATTGAAATCCAAGATCCTTATGGTGACTATATTAAAAATATATAAATTGGGGGATTCTTGCAATTTTGAACAAAAATAGTCTTCCAGAAAAAATAAAATCTAATTTCCAATTTTCTTTTACAAGAGAACAAGAGAAAATAGTACACGAAGTTTCTGAATTTGTTACCTCAATAAGTACTAGTAATATATTCCTGCTTAAAGGATATGCTGGTACAGGAAAAACCAGTTTAATTTCGTCGTTGGTCAATAGTCTTTCGTCGGTTGGGAAGAAATCATCGCTTCTTGCTCCCACTGGGAGAGCTGCAAAGGTGCTTTCTAAATATTCTAAAAAAAGTGCATCTACCATCCACAGGAAAATCTATTGGATTAATAGTAATAAAAGTGGAAATACATATATTAAATTAAAAGAAAACACCCATTCTAATACGATTTTTATTGTTGATGAAGCATCTATGATTCCAGAATCTTCCGACAAAGGGTTTGGGAATAGGTCACTTCTAGATGATTTAATTGAATATGTATCTGATGGTATAGGATGTAAACTTATTTTAATTGGAGATACAGCCCAATTGCCACCAGTAAATTTAGAAATAAGCCCTGCTTTAAGCGAGTCCTTTTTAAGTGAAAATTATTCTAAAGAAATCCTTTCCTTTAGTTTGAGAGAAGTTGTTAGACAAGATAAGTCCTCTACAATTTTATTAAATGCAACAAATATTAGAACCCAAATTTCTAACTCGGTTTTTAATATCCCAAAGTTTCAGGTTAGTGACGATGTTATTAGAATAGAATCTGGCGATGAACTTCAAGAATGTCTTGAGTCTAACTATAGTAAAGGAGGCGTCCCTAATACCATTGTTCTATGCAGGTCCAATAAAAGAGCAAATATTTACAACCAACAAATTCGATCTAGAATCAGGTATTTGGAGGAAGAGATATCTACTGGAGATTTATTAATGGTGGTAAGAAATAACTACTTCTGGTTAGGGGAAAAAAACTCATCAGAGTTAATAGCCAACGGTGATATTATTGAGGTTCTTAGTGTTAATAAAATTTTAACCAAACATGGTTTTAACTTTGCAGATGTCACTATAAGGCTAATTGATTTTTTGGAAGAAAAAGAAATAGATGTACTAGTGATGTTAGATACTATTAACCTTGAGACCTCTTCTTTAAGCTATGAGGAATATCAAAAACTATATCATGAGATTAGCAAGAAATACCAAGGAGATAGAAAGAAGATAAAAGAAGATAAATATTTAAATGCCCTGCAAGTGAAATTTTCTTATGCTATTACTTGTCATAAATCTCAAGGGGGGCAATGGGAAAACGTTTTTGTAGACCTAGGTTATTTTAAAAATGAAATGTTAGACCTTGGGTATCTAAGATGGTTATATACTGCTATAACAAGAGCTTCGAAAAAACTATTTCTAATAAATTTTAAAAACGATTTTTTTTAGATTGGAAAAAAAGTTGGAAATAGATAATTCTGTAAGTGCATTGAATGAAAAGAAATGGGATTCAAGATTTGAAAATACCAGTCCATTTTTGAATACAGATTTTTTAAAAATTTTTGAAAAACATACTAGTATAAATAGCGTTATTCCAATTTATATAACAACAAAGAATGGAAATATTTATGGGCATTTAATTAAAATTGATGGTAGTAAAATAGCCAATTACTTAACCAATAATAGAAAGATTAGCTTTAAGAAAGTGCTTTTGAAAAAAATTAAATTTCAGTTTTTCTGTTTTGGAAATACTTACCTATCTAATATCCCATCATGCAATTTTGGAAATCAGGGAGTTTCTGGATCAGAATTGGAAACTATTTTTAGTATAGTCAAAGAAAAGTATAAAGTGAGATTTTTCTTGCTCCCAGATTATTTTTTAAAAACTTTAAGCTTTAAGAAGGAAACAAAGACAAAACTATCTCCCTATTTTGAGATAGATCCTGATATGGTTTTAGAGTTGAATAAGCAATGGAATTCTTTTGAAGACTATAAGGAAGATGTTAGTTCTAAGTATAAAAAAAGAATTAGAAGAGTATATAAGAAAAGTAAAGATTTAGCGGTTAAAAAGATAGAGAAAAAAGATCTAAGATCAATAGTGCCTGTACTCCAAACTCTTTATAATAATGTTCACAATAAGTCGTCTTTTTCAGGACCTACTTTAAATATTAGATGTTACGAAGATTTAGCCAATTATTCTATTATAAATTTTTGTGTACACGGCTACTATCTAAAAGATAATTTAATAGGTTTTTCTTCGGAATTCTATTTTGAAAAAATATTGTACTCTTATTTTATTGGACTAGACTATAGCTATAATATAAAATACAGTTTGTATAATAGAATTCTATACGACTCTATAAGTAATGGGATAGAAAAAAAAGCATCAAAGATTGTCTACGGAAGAACTGCATCAGAGTTTAAAAGTACAATTGGAGCAGTTCCTATAGAATCAAAAAGTGCAGTATATATTGATAGTAAAATTTTAAGATTTATGCTATATCCAATTATAAAATATCTTTCTCCAAAAAACTGGAAGCAGAGAAATCCCTTCAAAAATAAAGGTTGAGAAATATTGAAATAGCAAATTACAATTCCAAGTACGACCAGTTTTTCTACGAATTAAACAAAATTTGGATTAGAGAATTTTGAATGTTAGAAGATTCTGATAAAAAAGATTTACTAAACCCTCAAGAAACTAATATAGATTTGGGAGGAGAAGTGTTTTTTTGCTGTTTTAAGTAATATTGCCGTAGGGAACTGCAGCAATTATTCTTCAGGTTTTTGTCTTTGGAATAGAATCCTAAATAGTAATTCGTGAGAACCCCCTGAATAAGTTCTGAGATTGGAGGTTGTAAAATCATAAGAGTATCCGAAAGAAATATAGTTTTTATAGGTGTATCCAAACAACATTGAAAAAGCATCCCCGCTTCTATAAGAAAACCCAGCCCATGCAGATTCCTTCCAAGTTACTTTCGATCCTAGCTCAATTTGCATTGGTACATTAGAAACATATCTCAATAATAAATAGGGATCAGCGACTAGATCGTAGGGCAAAATAAAATCATATCCACCGTGAATAAAGTAATGATCTTCTAATTTATTTCCTGGATTTTGGGTAGTGTTGTCAAATTTTATTTTGTTCTGAAGTAAGTTTGGTGCTGCACCTCCAGCATGCCACTTATCGCCATAAAATAAAAACCCAAATTTAGCATCTGGCATTATTGAACGCATTACTGCTCCAGTGGTTGCTGGATCACCTGGTTCTGTAAAAGTTAGTTGGTGACCATCAATTTTCCATTCTATAAGTCCAGCACTTAGAGAAAGGGAAACTTTTATTTGTTCATTTATATTTGTATGGTAGGCATAGGATGCCTGAAAGCCAGTTCTTCTAGTTGGTCCTACATTATCCGTATATAAAAATGCGCCTATCCCATTTTTTAAATCTTTAGTTGGACCATTAATGCTTAATGTATATGTTCTTGGATAATCCCTTAATCCTACCCATTGATACCTGTGATTAGATGTTACACTATACAAATGATCCATCCCTGCAAAAGCTGGATTCTGGGTATATTTATTCATGAAAAACTGAGAGTAAACTGGAATCTGCTGTGCAACAAAAACTGTTGAGTTAATTATAAGAAATCCAATCAAAATAATAATATGTTTTGAAAATATTTTCATTATCTAATTATTGTTATTGGACCGTTCATATTATCTTTTTGACCATCAAAGTCGATGTATTCAATAATATAGTAATAAGTGCCAACTGGTATTGATTTGCTGTTATTTCCATTTCCTGTCCAGTTTTCCCCTCCTGCCTGGGCTCTATCATATACTAAAGAACCCCATCTATTGTAAACTCTTACTGTTACATTTGTAAACTGTTGAGGGATTTCAATAATCCAAACATCATTTATGCCATCACCGTTTGGTGAAAATGCAGATGGCACTACAATATCAGGAATCAAGTTAACTTTTATAGTATCGCTATTAATACATCCATTAGAATCTGTTACCAAGACAATATAGATCTCACTGGAATTAAATTCAATCTCTGGGTTTTCATCTATAGAGTCTGATTCGAAAACAAAATTGGTAAGTGGTGTCCATATATATGATGAATTAACAGGACCAGTTGGAGTTCCACCTAAATCAAATGATGATCCAAATGATAAATCTACATCATTACCAGCATCTACTGTTGGTAAAGGGGCAACAGTTATTTTTACAGAGTCTCTATCAGTACAAGTTTGCTCGGAAACAACAAATACAAAATCATAAATATAAGTGGAAGAATCCTCAAAAGTATAAATAATAGTACTATCAAAACTTAAAGATGCCCCTAATAAATTCCAAGATATTGATGGGTTAATAGCTCCTGACGATGTTCCTGTTAATGTCAAACTATCTCCAAAGCAAACCAATGTATCTTCCATTCCTGCATTTGCAAGTATTTCTAGCACTGGAATTAATGTAACCGTATCTTTTGCAGTACAACCATTTGTGTCAGTTACTAAGGCATAATAAATTCCTGCTGATAATCCAACTGCAGTATCATTGTCCTGCAGTAAATCTACACCTAATGAATCTGTCCAAACAAAGCTATATGGATTTGTACCTCCGTTTGTTATTAGATTAACACTACCATCACTTGAAGAAGAACAAAGTGGGTTAATTATATTTAAAGTATCTAATGTAAGTGTATTTGGCTCTAAGACAGTTACGTTGGTATCTATACTACAAAGTAATTGATCTGTTACTGTAATATTATAAACCCCTGCTGAAAGGGTTACAGCAGTGCTACTGTCTTGAAATAAATTATTACCAAGGGAATCTGTCCATGTGAAATTATATGTCCCAATTCCACCTGTAACTCCAACATAAGCGGCTCCATTTGAAGAACCATTACAAAGAATGCTGTCTTGTAAAATAGAGTCTACTAATAATGGGGCTGGCTGTAAAACCATTATACTAGTGTCAATTGAACAAAGATTTTGATCTGTTACCGTAATATTATAAATCCCTGCTGAAAGATTTATTGCAGTGCTACTGTCTTGAAATAAATTATTACCAAGGGAATCTGTCCATGTGAAATTATATGTCACTGTTCCTCCGATAACTTCAACGTAAGCAGATCCATCGTTATCTCCACTACAAGTAACACTAACTTGACTAATAGTATCCACTATCAGTAAATTTGGTTGTATTACTGTAACATTAGTATCTGTAAAACATGCATCTGAATCTGTTACCGTAATACTATAAACCCCTGCTAAAAGGTTCATCGCAGTGCTACTGTCTTGAAATAAATTATTACCAAGGGAATCCGTCCATGTGAAATTATAACCATAACCTGTACCGCCAGAAATATTACTTATGACAGCTCTTCCATCTGCAAATCCGTAACATTTTACACTTTCTTGATATATACTATCAATTGTTAATGCATTTGGCTCTTCAACCAGTATATCAGCAGTTGCAGAACAATTATTTTGATCTGTTACTTCAATTGTATATGTTTCTGCTGATAATCCAACTGCGGTATCATTGTCCTGCAATAAATCTACACCAAATGCATCTGTCCAAATGAAACTATTTACACCATTTCCTCCTGTTATTCCAACAGCACTAGCTTTACCATCTGAAAGCCCATTACAACTAAGGCTATCCATAATCATAGATCCTATAGCCAATATTTCAGGCTGAAGAACTTCAATTTCTAAAGATTTATTACATCCATTCTGATCTTCAACAGTTAATGTCCATTGCCTTGCGTATAATCCAATAGCAGTATCATTATTTGCATTATTTGAATTCAGATCTACTGCAAAAAGATCCCAACTATAAGTAAATCCTCCACTACCTCCACTTATGCTATCTGGGAAAGCTATACCATTTGAATCTCCAAAACATTTCACGCTATCCTGATATAATGAAAGGTAAATTGAATCTGGCTGAGTCACATCAACAGTCATTGAGTCAAGGCAGAATTTTGAGTCAGTAACAGTCAATGTATAAGATCCTATTGCTAAGTTAAATGCAGTATCGGTTAGTTGATTATCTACGTCGCTCCATGAATAACTATATCCACCATTTCCACCAGAGATATTTTCTGGGTATGCTTTCCCATTTGATAAACCAAAACATGTCGGAGCAACAAATCTAGGAGTTAATACAATTGGTCCTGGATCAAAAACAGTATCACTATGTACAGTAAGACAGCCATTTGAAGAATCTGTTACTCGTACAAAATAAACTCCAGGTGGTAAACCTGTCTCTACAAGACTATCCGGAAGCCCATCTAAATCATCCGGTGCAGAACCAATAAAATTATCAATATCCCAATCTATCCCATATGCATTCCCTGACGGCTGTGTAGTAACTGTTAAAAATATCTCTCCGTCAGTATCATTATTACAAGTCACATCTACTGTAGAATCCTCCACCAGCGGCCCATTAATATCACTAACATTTACAGATTTACTTCCAACACAAGAACTGTCATCTGTAACTGTAACTTCATATAATCCTGAACCTATATTGTCAAGAAGAGATGCAGTTCCTATTACTGCTGGCCCTACATCTAAATCAACCCAACTGTAATTATAACTATTAGGTGGATTTGAATCTCCTCCTCCTCCACTAGGCGTAACAAGAATAGATCCATCGTTAGCACCACATCCTGGCTGGGTTAAGACATAAGTTATACTTACGGTGTCTGGTTCTAAAACTATTGTTGAGTCATTATCTAATGTACATAGATTATTATCTGTTAAACTCAAAACATAAACCCCCGCAGCTAAATTTGTGATATCCTCAGATGATGAAGTATAACCATTAGGCCCTGTCCAATTATAAACATACGGAGCAGATCCATTGCTTACAGACTTAACCTCAATTGAACCAGAACTATCATTGAAACATTTAAGATCTGTAAACTCCTTTATTATTGAAATATCACTTGCTGGTGTAGTAATAACAGTATCAATTGCAGTCACACAACTATTACCATCTGTTATAGTAACCGAATAATTTCCCGCAGCTAAATTTGTGATATCCTCAGATGTTGAAGTGTAGCCATTAGGCCCTGTCCATGAATATGAAATGGGAAGAACTCCGTTTGTAGTTATATTAATTCCCCCTGTAATAGCACCAAAACATAGAATATCTATAACTGTGTCTACTACAACTGTTACACCGCCAATTACTGGAACTGTAACATTTGTTATACTATCCTTGCATCCATTGTTATCAGTAACTACAACTTTATAAATACCAGAAGCTAAATTTACTGCAGTATCCGTATCCTGATTGGCTCCGTCGCTCCATTCATAGCTATAGTTCGGAGCACCACCTGTAACTGTAACCAATACTGTTCCGCCAGTACTACAAGTTGCACTATCTAGTATAGTATCTGATAAAAATAAACTAGACGGCTGCTCCACCGTTACTTGACCTGTCTCAAAACATCCCTTTATATCTTCAACCCTAACATCATAAGTCCCAGATAATAAATTAATAGCAGTATCATTATTTATACCTAAATCTACTCCCAATCCATCTGTCCAACTATAAACATAACCACCGTTACCACCAGTCACCCCACTTGCTCCTCCTACCCAAGCAGAGCCAGTAGCCAAACCATTACAACTAGCACTGTCAAAGGCTATAGGACTAATATCTATAACAGACGGCTGCTCCACCGTTACTTGACCTGTCTCAAAACATCCCTTTATATCTTCAACCCTAACATCATAAGTCCCAGATAATAAATTAATAGCAGTATCATTATTTATACCTAAATCTACTCCCAATCCATCTGTCCAACTATAAACATAACCACCGTTACCACCAGTCACCCCACTTGCTCCTCCTACCCAAGCAGAGCCAGTAGCCAAACCATTACAACTAGCACTGTCAAAGGCTATAGGACTAATATCTATAACAGATAATGGTTCCGTAATTTCAACTGTGTCTCTTGCAGAGCATAAATTATCATCTGATATAACTACAGCATAAGTACCCGCAGTTAAGTTATAAGCTGTATCCGTAGCTGGATTTTGGTTACTTATTCCATTTGGCTGAATTTGAGTAGACACTCCAACTTCAAACCATGTGAAATTAATTGGGAAAGATCCGCCCACTACCGTGACTATTGCTTTACCATCATTACCTCCAAAACACGTAACGTTATTTCCATTAATAGTTTCATTAATTAGTATCTCCATATAATGTCCAAAAGTTGTATTCCCATGGTCATTCCAGCTGAATAAACCAGGCCCACCATTCACAAACTGTGCATACTGTTCTAATCCAATATTATTTTCACAGCTTGGTCCCCAAACGCCTCCTGGACAAAATTTCCAATCGTTAGGTTCAGAATTATTGGCATGAATATTAGAACTTCCCCAGTTTTGATAACCTAACCATATACCATTTAGAGCGTCATAACCAAGGGGGGTTCCTGGTCCACCAGGATTAAATTGATCAATCCATTCCCAAGCAGTAGGCGCTTCAATTAAATTTCTATTTAAACCAACAGAAAGTGTAGGGTCGTAGAGCGGAGATGCAGTATTTTGATAAAGTCCAATCCAACCATCACCTTCTCCATTAAACTTACTATTGTATTCAGCTTGAGCGATAGCCGTACTAGGAACAATTAAATCCCCTCCATTTGCTATGGCTTTATTCCTAGCTGCTTGCCAATCTAATCTGTCAGAATGATAATATAGATAGGTATTATTTATAGTGTTAATTCCCTTATATTCATATCCATTGGCAGATAGATCGGGTGCTAAATTAGTTGACGCACTTAACGCATTTGGTTCAGTAATTTGTACTTCTGATGGAGGAGTAATAAGGTTTCCTGTGTTATCAAGTAAATCTGTAGAAATACATCCGTTATCATCAGTTACTGTAATATCATACGTCCCTGAAGGAAAAGTTTTAATAGTATCTTGATTACCAGAAACTGTTACAAAATCATTAATTAAAGATGCATAGATAGAGCCAGATACTGTCGACCCAGTCCAAGAAATGTCGTAAGGTGATTGAGCTCCAGAAATTTGTATGACTGCCTCACCATCATTTCCTGCATTACATATAACAGCATTGGTATCAATCAATACTGCAATTGGAAGGGCGTTAATCGTTACCGTCTCATCTACTTCACATCCATTGCCATCTGTATAGGTTATAACACTTGTACCTGCGCTAACACCAGTAACTTCTCCACTAGCATCAACCGTCGCAACTCCTAACGTAGCCGAAGACCATGTTGACCCCCCAA
>Ga0206682_10002556_pt1 | contig 16387 bp, 8 predicted proteins | sample M240m12015metaG_FD_155444 | JGI IMG/M metagenome (GOLD analysis project Ga0206682, IMG submission 155444) | Ammonia-oxidizing marine archaeal communities from Monterey Bay, California, United States - M2 40m 12015 | ecosystem: Environmental > Aquatic > Marine > Intertidal zone | place: USA... | reverse complement strand
GATGCAGGCGCGAGGCCAAACTCCGAGGCGTTGCTCCAGCACCCGTTCATCTTGGGCGCCGGGGACGTGGACGTTCCCGCGCTGCAGTACGAGGGGTACTGGTCGGATGGGTACGACGGGGATGGACTCGGCGGGTTCGACGGCGGGAGCGAGCACGGGGGGGGCGTCAGCGGGTTCACGACGACGGACTCGGACGCGAGCGAGGTGGACCACGGCGCGGGGGGGCATCGTCGTTCCACTGACAGCGGCGTCCACGTGGTTCCGCCCGTGCCTGGGGATGATGTGGGGATGGCGATGCACGGGGTGCGCGCGTTGGGGCTGGACGGCGCGGTTCCCCCGGAGTCCCCGGCGGCGAGAGCGATTGGTGGCGGGCACTCGCGGCGCGGGTCGAGGACGTCGACGCCGGATGTCTCGCGGCTCCTACACTCGCCGCCGGCGGCTCCGTTCCGTGTGGATGACTGGAGGACGGAGGTGGCGGCGATGCGGGGCATGTACGGGGACGACGCGGATGGAGGCGGCGAGGGTGGGGTTGGTGCGATCGGGGGCGAGGAGGAGGTTGAGTTTGGCGCGGGCGCGAGGAGCATGCGAGTGCGGGGCCTGCTGGACTTGCCGCCGCTCCCGGCCATCGGCGCGCCGAGTCCCAGGCGGACGAGATAGGACGATGAAACACGAGTTTGAACGTAATCACGCGGCGGCCGAGGCTGCGTCGTCTCTTTCCAGATCCACTCCGCGGTGTGTTCTCTCCCAGCCGCGTCGGTGGCACTAAATTTGGGGTGACAGTAAATATGGCCTGTGACAATTTGGGGGAGACTTGGGGGAGAATTTTGGATTTTCTCGTGGTGTTTCTCGCGACCTTTGGGATGTTGCCAGTTTCCAGAAAAGGCCAAACGGCGGCCCGCACAGCAGATAGTCTCAAAACTTTGTCAAATACCGAATTTTTCGTCATCTGGAGCTGCCTGGCTGTAAACCTAAAAAACGCGATGTGGGCCCCAAATAGCAGTAGCTACGTGTTGAACGGGTCTCGGGTGGGGTGCGGCACTCGTCAAGTACGCGGGTGACATGTCGACGTCCATGTCCCCCGCGAACACGAGCCCGTCCTTAAGACACGACATGAGGCTTCGGCCTGGGAACAAACGCGCCGAGCCGGAGGAGGTCAGCAAGGAGGATGTCACGGGGCGCAAGGCTGCGAAAGGATCGTGCCACTGCTGCGGAGGCATGCTGAAGCGGAACCCCGATTTTGCCAAGCTGTGCGGGACTTGCGGCGCCAGGTTCCACGCCTACGACTGCGGCAACAGGCGCGGCGAGGCGGGTTTCAGGGATTTCACCCAGTGTCCTAGGGTGAGCGCCCAAACCCCCATCGAATCCGCGTTCCCCCGCGACCCGGCTCCCGCGGGTTCCAAAGGGCGCGACCCCGAAGTTTCGAACAAATCGACGAGCGGATATTTTTTTTGGTCTCCCCTGTCAGCCTGTGGACACCAGTCTCCCCCCAAAAAAAAACCCGCGACTCACCTTCACCTCTCGACCCTTCCCCCCACCACCCGACAGTGCTACAGCATGTGCATGTGCGTCGGCGGGCCGGTGGTTTGCCACGTCACGTCCCTGCGCGAGTCCCGCCAGTCCAAACGCATGGGCGCGAGCTCCGCCTCCCTGGCCGCGTCGGATGCCTCCGACCTCACGAATTCGAAGAGGCGGCGGTGCGAGCGATCCGGATCGGGCTCGCTCGCGAAACCGTCGCCGCTGGGCGACGGCGACGGCGCCTCCGGCGACGGCGCGATCATCGAGCGTACACACGAGGCCACGTTCGAAGAGGACCCCACGTTCGAAGAGGACCCGACGTTCGAAGAGGACCTCACCGGCAAGGACGTCTCTCGCAACGATTGCGTCGACGCCTCTCATCACAACGACGTCTCTCATCACACCAACGTCTCTCACGACGTCTCTCACAACGTCTCGCACGCGGAGCACAGGTTCCAGCGTTGGGAATGGCTCCCCGCGGATCTGCGCGTGGAGAACGAGGCGCTCAAGCACGCGGTGGTGACACTCCGGCGGGAGGAGGAGACGCTGCGGAACCAGCTTCAGCAGGCGAGGCGGGAGGCGGCGTCGCAGACCCAGGCCAAGACCCTTCGGGACATCGCCACGCGGGAGAAGGGGGCGGTCGGCGGTGTCGTTCTCGAACGGACGCGTGAATCGTCCATGCCGGTGCAGGATCCGTGGTCCATCGAGGTTGGCAAGGCGTACCAGGAGTGGGCGAGTCAGGAGAGGGAGACGGACACTCACAACGTTCACGAAGCGGTGACGTCCTCGAAGCCGCCCGCGCCGGCGCAGGATCCGTGGTCGTTCGAGGTTGGCAAGGCGTACCAGGAGCAGGCGGAGTGGGCCAGTCAGCTCGTGTGGGACACCGTCTCGTGAAAGGCACGGGACGGATGGGTTGGGGTGTAGTAACTTTTACAACTTTTATGCCGGGGCTGAAAATCAAGCCCCGATTTGTTTTCAATCAGATGGGTCGCGCACCCGCGTTTATCGTTAAAAGTGAGCCGCTACGTTGTTAGACGAGATCGCCATCCCCCCGTTCCGTTCGCCATCCTCCGTCTCCTCACCGCACTCAATCACCGCACTCGATACACCACTCACAGGTTGGTGGACTTGAAGTGATCGTCGTCGATGGTGGAGTACAGGTGGCCCTCGTTCACGAGGTGTTCCACCGCCTCGCGCACCTGCGCCTCGGTGAACCGCCCGTTGAGCTGCTGCGCGACGACGTCAATCTTCACGCCCTCGTCGCGTCGCCCGTCGGGACCCTCGAAGATCGCCTTGGCCTGATCCACGCAGCTACCGCCCGCGGCGTTGACCGCGGCGGCGGGCGCGGAGGAAGGCGCGGCGTACGCGGTCCCCGCGGCGGCGGCGGCGTCGCCGGCTCCGGGGGCGGCCGGCTTGGCATCCGCCCGCGACGCGTTGTGCGAGTTGCAGTAGACGGCTTCGAGGAAGTGGTAGGTGACCTCGTTGTGGTCCTCGACGGGCCTGACGCTGAACGCGACGACGGAGGTGTCGCTGCCGAACTGCTTGACGTGGCCGTAGACGCGCGCGTACTTGCCGACGGTCACCGCGTCCTTCTTGGACGCCGCGTCGGCGTCGTCCGCGTCGACCCATTGCTTCACGACGACGGTGCCGGTGCCGTCGTCGAGTGTGTACACCTGGTTGGTGGCGGTGTCGGTGGCCTCGATGACCTTGCCGAGGAGGGTGATGTTGTGGACCTCCTCGCCGTTGACGCGAAGGCCCTCGTCCTGTACGTGAGTGGAGGCGCGGCGCGATTGGCGGAAAATCGTCAGTGTTTGTGCTCGCTTCAATTGGGTTCAAAAACACAGCTGTGCGGGTTTGAAATCGCGGGTTGGATCTGAGATGGGAAGGGGCGCGTCGATTGATGCGTGGGGGGAAGAATCGGTTCGTGAACGCACCACGTTGGACGCGGCGATCGCAGTCTGGAGCATCTTGACCGTCACGGGGACGAGCGAAGCGGGGCGACCCTGGCCGCGCTGCGGGAAGGAGAGGCGGAGAGGGTGGGAAAAAGTCAGGATGGAGCCCCGGGAAAGGGAAGATTTGAACAAAACGAGGGGGGTGCCCAGGTGCGAAGACGCCGCGCTCGAGCGTCGGGGCCGACCCGTCGGGATTTCTCGCACGACATCTTTCAATCGCGACACAGGGCGGTGCCACGAGAGCGGGTGGGAAGAGAGACTCACCCCGCCGGCCGCGCCGGTCGCCGCGTCGGTGGCGCCGGTCGGGGTGGCCATGAAGCCACCCCCATTACCCGCGAACTGGGTCGCGCTGCCGTCGTAACCGCCGTACATCTCTGTCGCGTTCTGCGTCTGACTACCTAGGAAGAGATCGAGTCGCTCCTTCTAATAGGGAGGCGACGTCGGGCGAGGTGCGAACTGTGCGTTCGACTTCGCGCGGTGATGTGTGCAGTTGCCAGCCCCGAGGTGGTGCCAATATTCTCAGTTCAAAAAAATCTGACTTGATTGCGGTTTGGCTAATCAGAAATACTGCTTGTTCTGACTACAAACATGTCAGAAAATATGCACACCCGCTCTATTTTCCTGAAATACCGCCTCTCACCCATTTTGCCTGTGTCAAACTCTTCCACGTGTCGACCGTCTCTTCACAAGATGGCGAGTCGCCGCACGAAGAAGAAGCCCGAGGCGGGTGGTAAATCGTACCTGGCGTACATCGTCGCCGCGCTCGCGATTCTCGTCGCGCTCGCCGTCAAGTTCGCCCCCACAGGTGTCCCGGATGGCGCCGGCGTCTCCTCGTCCGCGTCCGCGGAGAAGGATGCACCTCCGGCGGAGTTGAAGATTGAGGGATCCAAGATACCGTCCATCCGAGCCTTCGACGCGTCGGGCGGCGTCGTCGGCGTCGCCGCCGACGACGTACCTTACGACGCGGCGCTCATCATCGGCTACGGCGTGGACAAGAAGTTCCCAGCCACGCCCGCGCTGGAGTCGCGCACGCTGCTCGCCGCACAGCTGTACTGCGCGAAGATGGCTGATAATCTAATCCTCACCGGCGCACCCGTAAATCACTCCTGGGAGAACGTCTCCCCGGCGGAACAGATGCGCCACTTCGCCGAGAAGCTCATCGCCAAGTACACCAAAACCGAGTACGTCCACGACTCGTACCCGAAGTGCGCGCTGCCAGGGTTTGGATACGTCTATCCGGGCCCGCCACCTGGCGCGTCGCGAGACGAACGCGGAGAGCACCGGAGGATTCGAGAGCTCACGGGGAACAAGGGCGGCTGCGAGCACCGCGCGAGGCGGCACACGTGCGTGGGCAAGAAGTTCACGTGGGTGCTGGAGGAAGCCGGCGTGAACGCGAATGAGAGCGCGAGGTTTTCCTTCGAGGAGGCGAAGAAAAGGGGCTGGAGCAAGATTGTCGTCGTTCACTCCCCGGGTCAGATGGACGCGGCGAAGGCGTACGCCGCCGTCGCGGAGGAGATGGCGTCGACGGACCCGGAGTTTTCGATGACGATCCGCATCGTCGAGACGCCCACGTGAACAAATGTCTCACTCTTCACTCAGACTAGCTAGCTAGCATATTAAAAGGTTTTACGTTCAACACTTAATTTAATCGACGTCCTCGAGGGCGGTGTCCGGCGGCGTCACGTGCAAGCCCGTGCGCCACTCGTCGATCCTCTCCCTGAGCTCCGTCGCGTCCACGAGCATGGATTCGTCGAGCGGGGTCCGGCTGAACGGGTCGGTACCGTCCCCGGTGAGCAGGTGCCGCCTGATCGTCTCCCTGTCCACGACGACCCCGCTCCCGGGCAGCGTCACCGGGTCCGACATGAAGCTCTGCATGATCGGATCCACAAACTCCTCCGGGACGTCCGTCTCGTCCTCAGCCTTGCGCCGCCGCTCGATGTCACCCCGCGTGTCACGGACCCGTCGCACGACGTCCCGCAGCTCCATCACCGCCTCCTCACGCCCGGTGAAGGACCCGAAGTGTGTCTCCCAGTCAAAGGCGCAGACGTACTCGAGCTGCGAAATGTTGTTTTCACCCGCGCCCGCCGCGAGCTCGTCGGCGACGGTGTCCGAGACCTCGTCCACGCCAAAGTCATCGCCGCGGCCTTCCACCCACGCCATGGCGGCGATCTCGAGGTTCAGGATGATCCCCGCGATGGGCGCGAGGATGGGCGCGCGGGAAATCTTATCGGCGACGAAAACCGGGAGTTTCATGCTGAGCGCCTGTTCAAACAGCTTGGCGTCCGAACCCGCGCCGCACGTGTGCCCGAGGACAAAGAGCAAAATCTCAACAAGCCGCTTCATGCGCATGGACGCTTGGCTGTCCAGGAACGCGGCGGGGAGCTCGAGGGTGAGAAACTCGAGCACCCGCTCCAGCGTCGCGCTGAGTTCCAGCATCACGGTACATTTCCGCTGGAGGTTCCTCGCCGCCGCCGCGCGCTGCCGCATGTCGAGCATCTCCTTCAGCGCGACGCCAAACTCGGTGATTGTCCAGTTGAGGGTGTTGAACACACGGTCGAGGAATCTCTCGAGCAACTTGGGATCTTCCCGGAACGTGTCCACGATGAGCGCGCGGAACAGAGGGCTGGAGCTGTCCACGGATGTGGCGATGGCGCGAGCGAGAGTCGCGTCGGGCGACGTGCCAAACTCGGACCCGTCGTTCGTCGCGATGTTTTCGTCAGTGCGCTGCGAATCGAGCCCCGGGGTGTCCACGCCGTCCACGCGTTTGGTCGCCTTGATCGCGGAGAGCACCTTCGTGGCCCTGTCGTCGTACTGCCCGAACCCGACGCCCTTGCACAGGCGCAGGAGTATGTTGGACACCGGGATCCAGAACCTGCTGTCGAACGATCGAAGCAGCGCCGGGACCATCTCGCGCCGCGCCTCGTCGTTAGCCTCGAACACCGCGACGTACTCCTTGTACTGCAGAAGCACGGACACGCTCTGCAGCATCACGTCGCGGACGTCGGGGTTGACGACGCGCTCATCCGCGAAGTGTCGCACCAAGAGCTTGACGACGCCGTGCAGCCCGGGGCTCGCGGCGGCTCGCGCGGGGGCGACGGGCGCGAACGGCGGGTCCCCGCGACGAAGCGCGTGGAAAGAGTCGATGAGAACCTCGAGGTGGTACGCCGGGATGTGCTGGAGGAGCGCGCCCTTCCGGGTGTCGACGCCGGGGACGCGACCATCATCGACCGTCATCGGGACGCGACCATCATAGGGGCGACCACCGCCCGGGTCCTCGTCCACGTCCTCGTCGGTCCCGTCGTCTTCGTCCATCTCCGGGTCGGTGTCGACGTTCTCGCGTTCGACGGATCCCTCCTCATCGCTCTCATCCGTGTCCTCGTAGACATCCTCGTCGCCTTCGTCGTCGTCGACACCCTCTCCTTCGTCTTCGTTGTCCGAGTCCGAGGGTAACCTGCGCGGCTCGGCACCTCGTTCCATCGCCGCGAGGATGACCTGCGCCTGGTACGCCGCCGCCGCGAACATCCCCGCCTGCTGCTCCGGCCTGTGCAACACCGCCCTGTGCCACCAGCATACCCGAGCGGTGTCCACCACCTCGTCCCTCAGCTTGATGAGCTCCTCTTTTATCCGACCGATGAACCCGCTCGCCACCTCCCGCGTCTCGTCAGCCGCCGCGGTGGAGTCGTTTTCCTCGTCGACCAAGACGACGTTGTAACGGTCCTGGAGGTTCCTCGTCGCCGCCGTGATGGCGCCGGCGACGTCGTCGGATACCATGCCATGGCTCGCCAGCTGGGTCGCCTCGGTGAGCGCGCCGCGGAGCCGCTCGACGAACGCGGCGCTCGCGTCTTCATCCGGGGGACGCGTCGACGACTCGTCTGAGATGACCTGGAGTTGGGTCATGATCCTGGTCTGCGCGCTGTGCCTCAGCTGCTCAGCCTCCAAATTGGGCAAGGTCTTGCACGCCTCCTCGAGCTGCTTCGCGGACTGGATCTGGGCCTGCAGCTGGAACGCCGCGGACTTGTACTGGTTACCGACGGCGAGGTGGTACAGGAACTGGACCTGGTCGAACGTCTTCTCGTCGAACCAGATGAATTTGAGCGGCGGTAAACCGGCATCCGCCAGGTCAACCACGGGGGCGTCACTCGTCGACCGAAGCGCGGTGACGTCGAGGTTCATCGCGGGAGCGGAGTGGCACGGCGGGTACGTCTTCATGACGTGCGATACCCCGCCGCCAAAGAGGGGAAGGTCGAACTGGTGCGCGCAGCTGTCGTAGAAACCAGACGGGGACCACTTCGCCATCCCGAAGTTGCTCCGGTTAGAATGGAAGTACCGATTTGTATCCGTAGGGAGCCTCGGGTTCTCCAGCTCGGGTCGGATCAGCGCGAGCATCGCAAAGTAGAGCGAGCCCATGATGCACGGGTCCGACGGTCTGTGTCCGTGCGGCACCGACCGCCCGGGTATGTTCTTCTCGTGCAGCGCCGTCAGCCACTCGACGCCGTGACCGTATCCGGTGTTGAACTCACCTCGCAAAGGTATCCCGCCGGTCTTCGCGCCGAAGCCGCAGTGCCCCCAGACGGCGTCGATGAGCCCGCAGTGCATCGCGCACGACCTCGACATACACGCGCGAAGTCTCAACCCCTCCGCCTTGCACCGAATCTCCGACCCCGCCCCGCCCGGATGGTCCCCTCCGTCCGCCGTCACGAAGATCGCCTCCGACGTTCCCGCGCCGGGCCACCACACCGAGCCCGCGGGCAGCATCGCCGCGAGGTCCTCGGGGGATGGCGACTTCCACGTGAGAAAATCCTCGAGCTCCTTGCCCCATTTCTCGTTAAACATCCACGCGGATCGAGCCGTTTCGTCGCGAACAATCGCCGCCGCGAACGCGAGCGGCGCGTGCGACGGCATGCCCGACCGTTCGTATCCCGCCGGTAACGGCTCGTCGTCCGTAAACGGAGTCGAACGGACGTACTCGGCGAGCGCCTCGGTCAGTTCCCCGACGACCATGCCGTACTCCGACTTGGAAAAGTTGACGAGGTCGTGCTCGAGTCTCCCCGAGCCGCCGTAGACTCCGGCCGCCATAGACTCGTCGTCGCAGTTCTTGTCGTGATCGAGGTTGAACCGACCGTCGAACAGGCCGACGCGTAGCAGACGCACGGTGCGTTCGTACTCGCACACGCGCCTTCGTTCCCCTTCGCGCGTGATGACGCGAATCAACCCGCGGACTAAGTGCCGCCGCTGGAGCCACTCCGACTCCCACTCCGGGTCAAAGTTACGCGCGCCGCCGCCGAGGGGACCCGCGCCCCGGAGCGTCGCGCACGCCAACACAGCCTCGTCATCCACCGTCAGCAACTCGGGCGTCCCGCTCTGACGGTACACACCCTCGGGACGACAATAGTAGCCGACCCGCGACGGCGTCGGGTCGTCTACGCCGCCAAAGGCGCAGAGCCGACCGAACGCCTCCATCGACTTCTTCCACGCGGGTTCGACGACGGGCGCGAGCGTGAGGGGCACGTAGTCCTCGTGCGGGTACCGCATGGGCGAATCCCCGAAGTTGACGTCCATGGACTCGTTCATGCTGAGCGAAACCGCGGGGAAGTACGCCAGGCCGGGTCGTCCACGCCGGACGTCTCTGTACACAAAACGCGGCGTCGGGTCAGTCTAAAAAAAACAAAAACAAAAAGAGTGTCTCACCTGAACGCGACGCCCATGTGCGTCCCGTTCCGGAGGTAGCTCACCGTCCCTCCCCCCACCTCGTCGCCGGTGAGGTCGATGCAGCACGTGATGACGTCGCCCGGGACCCACTGCTGACCGTACGGCGTTGGGGACACGTTCCACTTGCGAACCCTGTGCCCGTCGAAGGCGTACGAATCTTGAGCGTCGCCCACGCCGTGTTCAGCCGTGAACGGGCACTTCAAGGTTGCCCAGCCCACCTGCATGATCCCCGCGGTGCGTACGGTGACCTCGTACTGCCACCTGCCGTTGAAGACGCACGTGTTCGCCTTGAAGCTGGCGAAGTTGGAGCGGGAGTAGGCGGAGCAGCAGTGGTCGGACAGCTGGAGGTCGCCTCTCATGGATTTGCGGTCGATGAGGGCGCGTCGGGGTCCGATGCGCCCGATGGCGATGTCCCGCGTGTGCTCCTCGGTGATCTTGGGATCGTCGTCGTCGATCGGGTCCATCGCCTCGGCGGCCTCTCTGCCCTCCCGCATCCATTCAGCCTCCGGGACCGGCGCGCTCGCCTCGTCCATCCACGCGTCGCTGATGGCGCCGACGCGCTGCCAGTTCACGCGCGTCGCGGACGACCCGACGCCGCCGGACGGCACGACGGACTCGCCCTCCACCTTGGGATCGACGCCGAGGACGCGGCACACGTATCGCCTGAGCTCGTCGATCGCATGCTGGTCCGCCCGCTGGTCCGCCCGGTCGCCCGTGTCGGATCTCTTCCCATCGCCCTTGGGATCCCGAACCATCGTCGTCTCACGCACGATCTCGTCGCGCGCCACCCCGTCGCCGGCATCCACCCCGTCGTCGCCGATGCCCATCACGCCCGTGGTTGTCCGCGCGTCCAACCCTACCCGGTCGCACGTGCGCCGACGCGACGCGGAGAGTGGACCGACGCGGGCGGAGCGCTCCGCGGGCATCTCATTTTTCACGCGGGACTTCAGTTGGTTTGACAAAAAATGAGACAGCTGTGCATGAAAAACCAGCCCGCTAGAAGTACTCACCGAACACTCTGTCCGACGCGGGCGACGGCGCCTCCGCCGCGGTCGCCCGCGCCACCGACTTGAGCGCATCACCCCGCGTCATGTCCTCCGCGCGACGGATCACCGGCATGAGCGGCGGCGTCGCCTCGCGCCGCGCCCGAGCCGCCCAGTCCGCCTTCCCGTGCTCGTGAAAAAACGCGTGTCGCTTGATGTCGTCGACGCCGCCGGAGAGCATGCCGAGCCGTCGGCTGGTGTCCACGACGCACAGCTTGCTCACCAGGTCCTTGGCGCGGAGCTGGAACCCGTCCTTGAACCGTAAGTCCGCGGTGAGGATCCGCCGGTGGCGCTGCGAGTCCGTCTTGGCCTGGAAAGGAGCGTATCCCGCGAGCATCTCGTAGACGAGGACGCCGAAGGCCCAGTAGTCCGCGGACATGTCGTACCCTTGCGACAGCATGACCTCCGGGGCCATGTAGTCGCTGGTGCCGCACGTCGTGTACGTCCGCTCGCCCGGGCGTAATGGCTTGCAGAAGCCGAGGTCCGCGAGCTTGAGGTGACCGCCGCCGTCGATCAAAATGTTCTCGGGCTTGAGGTCGCGGTACACGTACCCGCGGCCGTGGAGGTACTCGAGCGCGAGGAGAACCTCCGAGGCGTAGAACACCACCGTGGGCGGCGTGAAGGTGCCTTTATCGGTGCCGTTGACCAGCAGCTGGAACAGGTCGCCCCCGGGCATGAAATCCATCACGAGGTAGAGGTGAGCGGTGTCCTGAAACGAACACAGCGACTGCATCACGAAAGGCGTGTCGCCGAACGATCGCATCAACGCGCGCTCGCGCATGATGTTCTCCGCCTGGTCCAGACGGAGGAGCTTGCGCTTGGACATCACCTTGACGCAGCAGTGCGCGTTACCCAGGTTGGCGGCGCGCGCCAGGTAGACCTCGCCGGACATGCCGACGCCAAGCTCCTTGTGAAACGATAAGTCGCGCCGGCGCACGGTGGATCGACCCCGTTCGTCCCTCCATCGAACGACGCGCGCGCCGGCATCCCCGATGGACGACTTACGTTCCGTGTACCGCCTGAGGTACGACGTCGCTGACGACGACGACGACGTGTCCTGGCTCGAGACGTTCCCGCGGCGAAGTCGAGCGCGAGCCGCGAGCATGCCGCCGCCGCCGCCGTCGCCGCACCCGATCCGAGCCCTCGCGCCCGTCGCCATCCCCGGGTTGGTCGTCGTCACTCCCCCGCCGTGATACGTGTTCGCGCGCTTGGGGAGGGTACTCGGCGCCCTCGCGCGGTCCTGCGTGGTGGCGTAGTGGTAGGCGCGGGTCCGCCTGCGCATGGCGTCGATGACGTCCTCGCCGAGCATCCGGACGAAAGCGTCGTGGTCCAAACTGAGAGTCTGTACCCCGGTGAGCGCGACGACCGTGGCGGTCGGTTCCGCGCGTTGAAGCGCGGCGACCTCGCCGAAGTAGTCCCCGGGCTTCAGGCGGTTAACCTCCTTGCCGCCGAGGAGCTCGACGGAGCACTCACCGCGCTCGATGATGTGGAACTTGGCGCCCTCCGCCTTGCCTCTGGTACAGATGGCCTGGCCCTTCGCGAACGCGCACGGCACGACGGCATCCGCGAGCCTCTTCCTGTCGTAGTCGTCGAGCCTCTCCAGGGTCGGCACCCCGCCAAGGAGCCGGTCGTACGCCTCGCGTCGCTGGAACGCGCCGCCGGAGAGCGTCCGCTTGAACGTCTGGCGATCCAACGCCCACACCGTCGCCGCGCGTCGCCCGCACCGGACCGTCGCCGACCTCGGCACCGAGTGGAGGAGCGCGACCTCGCCGAAGGTGTCGCCCGGCCACAGCGTCCTGACCTCCTCCTCCTCCGTCTCCTGCTGCTTCTCGTGCGGTTTGCGGCGGTCCGACTGTTCGTCTGTGTCGCGACGGACGGTGACGACGGCGGACCCGGCGACGACGACGTAAAAGTTGAAGCCCTCCTCTCCTTGCCTCACCACCGCCTCGCCCGCGGCGTACTCGAGGCGGTACATGGCCCGGAACAGCGCGTCGCGTTCCTCGGGGCGCAGGGAATCGAAAATCGCGATACCTTCGCACGCGGACGCGATGGTGGCGACGTCGGACGCGGCTTTCTGGGCGACCACGCCGCCGTCGGAGGGGAGCCTGCGCTCGAGCGATGCGGTTCCTTTTCCGGAGCGGGCATCTTCGGATCGGGCGCGGGCGTTCCCGGGGGCGGAGTCGGTGCGACGGGCGTCGACGAGCGCGAGCCTGCGGCGAACCCGGACCTCGAGCTCATCGACGTCGATGGACGACATGGACGGAGCCCGGGGGGACCTGCGAGCGGGACGATGGGATGGGTTCAGGGCGCGTTGGGACGTAAGCGGCATCGCTTCCAAAATGAGACGAGCCAAAACAGACGATCGGGGTCGGCGCGCGCGCGACGGGTCGGTGGAGACGCGAGGATGGAGGGCGCGGCGGGGCGCGACGGACCTTCGGACTCGAGAGGGCGGACAACTCGGCGCGGCGAGGTGAGAGCGGAGGTCACGAGTGGGCGATACGACGGCGCGCCTGGAAGTGGCGCCCCGCCCAAAAACGGTGGCGAATTTGGCGTTTCCGATTAAAGGTGCTCTCAAAAAATTGCTGGCAGCAGTCGGAGCGGACGCGCGCCCGCGGCGGACGGACACTCACATCAACACCGCGACGGAGAGTAGCGCACACACGCTCGCGAACATCACGCCCGATCCCAGCCCCGGCGCGGCGTCATCATCATCGAGGATGAGACTTGGCGGTGGGGACGGCGGCGGCGGCGGCGACGGAGGTTTGTCCTTGTTCGCAATCTCCGACTGAGTCTCCAGCGTGTCGACGGCGCTCGTGTCGACGCCCGGTATCGTTTTGAGCTCCGCTATGGGATCCACCGACGCGGTCACCTTCACGCCGCTCACGCCCTCAGCCTTGAGACTTTCCGCCGCCGCGTTCAGCGCGCCGTCGCTGAGCTGGGATGATTTGAAGAAAACCGAGACGTCGTACGTCGACGCGGCGAGCGCTCGACCTCGGCGCCTGGACGCAGCCGTCGCGACGCACGCGCCTTTGCTGGGGCTGAGACTGGCCTTGAGGTAGTAGCTGGAGCACGCGGATGCTTCGTCCGCAGCCTCGAGCTTGGCGGAGAGTTTCTTCACCGGTTCGCCGGCGATGACGGCGTCCGCCAGGAGCTTGGCTTTCTTCTTCAGCCTCTCGTCCGCGATACCCTCGAGAATCGAGTCTCGAGCGGCCTCCGCCTGTTCTTTCGCCGTCTTGGCCATGGACTTCTCGCGCGCTTCGGCGACCGTCATGCCGCCCAACGCGGCGACCGCCTCAAAATCAGCGTGTCCGGTGCAACCATCGGCGCCGGCGGCTACCTGTTTCGCCAAGCTGGGTCGACATGGCCAATCGTCAGAGTCATAGAGCTCGCATCCCCTGACAGTTGTGCTGGTGGTGCAGGTCGATTTTGGGAGGTACCAGCACGCATCTACATACCACCCAATCCAGTAACCGGCCACGCCAGGAGGGGCGCCTGTGTCGGATATAATCTTTTTTACGCGATCCGTGTCAACTGAGCACCCAGCGGACCCACCACCGTCATACCATTTACAATTTGATAGGGCTTTGCACATAGCAGCCGCTTCCTCGAAATCTCCATGATTAGCTGCATGCCGTATTTCATGGTCATCGCATGTCTCTCCACCGAATTCAGAATAACTTTCACCGGTCATGTCATTCCAGCCGTCATCGTCGTGGGAGCAACTCCCGGACCCATCAGAGCTCCACACGCAGCTTCTCGCCGCGTCACAATCAGATTCCGTCTTCGCGTTAAAGCAGAACGTGACATCGTCGTGGTAGCAAAACGTGGACCCAGAGTAGTCGTTCTCGTACCACACGCAGCTTCTCGCCGCGTCACAATCAGATTCCGTCTTGACGTTATTGCAGAACGTGACATCCTCCCATTTCGGGCAGAATTTCTCGTCTCCCCAGGAGTACCTCTTCCTGCACTCGGCCGCATCGAGGAAACCGGTGCTGTTGCATGTCGTCTTCACGCCTCCCTTGAGGACGTAGCCGTCATCGCACGTCGGAGTGCAACTCGCATAATAACCAGCCAGGAGAAAATCACCGCAATCGCCCTTCCCGCCGTTGGCCGGCGCGGATGACACGTCGCATGCCTCCTCACAGACGCTGGATTTCAGAATCCCCGAGTCGCAGGTCGTCGGGCTCGTCGCGGCGTAACCCGTGTCGCACTCCGGCTGGCAGCTCGAGCCGAACGCGAGTGTCGAGGGACAGTTGCCGACCGCGCCGTTTGATGGAGCGGTGGATGTGTCGCAGGTGGTGCCAGTCATCTCGAACACCCGCACGTGTCCTGCCCCTTGAGAGTACACGGCGACGCGAGACCCGTCCCCGGAAAGGGATACCGTGGATCCAGCGTAATCATTTGCCGATATACCTGGGATTTGCACCATGGTCATCCATTTTTCAGCATCTGAGTCCCATTCCTGGATCACGACAATACCGGCTTGAGAATTATCATAAGCATCTCCACTTGCGACACGAGTACCATCACTTGAGAGAGACACCTCGTAGCCCGTATATGCCGACGAATAAAGCCCGCTCCATGCTCCAGAGCCCGATTCTTTATATATGCTTCCATAGATGCCCGCCACGACGGTTCCGTCGTTCGAAAGTGATGCTTCCCCACCGAGGAATATCACGTCTCCGACCAAGGACCACGTCGATGATTTCCACTCGTAGACGTAACTTTTGCTCACATAACCGTTATCACGGAACACGGCAACGCGGGTGCCGTCGCCGGACAGCGTACCCGCATCCAGATAGACATCGCATTTCCAAGGCTCATCACCAACCGTCCCCTCGGCTGTCCCCCCAAACGTTTCGATCGTTTCACCCATCTGGGTCCACGTATCAGCCGCTGCCAAGTCGTTTGAAGGCCATTGGTAAATTCGGACTCGGCCCGTCAGCGTCGCGTTGTGGTCGGATGGATCAGATTCACTGTTCCCGACCGACAACACCTTGCCATCACTCGATATCGACACCTTAACATTACTGGCGCCCTCGGTCAAAGGCCCGACGATATCGGAACCGACCTGTTGCCAAGAGCCGCCTGAGTAGTGGAACACGCGGGCGGTCCAAACCGATTCTGACGGTTCAAACCCGGAGTAGTCGTCGCCGTCGCCGAGCGCAACCACGTTGCCATCGCCTGAAAGAGACGCGCTGTGGATGACTCGGCTGCCAAGTTTTGGGATAATATCACCGATCCGTGTCCCTACACTAAACCCTACACCGGATTGCCATTCGTACACGGCGACGTCATCACATGAATCCCAACTCAGGCCTGGCCACCCAATGAGCAGGCGCGAGCCATCCTGGGAAAAAGACAAGATGCCCCCCGTATCCCCTGCTTTGTCTCCGTCGTACGGGTCCATGAAGCTAATCTGGGTCCACGAAGCGCTGCCCCCGTAGCCTGCGATCTCAAGGGCGGATGATTTCTCCATGAAGAGGAGGAGAAGGATCGCGGGGTACAGCCACCGGGTCGGGGCGGCGCGTCGGAGGATGGTCATTTTATTTTTTGCCTCGTGACCTGTTAGTCACGTCGCGGGGGGGGAAAATAAGAAGAGGGGCGTGTGGTGAATCAGCCGGGCTCGAGCGGGACGGGGCGGTGGAATTCGCGGCGACGCTGTGGCCAGACGACCCGCGACGGTATCGCACGCACGATAACCGCGCGCGTGGGGTCTCACTCGGTTCAGTGGGACGATGAACGCGCGCGCGAGGCCCGCTTGCACGCCGCAAGCAAACGGGGGTATCAACCGAGCACTGATCATGCAAGATCAACACGAAGGGATCAACACGAGCACGAGTCTCGGACGCACCTTGCGCGTATCGGCGGTTCACGTAAGCGGAGGATCAGTGACGCGTTCTTGGCGTGTGCTCGGGTACTGCTGTCTGCAGCGAATGCGCGAATATCGGTGAGATGCGCGTGTCAGCAGGGCGAGGACGAGCGAGCGAGGGTTGTGAGAAGAATTGGGGCTCGTGGTTTGTCATCCTCTTTCTGGCCATCGCTCTCGGGCGTGCCTAATTCAATATCCCTTTGAAACATGCAAACAGTAACAACCGTAGCGTCTAAACTCGCGCGTTTATAGGTAACTATTTGAAGTGCAACAGTGACCCAGTTCGATTTCGCGAA
>Ga0206682_10002551_pt1 | contig 16400 bp, 27 predicted proteins | sample M240m12015metaG_FD_155444 | JGI IMG/M metagenome (GOLD analysis project Ga0206682, IMG submission 155444) | Ammonia-oxidizing marine archaeal communities from Monterey Bay, California, United States - M2 40m 12015 | ecosystem: Environmental > Aquatic > Marine > Intertidal zone | place: USA... | reverse complement strand
CTCCCATTGTTGTTTACTGAAGGTGTAGGTCTGTACTAATGTAGACCCATCACTTATCTTCTTGTTACTTGTTTTAGATTTGGATACAACAAATATGTTGTTACCCTGTAACCAAACTTTCTTCATAGGCATCTATTAATTTTTCTAAGTCATTATCATTAAGGTGCTGATAAGATTTGATACGAGGCCAACTGCCCTCAAGGAAAGTAATACCACCCATACCATCGTTCCATATTGTAACACCTTCTAGATTAGTATTGCATTCATATCCAATACCTCTACGAGTATCATAGTATCTAACACTCGTTACTTTTAAATCATTCATAGTTCAGTTTCTTCAATTAAGTCTTTAACATCCTGCCATAGCAGTTCCCATTCGTTATCCCAATTACAGCAGTCGTCTTCTATCTCCATTCGGAACAAGTCATAGAAGCCTCTGATTTGGTCTGTGAGTTGTGGGTACTCGCTGATTTTCTCGTTGCAATAGTTAGTTGCTACTTTAATTACATCCATTGTATTTAAATTTATGAGGGGGTATTATCCCCCTCGTTATTATCTTCTCTCCATAGTTCAGCTCGGTACGAAACCTCTGATGAACTAATCATAATCTCATAGCTATCTACCTCTAGGTAAATACACCCATCATCCATAGCTACTGCAAACTCTCTTGCCTTGAACCATTCGAAGGCATCAAGTAAATCTCTTGCTGAGTCTAACATTACTTATTGATATTTAATTTAGCACTTACCATTACCTCAAGACTATCAGCGAACTGCTGAATAGCAGTGTCAATCATAGACTGAACAGCATCAGTACTAATACCGCTTGGACTCTGAGCATCTACTTCTTCTGATATTAGTTGGTGCATACCATCTCGGTCAGCAATCTTTTCGGATACAGTTTGAGCAAGGGTATCCATATCAAGAGCATTAGTCATATGCTGTTGCAGTTTATCATAGTCAAAGTGAGAAGCAAGTTCATCAAGCTCAAGACTTCTAGCTACATCATCAGTATCTACATGACATGCTATGTCGCTGATATCTACATTACCTGCTAGGTCATACATATCAACTTCACTAGCTATATCTCTAGTGTCAATCTCATCAGCTATATCACTAGTACTAAACTCTTCAGCTATATCACTAGCATCTATATTGAAACGACCATAGTCAAGCTCACGCTCTAGCTGTCTGTAATCAAGACAAGAAGTAATCTCTTCTTCCCAAGTCTTGTTGTATAGGTCGTTTGATAGATTGTCTACCTTGAGAAATACATAGTCTAAGTTTAGCCAGTTGATGATTGCACTTCTGATTTTTCCTGTGAACTTGTTCATAATGTTTGTTTTAGTTTTCATAATAATTGAATTAAAAAGCCCCACCTCTTAGTGAGGCAGGGCAGGTTGATATTAGTATTTGTTATTGTTATTAGATTAAGATACCATCTGTATTAGCATCAACGAACTTCATAACCTCAGCATAGCCTAGATTACTCATCTTGAAACCACCACCATTCATAAGGAAGTTATTCTTAGCATCCTCCTCTTGTGGTGCTATCTCATGATTAGTATACCTAGTTACCGCATTGAACAGAGACCACATAGTCTTGCCGTGAGTATTAATCTCAGTGACAAGGTTATTACTAAAGGTCTCTACTTGATTACGCTTACGAGTACTGATGTCATCCTGCATAGTATCTAGTCCGATACCAAACAAAGACCTAACAGTTCTATCTACTGCTTCATCCTTGATAGTAGTAGCTTGCATAGCTTTGAATGTCTCAATCAATTGCATCTCATTAGCTAGGGTAAACTGAATCTGCTTAACATTATCTTGTATGTTAGAGTCAGCATTGATAGTATGTCTGAATCTATTACTACCCTTACTAGCAGCGTGGAAGGAATTACTACAGGCTATCACCATATTAGAATACCCTAGTGTTATAGCACTAGTACCATCGTGACTATTAGTAGTAGTAAGCCAACGCTTGATACCACTATTACCTACAACATCATCCGGTAGCTTAGCTTGTAAGAATACTTTCTTACCCTTAGCTAACACACCACCTCTTGTAACATCTAGGTCAACAGCACTAGTGATGTCAACCATATTAGATACTAGCTTGTGGTTTTGATACGGCTCGTATCTCTTACCAACAGTACCTAACCATTGGTTATTATCATTACGGAACATACCGAATGACTCAGTGTTTAGTCCATCAACTGATACAAGTTCTTTCTTGTTAACAGTCCAGTTCAATCCTGTTGCTTCCAATACTTGGAATACTTTCTCTTGGTTACTCATAATTATTTGGTTTACTTATTAAAATTAATTGTATTGCGGGGCGACTTTCGACCGACTCCATTCAAGGTACGGCAAACTTCGTCCCCTTTTTACATTGAAGTAAATTATGTTTGTACTACGTACAAACTATAATTTACCTCAATGTATATTCAGTTGCTACCAACTCGCCCGGTATTCTATCCAAGCAGTATTATTTAGTGGTGTACTATAATCTTCTAGTTCTTCTACTAGTTCTTTCATTATCTTATAAGTATTAGTTACTTGAGTGAAATAGAACTCATCATAGTTACTACCACCAAAGAAGAAGCCTTCAGCTATAGGCAGTAACTCTTGAGCCTTGTTGTTATCAATCATAACCTCATAACATACATCCATTAACTGCTTAATCTCTGGTAGACTAACAGTATAGGTACTACAATCATCATCGCCACCTTGTATATTATCTACAAACCACTTATGAATTTGGTTAGCCTTACGCCAGTAACATAACTGCTCAGTAATATACTGAACCCTATCACTCTTAATGTGCTTCTCATCAGCACCCTTAACACTTACATAGTTCTTCTCGGACTCTTTCATATAGTCCCAGTTCTGTACATAAGTACGCTTAGTTAGATACATATCTAATCCCATAACTTTATTTATTTAAAGAAGCCATCAGCTTCAAGGTTATTCATTTGTTCATCATACATACCTTCAATAGCTTTAAAGGCAGGCTCTTGTAAGTGGGTTACAAGCCACTCAAGTTCATCCTCCTTGCCGCTAACGTTAGGCCATACATTAATTAGGTACCAAGTTGCTACCTCTAATCTCTTAGGGATTTCTGTTTTCTTACTCATCTTACCAGTCTAATAGGTTATCAAATAGTTTATCCATATCCTTAGCAAACCCTTCCTTAACAGCAGGGTCAATCACCTTAGCCTTCTTAGACTTAGGCTTCTCATCTACTGGTATAGTATACACCATACCATAGTTCTTATGGTCTTCGACCACAATCTTGTACTTACTCTTGTTATCTTTCTCAGCATCTTCACGAGACTGAGAGTTAATAATCTTAGACCAGTTGGCTATGAAGCCATTGCTTTCAATCTTCTTACTCATATTATCTATTCTTTAGGTGGTTAATTTCTACTTGTAACTTAGCGATGCGCTCTTCATAGTAATCTTTAATGTTCTCATACTCTTTCATTAGATGATTGTATGCAAAATCAGTAGCCCAAGAATCTTTGTGCTCTTTCATTAGAGAGTTAATCTTAGTATTAAGCTTACCAATCTCCTCCTCCTTCTCATGAACATAGTCAGACTCAGATAAGTAACTTGACCTATACTCATTCATCTTAGCCTCAAAGCCATCAGCCTTAGCCTTGTAATGCAAAATCTCATCCTTGAGTTTAGACTCATCATCCCACCACTTTGGCTCTAGCTTATTGCGATAGTCCAGAGCTTCCTCTTTCCAGTGTTCGTTCTCAATAGTCTTAGTGTTAAGCTTAGCCTCAACACCATCCAAAGCCTTAAGCTTCTCATCTTTCTCAGCTACTTCCTTCACTAAGAATTCAATAATCTTTAAGTAATCCATACAATAGTTTTTTAATAGCCCTAACGGACTGGTTACAACGACAAAAAGCCCCAACCCAAAGGGCTGAGGCTTGAATAATACCAGTAAACAACTGCTTACTTGATAGCTCTAAGGATTTCTATAGAAGCCTCAAGGTTAGTAATTACTGCTTTAACTCTAAGAGCATTGTTAGTTCTACCATTCTTAGAAACAGCTGGCTTAACTACCTCTGGTAGTTTAGTAGTCGGCTCTGCTACTTTAGTAGCAGGGGCAGAAGCTTTAGCTTCTGTCTTAGTGGAACCAAACTTTCTCTCAATAGCTTTCTCTAACTTAGGTAAGTAAGCTAGATGCTGAGCCATTTGGTCTTCAGTTAGTTCATACCACTTAACAAGGTTCTTAACCTTGCCGTAGAAATACCAAGCTTGCTTGGTGCTAATAGCATTCTTAGCCTTGTTAGTAAAGTAAACAACTTTGTCATTGTAAGCATAAGTCTTCATAGTAATAGTTTTAGAAGATTATTTGTGGCTCAATTCGTTTGAACCATCGCCGACTAACATAGCACCGATTTTCCGAACAAAAAAATAGGATATGACAATAAGTATTACGTAGTAATACTATATTGGATGGCGATTTCCTCGTGATGCAGCCGCATTATGCACGCATCCGGATAGTGTTTACCCTACTAAGGTTATTAATTCCAATATGGAGAACTAGACCAGTTATTGATATACTAGTCCCTAGAACGCACGCGGACTAGCAATAGCTAGTCTGACTAGCAAAAAGCCAAAAAGTCCTCACAGCTTTGCTGTGCCGGAGGGGGGTTGGGGTATAGAATCGACTTTGGGTAGAAGACTCATTTGTTTTTTATACTATATAATCCCCACAAAATGTATTACTCAGAAATGTTTTCTATTCTGACAGTCCAGTCCGATGGAATAAGTGGACTAATCGGACTCTGTAAACCAGAAAAAACGACCGCTTCTGCGGAATAGGGTACTATGCGCCTTTGATGTCAATGTGTAAGGATTGTAAGTGAGCGGTGGGTCGTTCTAGGCGACCACCGTTACCTTCAGAATAAAGGTGTTAGAAGGAGTCCTTCTGTTGAAGTCCTCTGTGGTCTTTCGACTTAGCGAAGTTACAACTTTTTTCGGACATTGTCAAGTGTTAAAGCTTTACTTTAAGTCAACCTATAATGAAACAAAACGTATCTTTGTGCATATAATAATAAAACATTATGAAAAAGTTTATTCAGATTTTTAAAGACACAAATGATTGGAATGAGAAGACCATAATCGGTTTCTTATCATTTGCTGTAATGGTATTGGTTATGTTCGCTGACGTTGTTAGCGGAGCAATGGGTAAGGACTTAGTTATAAATGAGTTCACTTACAATTCTTTTGTAATAGTGACTCTTGGTAGTTTTGGAATAGCGGGATTAGAATCATTTGCTAAGAAAAAATGAAATGGCTGGGACAATTAAGTCTGATTCTGTTATTGAGCAGTTGCAGCGCTCAATGGCACTTGAAAAAAGCGGTACAGAAAGACCCAATGATTCTGAGAAAGGACACATTGGTTGTACAGGACACTCTTGTAGTCCCGCCTGTGGTTTTGAAGGATACTGTGACTTTGAGGCAACACGACACAATAACTATAACGAAGGACAGGCTTCGGGTCAAGATAGTAAAGGTGAACGACACTCTTATTATAGACGCGAAATGCGACTCGGATACGATAGTTCGGACTATTGAAGTTCCCTACGATAAGATAGTCTACGTTGAGAAGAGAACATTATGGGACAAGCTTAAGGATTTAATGCTAACTGCTGGTATCCTAGTTGCTGCTCTTATGATTTTCCTAAAATGGTGGCGTTCCTGATTGTTGTTTTATTGATTATCTTTGTATCACACTATTACTTAGGCAATTACGATTATGGAGCTATCTAAAAACCTTTCACTATCTGAGGTGACGAAATCTAACACTGCAAAGCGCAGAGGTATTTCAAATGAGCCGAGTATAGAACATCTTGAGAATCTTAAAGCTGTAGCTGAGAATATCTTTCAGCCCTTAAGAGAAGAGTTCATGTGCCCAATCTTCGTAAGCTCTGGTTACCGTTCTGAAGCACTTAACGAAGCTATCGGCGGAAGTAAGACTTCTCAACATAGTAAGGGAGAGGCCCTTGATTTGGATGCGGATGTTTACGGTGTTATCACCAATGCAGACATATTTAACTTTGCGTTAGACAGACTTGACTTTGACCAGCTTATCTGGGAGTTCGGTACAGATGAGAATCCAGACTGGGTACACATCTCTTATAAGAAGGACTCCAGAAACAGACATCAAGTATTGAAAGCGGTACGTAAGGACGGTAAAACTAAATACGAGTTCTATGCCGGCTAAAGGTAAGACAGCTAAATACTACGCCAAGAATAAAAAGGCTAGGGACAAGAAGAAGAAGTACGATAAGAAGTACCACTCTTCTGAAGCTCGTAAGAAGTACCGTGCTTTCTTAAACAAGATGAGACGTAAATCTGGTAGATACGGTAATGGTGATGGCATGGATTACGACCATGGTGAAAAGAAATTTATAACAGCAAAACGAAACAGAAGCAAAAAATAATGTACGCAAAGAAAAAATACGAACAGGGAGGTTCTTTCGAGGAAAAAGCCAATAAAGGTAACAACGCCGCTAAGTACTTAGAGACTGGTAAGGGCCCAGACGGGATGCCATTATCTGCAAAGACTAGAGCTATGTATAAAGCTATGGCAAAGCAAAACAAAAATGTTCAGCTAATGTCACCAGCACCATTTGAAGATGACGGTGTTCGCAAAAAAGGTGGCATGATGCCTACATATAAAAAAGGCGGTAAGATGAAGATGGACTTTAACAAAGATGGTAAAATCACAAAGGCTGATTTTATTATGATGGCTAAAGCCAACGCTAAGAAAAAAGGCAAAAAGGGCAAGAAGTAATGAAAGCCTCAAAGAAAAAAGTAATGGTAGAAGCTCCCTCTGGATATCACTGGATGTCCGAAGGGGGTAGATACTACCTCATGCCACATAAAGGCAAGTTCGTTCCACACAAAGGAGCGTCTTTAAAGATGCCGTTCAAGGTCAAGACGGCACATTAATCTGTTCCTGACCTTCTATTTTCCTGTAAAACCTCTGCACAAGCAGTCTTGCTTTCTGGGTTAAGGCATATCTGACTCTATACCTCATCTTACTCTCATCAAATACCGCTTCTTCGTAAGAATTTGGGGATAGTTTATCGTAATACTTGTATATATAGTCTCTTTTTGAAAGAGGATACAGTAATCTTTGACCAAATTTGATTTTATTGTAGAAATAAGAGGATGATATGTGGTCTATTGTGAAAAATTCGTAGTCATAAGCAAATAAAAGGAAGTTTAACTCACTTTCTGACACATCATAGCTGTTTACCATGTCTCTTTCTGCTAAACGAAGGTATTTCAAGTAACTTTTGTTTAAGGTATCTTGTTTTCGGATTTTAAAATCTCTAAACATTCCTTTTCTTGAGCGCTTTGCCATTTTTATTAAATTTGCATAATACAAAGATACTCAAATGGCAACTCTTTCAGGAAATAAAGTAAAGGATACGTATTCATCCTTATTAAAATTAGATACAAACGGGTTAACCTCATCCTTAAAAGTGGTAGAGGATGGCGCAGGGGTGGATTCTGCTATCAAATTATCTACAGATACTTTGGAGGTTGACGGCACACTTTCTTTTACTACAGCACCAGCTACTAATTCATCAGAGTTAACGGCTTTATTGGTAGACGGTAGCAATAACGTGGTTAAAAGAGAACTTGACGCTGTTGCTTTTAGCGGTGTTACTGCACAGTTTTTTGCAAACCCAATGTTTGTGCTGAGACCTTCTGCCGCTTATACTCTTACAGATACACCAGCTACTCCTACTCAGGGTGCGGTAAACAACAACTCAACCACATCGTCGTACTTGTTTAATGACAGTAGCAATACACACCTTCAAACTTCTTCAACAACAACTGGAGCTGTAACTATAGAACGCGCGGGAGCTATTAAAATTGAAGTTAACTTTATAATAGAGGTAACTAGCGGAAATACGGATGTCACTATACGTGTGTATCGCAAGCCTTCTGGTGGCTCTGCCGCTGCTATTCAGACTATAGTTAGGTCTAAAGTCGCAACTGGTAACATGGCTATCGGCTTCAGTCTGTTTACTCACTGTGCTGCTGACGAAGATATATACTACGAGGTAGGAAAAAATAGCTCTGGTGGTGGTTCACTAACTACTCAGAGTACCTTCGCTATAACTAAACTAGACTAATGACTGAAAGACAGAAGGATTGCATTGTAGAAATACAAGAACTCATTGTTGCTATAAATGATGTGGTTAAGAAATTTGAACTTGAGGATGAGTTTCTAGCTGCTATAGCTGTAGGCTTTGTAGACTTAGATACAACATACACAGACGAAGATGGAGACAGTCGCGCTAACATGAGCCTCTTGTCTACATTCTCTGTCGCAGACGAAGACGAGCTTGATGACTTACTGTCCTATACTGTAGAAGCCTACAGAATAGAAAGAGAAGAAGAAGCTCCAGACCCGTCAAGTATAGATTATTGGATTAACTTATCAAATGGAGACGACAGCGTAAACTAAACACTGTTTTCTTTATATAATTAAATTAAAATGATTAGAAAGATAGTAATAGGGCGAGACCCTAAAGACGCTATGGCATACTATGTCGGTATGCGTGCGGGTGCAGGAAAAGTGAGCGCAATCGTTGAAGACGAGGCGCATTTGCACAAGTTCTCAAAAAAACGGTATCTCATTTACATCGAAAACGAAGAAGGTACAATACTGTGGAAGTCTGTTGACAGTATGCCTTGTATTGTCGAGTATGATATTAAATTCGATTGATATGAGACCCCTACACCATTTTATAGTACACATACCCAATAAGTTTAAAGACGAGGTATCATTCAATGAAGGTACATTGAAACTTGTGAGCAAGTTCAATGAATTCGAACACAGAGTAAATAGCGCTGAGATTACAGGATGTCCCAAAGGGTTTGACTGTATAGGGGATACCCTTTACTTTCATCATCATGTAGTAATGGAGCAAATGTATAATATAGGAGATGACTTGTACTTGGTTAATTACGACGCTGAGGGAGGATATGGAAACCACGCTATCGCTATCGAAAACGAAGCTGGTGATATTACTATGCTTGGGGATTGGTGTTTTGTTGCACCCCCATTGGATTCAGAAGAGGAGACAAGTCCTTCTGGCATTATTCTTAGCATCGAAGAAGAACCAGAACTGGAAGGAGAACTACTCTGCCTACCCCCAGATTCAGAATGGATTGGAGCGAAGTCTGGTGATATGGTGGGCTACACGAAAAATTCAGAATACGAAATGGAACTCAAAGGCGGTGACAAAGTATACCGCATGAGAACAACAGAACTAGTGTATGTCAAAGAAGCGTAAGTTTACAACTATAGAGGCCTCCACAAGACTTCTTTCTTCAATGGAAGTAGCTATAAACAATATGATTGATGAGGTTCGTAAACCAGTAGACTCAGAGCTCACTGGTTCACAGCGAAAAGCAGAATTACAAAGTATAAAACAAACAGCTACTGATGCGAAAGAATTGCTTATCGACTACCAAAGACTTGAACAAATGGTCAGAGAACTCAAAGAAACAGGAGGAATTGAACAACAACAAGACTACTCCGGTGGATTTGCAGAAAGGTTCTCAAAGTAATCAGATATTCTGTTACTGGGATTATTAGTCGTGATAAACATGATAATGTGCGGGCTCGTAATCACACCTGTCCTCAGAGTTGCACTTATTCTTATGAACAGCACAAGAAGACAATAATAAAATCGAAGCTATTAATATAATACGTTTCATAAATCAAATTTAATGAAATGGCTGGACTTAAACAAGTGGAGGGTTATGATAACTACGTTGTCAATATATGTCCCAACAATACAGATGGAGAAATCGTATCAATCGGTGAGGTTGACATTCAGCTTCCCAAGCCCCCGAAAAAAAAGGAAATCCTGCATTATGAGAGGAAGCAGCATCTGCAAATGTGGGAAAGACTTCCTGTGCCAGAAGAATTGCAGAGGATTCGTTCTATGGATGAGTGGTACGAAATGCCCAAGGAATTTAAAAAGAGGTTTTCTTCATATATCGAAAGGGAATTTGTTCGCAGGCGTGAGGGTGTATGGTTTTATAACAATGGTAAACCTACATATATTACAGGGCGACACTACATGATGCTTCAGTGGTCTAAGCTAGATATTGGCTATGGCTACTTCTTAGAATTTCAGCAAAAGCTTTTTATACACTTTGCGGCTTGTGAGGCAGACCCTCGGTCAATGGGGCAGATGTATACAAAGTGTAGACGTTCAGGATACACGAATATGTCTGCCGCTATACTCGTTGACGAAGGCACTCAAGTAAAAGAAAAACTGTTGGGGATTCAGTCCAAGACAGGTAAGGACGCACAGGAGAATATCTTTATGAAGAAGGTAGTTCCAATGTTTAGGTCTTATCCATTCTTCTTTAAACCTATACAGGACGGTACAACCAATCCTCGTATGGAGTTGGCTTTTAGAGAACCATCTAAACGTATAACAAAGAACAACAAGACATCTAATAAAGGTGAAGCCCTTAACACAATAATCAACTGGAAGAACACCACCAATAACGCGTATGATGGTGAGAAGCTGCATCTTATGTATATGGATGAAAGCGGTAAATGGGAAAAGCCTACGGATATTAGAGAGGCTTGGCGCATAGAAAGAACATGTCTAATTGTAGGTCGTAAAATTATAGGCAAGTGCTTAATGGGGTCTACTGTAAACCCAATGGATAAAGGTGGAAAACAATACAAGGAACTTTGGAGAGATTCAGACCCAGAGGACAGAAATGCTAACGGCAGGACAAAGACTGGACTTTATAGGTTATTTATACCCGCGTATGAGGCTCTCGAAGGATTCTTCGATGAATACGGAAACCCTGTTGTTGAAGACCCTGAAAGACCTGTTAAGACTATTGAGGGGGATTTCGTAGATGTCGGAGCAAAGACTTATCTAAAAAACGAAAGAGACGCACTAAAGCATGACGCAAGGGAGCTAAACGAGTATATACGTCAATTCCCTTTTACTGTGGATGAAGCAATGAGAGACAGCATTGAGGGTTCTACATTTAACATTGGGAAGATATACGAACAGATAGAACACAATGATGAGCTCTACCCAAACCCTGTAGTTCAAGGCAACTTTAGCTGGAAGGACGGTATAAGTGATAGTGAAGTTATTTTTAGTCCAAATCCAAAAGGTAGATGGATGGTGTCTTGGATGCCTAAGCCGGAAGATAGGAATAAGCAGACTGAAAAATACGGTTCTAAGTATCCAGCAAATGACCACATAGGTGTAGGCGGTGTGGATAGCTATGATTTAGATTCTACTACTGATAACAGAGGTTCAAAAGGGGCATGCCATTTGTATAACAAGTTTAATATGGCTGCGCCAGCAAACATGTTCGTAGCGGAGTATGCATCAAGACCGCCTCTAGCTAAGATATTCTATGAAGATGTTTTGATGGCTTCTGTATTTTATGGATACCCATTACTAATAGAGAATAACAAGTATGGTATAGTGAGGCACTTTGAATCTAGAGGATACCAAGAGTATGTGATGAAGAGACCTGACCATTTAAAATCTCCAAATTCAGCATCAAACACAAAGACTCGCGGTATACCATCTAACTCAGTTGATGTCATTCAGGCTCATGCTCATGCAATAGAAGCTTATGTGGAGGAGCACGTAGGTATAAACGCTCAGAACGGAGAGATGGGCAAGATGTATTTTCAAAGAACTTTAGATGACTGGATTGGATATAAAATAGACAACCGTACTAAATATGATTTAACCATATCAAGCGGTCTAGCTTTACTGGGAGCACAGAAATCCAAGGTTGAGAAAAAAGAAGCTAGGTTTGATGATAAAAAGTTTTTCCGTAAATACACTAAGGAGATAAGGCGTTAAAACTCAGGTCTTTATTTTCGTATATTTGCGAGGAAGTATTTGCGAAACGCTATATGTACGAAAACGAAAACAACAAAGGGAAGTATGGCAATTTCCCAGACCCATTTGCCAAGTACGCAGTTAAGACCACGAAGTCTTACGGTCTGAAATATGCTAAAGCCATAGAAAAACAATGGGGTCATTCAGACGATGAGCGAAGTTTGTTTCGCAGGCGTATGAAGGACTTTGAGACTAACCGTGATTATGCAAACGGTACGCAAGACACTTCTATTTATAAACAGATATTAAACTCTTTAGACCCAAACAGTGGGGACGGTACGTTGCTAAACCTTGATTGGTCTCCAGTGCCTATCGTCCCTAAATTTGTGAAAATTGTAGTAAACAATATTCTTTCTAGAAAACCATACCCAAACCTTACTGCCATTGACCCGCTTTCTCAATCTGAAAAAGATAAAGAGAGAGCGAAGAAAATGTTTCAAGTAAAGAACAAAGACATTATACAAGACCTAGAGACACTGGGTGTTGATACAAAGATTGACGCTTCTTCTATTCCGGAAACAGCAGAGGAAGCTGAGATTTTCATGGATACAAATATTAAGACAGCTGCTGAAATAGCTGCTCAAGTTGGTACAAATATGACTCTTGAGTGGAACGATTTTGACCAACGTGTTTACCGTAGAGCTGTAAATGATTTAGTATCCTGCGGAATGGGTGTTATAAAAAGAAGTAACGACCCAAATTATGGAATCAAAGAAGACTATATCGACCCGGCATTCTTCTTCCATAGCTACACCGAAGACCCTACGTTTAGCGACCTTATATACGCAGGACACATCAAGAAGATTAGCATCTCTGAGCTTAAGCGTATTGCTCGTAATGAGTTTACAGAAGAGCAATATGAAAAGATAGCTCAGAAAGTAAAAGGTAAATATCAAAACAAAGCCGACAAACTAAGCTATAAATACTACGATGAAACACTTAACCGTACAACGTACGGATATGACGAGTTTATAGTTGAGGTAATGGATTTTGAATTCATGTCTACTGATGATATGATTTTCGAGCAGAAGGAGTCCAAGTTCGGTAATAAAGGTTTTTACTATAAAGGATTCGACTACTCACCGCCTAAAGAATCGGTGTACGACAGAAACCCAAAAAACATGAACATTCAAACTGTATTTGGCGGAAGCTATATTGTTGGATGCGGTTATGTTTTTGATTACGGACAAAAAAGAAACATACCTAAAAACGTACATGACTTAACTAAAGCTAGACTTTCTTACTCTGTGGTGGCTACTAACTTACGCAGAATGATGCCTAAGTCTTTAGTTGGCTCTGTAATAGGTTTCGCTGACCAGTTACAGCTATCTCATTTGAAGCTGCAACAGGCTATTGCTAAGGCTAAGCCAGATGGCTTGATTGTAGACATTGAAGGCTTAGAAAACGTACAGTTAGGTAAGGGCGGTGAATTACAACCATTAGACATACAAGACATCTATGAACAAACAGGTGTATTCTACTATCGTTCGAAGAATCCAGAAGGTGGATTCCAGAACCCTCCAGTTAGGTCTCTGGACAATAGCATTAGGAATATCAATGAGCTTATTGGTATCTATAACCATAATCTCCGTCTTATCCGTGATACAACAGGTATTAACGAAGTAATGGATGGCACTTCTCCGAAAGGAGAGCAGCTCGTTGGTGTGCGTCAGCAAGCTATTGCAGCTGGTAATAACGCTATATACGACATTTCTAATTCAGCTTTATATCTATACACTAAAGTTTGTGAGGACATTGTGAAGTGTCTTCAAATACTGCCTAGTAAATCGGTTATATTTAAAGCATATGAGCAGGCTATTGGTAAGAGCAATATGAAGGTATTAGCTTCTTTTGGAGACTTACCTATGTATAATTTTGGCGTTAAGGTTCAAACAGAGATGGATGAAACCGAGAAGTCGTACTTAGAGCAGAACATACAAATTGCTTTGGCTCAAAAAGAAATAGACCTTGAGGATGCAATGGCTGTTAGACAATTAAAGGATGTAGACCAAGCTGAGAGATTGTTGATAGTGAGACGTAAGAAAAGAATGAAAGCGCAACAAGAGATAGCGCAACGTAATTCTCAGATGCAATCTCAGATGAATCAGCAAACCGCTCAGGCTGCCTCTCAAGGCAAGATGCAGGAGATTCAAATGCAGAGTCAGGCTAAGATTGCAGAGATTCAGGCAGATGCTCAAGCTAAGGCTCAACTACTACAGTTAGAGTACCAGCTGAAAAGCCAGATTGAAGGCTCTAAGTTACAAGCTTCAATGGGTGCTAAGCAACAGGACATGGAGTTTCGTAAAAGCATGGAAAGCCAGAAAGAAGAAGCTAAAGATAAGCGTGTTAAAAAGCAAGCTGTAGAGCAATCTAAAATGATTTCTCAACGTCAAGGAAAACGAGGAGAATTGCAAGATGAAGGTGATAGTCTTATTGACCAGTTAACTTCTTGATAACCAGTAATTTACTACCTTTGTAAAAACGATAAAAATGGCAGAAAATAAATTAGTTCACGATTACAACTCAAATCTTCAAGCTTTTGGACAGTCAGGTTTTGATTACCAAAGCGGTTCGGGGACTTTAAACGCTCATAAATATGTAGCTATAACAACCTTAGAGAGCAGTGTTATAAGCACTGTGTCTTCTAGTGGAGACAATCTAAGTACAGTTACAATACCAGCTGGGTTAACAATCTATGGTCTTTTTACAGAAATAACAGTTGATAGCGGTAAGTTATTGGCATATAGATTAGCATAAAATGTTAGGATTAGGATTAGGTTTAAATAAAATAGTAAAAGCTATTGCCTCTGTGGTATCTAGAATCTGGTCAACCTCTAATTTTAGCTGGTCTGATAACAATCAAAATTGGTCTTCATGAATCTAACTAATACACAAATAGAAGATACTTACGGAAACGTTCTTACTATAGGAACGTCTGCTGGTTCACCAACCACAGGTACTCTTCAAAACGGAGCAGGTGAGGATATTACTTCTTTAACAGTTAAGTCTATAAAGTATGCTCAATCATCTGTAACAGCCAATGGAACCACAATATCATCAACCGCTTTATTAGGATATGGAGTTTCTGTTATATCAGCAACATCAACTAATTACGCTGTAAGGTTACCAGAGCCATCTTTAGGCGGTATAGTAGGAATAGTAAATAACTCTTCTGTTTCTATACGAGTATTCCCATACGATTCAGACGATTCTATAAACCTATTAGCAGACGGTGTGTATTATGAAATACCTGCCGACGGTGCTTTATATACATTTACTTGTACCAAGAATCCTTCTGTTGGGAACTGGAGTGTCTCTACACCTACTCAAAATCAAACGGTTACAAAAACCGTTAGTATTAGCTTAACTGCGGATGGCACACATACAGATGGCAGTGAATCACATTCTGCTGCCGACCTTCTAAATGCAACTAAAACCACATACTATCCTGCTGGAAGTCCGTATTATGTTCTTGACGCTCCATCATCTACTGTAGATTATTTTGACACAGCCGAGTTTAACACAAAAAATGAAGTAAGACTCATAAAAATTGTTGTTAAATCGAATGTTCCTGCGGGTGACCTCACAGGTAATACAAATCAAATAAGCTCTACCTTGATGAATATTACGAATAATCAATTAGCTCAGTTATTCGGGTACATAAGAAAAGGAACTATGAGCGCTGATGGTAGTTCAACATTTACTTCTAATCTTTATAACACTCAGAGATATGTAAATGCTTATTCTAATTACATCCACACATCAACAGCGTTACCTGTAGGATATAGTCACTACATGGGAAGCGATGGAAGTCTTTATCAGCAGATAACTGTAGATACACCAAATAACAATTGGGATGAAATTAATGACGACAATGGTAACCGAAGAATTTATTACAGTCCTTATATCGGATATGGTAATTCTAGTTACCCAGAAAGCGGATACCCTTCGGGATTTGAATTTACAGCAGAAATAGTAGCGACCTTTGAATTTAAATAGATGGCAACACAAATAAACTTAGATAACTCCACAAGAGTAGATGTTACCTGTAGAAAGGGCGACACGTTTAATCTGAAATTTACTTTTACAGATTCAGACGCTGCTGCTTTAGATATCTCTGGGTATACGTGGAAGCTGGATGTCAAGGAAACCGACACCTCGTCTTCCGATATTATAGGAGACTCATCTTTTACCTATGTAGGTAACGCCTCTGGAGAACTCACTATATCAGCTACAGCAGCTGTTATGGCAGCAGTAAATGGAGGCATGTATGTATACGACCTTCAGTCTACAACTGGAGGCGAAGTAAAGACTTGGATTTACGGATTATTTACTGTTAACGAAGACATTAGTGAGTAACAACATAGAAATAAAAAGCGGAGACAGCATTAACATTAATGCTTCAACAGCCTCAGCGGTAAATGTAACATCTACATCT
>Ga0206682_10002549_pt1 | contig 16408 bp, 15 predicted proteins | sample M240m12015metaG_FD_155444 | JGI IMG/M metagenome (GOLD analysis project Ga0206682, IMG submission 155444) | Ammonia-oxidizing marine archaeal communities from Monterey Bay, California, United States - M2 40m 12015 | ecosystem: Environmental > Aquatic > Marine > Intertidal zone | place: USA... | reverse complement strand
CAGCTAGTTCATTTAAAGTATCTAGGGTCGCTGGAGAAGAATCGACAAGATTAGTTACCTGAGTATTGACATAAGTTTCCGTTGCATAACCCGAGGGTAAAACATAATTGTTAGCGCCAGATTCGATGCCATCTAACTTAGTACCGTCCGCAGCAACGTCACGTCCATCAATGGTTCCGCTAGTCGTCGTGTTCCCAGTAACAGACAAAGAAGGAACCGTCAGTCCGCCCGTCATCGTGTCGCCATCGATGCTGACGGATTCAGTGTCGGCTTCAGTATTAAGATCGTTCAACAGCGCAGCAGTTATTCTCAGCTCGCACTTGACCCCCGCAGAAAACGCACGCGCAGAAGTACCGTCCTGGCCACGGACCACGGTTAGCGTATTGCCGCTTATCCCTGTGACTTTTACAACTTCTCGATTTGAGCTCAGGTCTTCAAGTGTTACATACGTATAGTCTGATCCAGAAAGGGTAGGGAAAACCGATCCATCAGAAACTGTTAATGAAGTCGTTGAAGACGATGCGTTCGCGGCTAATACTGTAGCAGCGTTATTACTGAACTTTACTGCCATTGTTTACTACCTCGGGCCATGTTGATTCGATTTAACTAACAGTTACGCTCCACGTCACAGTCATCGAATCTTGAGAGCCTTTGTTGACCACGGAAAAAACAGTCCGACACAGCATGTCACCAGAAGAACTAGCGTTGAATAAACCTGCTTCTGTTATTGCTCCTGTTCCATCTCCGGGAGCAAAAGTAGCAACGTAAGTCACAGTAGCTCCAGAAACAGTAGTTGAAGTCAGTGCGTTGCGATCTGCTTCGGAACCTAAAGCGGTATTTGCAGCAGCGGCAGCTGTAGCATTCGTGCCAATCGACATGTGTGACATAGCTGATTTAGTTGTGTCTTTCATACGACTAGCAACATAATTTTTACCCGCTGTTACAACGAGGTTTGGCACCTCTTGAACAACTTCATCATTTATTGCGATAGCCAAATGACCTTTCATTTTAAACGTGTCTTGTAACATTAGGTGTCCCCTAGTTATTTAAAGTTGCGAGATTAAAAACAGTCGCGTTGAGTTGTGCTGACGCCGTTGACGTCGTGTTAATTTCTATTAATTCACTTAACGACGCCGTGTCAGAAACGTTCTTTCCAAAAGCTGTCGCGGATTGGTCTGCAAAATTCAGCGCGTCGGAGAAAGTTCTTTGAAAAACAACCGCTTTTTGGAACGCCTCTGACATTGTCGCTGTATCAGATAACGCTTTACCAAATAAGATTGTGTCGTTATCAGCAAAATTAATAGCGTCCGTAAAAGCTCTGCTGAACGAAACGTTTTTTAGAAAAGCGTCTGTTACACTTAAACTGTCTGTTGCTGGGCGAGTAGTACTCAGTGCTGCTAGTTCTGTTACTGCGGCAGAATCCTGTAACAATTTCCCAGTATCAAAGTTTTGTGTATCAGAAAAACCAATAGCATTACTTTTGGAAGCTACAGTGTCTTTTCTGATTGCATTGACGTCAGTAAAATCATCCATTGTAATGGCATCACTAAACGCTCTTGAGTAGGTTAGTACTCGGGAAAAAACGTCTGAGGTGCTTACGCCATCTATTTTGGGTGCATCAAACAACAACGCTGACGCATCTGATACTGGTACGGCTTCGGATAGCCGCTTAATTGCTGAGTAGTTTAGAGCGTCATCAACGGTTAGCGTTTCGTATTTGTTTATACCCGTAATAAGCGTAGATGTATCGCCAAGAACCGTGGCGTCTGAAAACCCGCGCCGAATATCTAGCAGAACATGTATTAAGTCACTAGCTGAAAAAGCGTCAGTAGCGCCTTTTCCAACATCAATCGATTGCAGAGCGTCAGAAATAGTACTTACAAAATCTGTTAAGTTCTTACTAAGCGTAAAAGAAGATGCGTCGCCAAGCGCTACGCTTTCATCACGGAAATACCGATTCTTAGTATCGTAGTCGAGGATAACTTCGGACGCCGAAAGATCAAGGTAAGTCGTGCTGCTTTTTACTTCTGCGTAAGTTACATCGCTTCTTACAAGTGTGTAAGAAGACGCCGCATCCAGCCGACTGTAACCAACCTCTAAATCAGCCATCAGTCAAAATCGCTCCGAACTTGGAGCTTGAGCAGATCATATACAGTTTGAATTCCACCGGAAGCAAACGTGATTTCTATTTCGCCCTCAAAAGTGCCTGCGGCATCTAGTGTTCCTGCTGGGAAGTCAGTTGCAACTTTGCCAGCCGATGCGTCAGTAATTGAACAAGTCAACGTGCTTTTGACCGTTGTGCTCCCAAGCTCCCGTAAACGCAGGCGCACAGTGGCCCCCGATACGTCAATCGGAGCCCACGTCGCTGAGTTATTAGTATCTAATGTCTGCCCAGCCGCTGCTGCGTTACTGTCTCTCAGCGTCAAAGTCAGCTCAGGTAACGTGTCTCCTGCCACCAGTTTAAGTGTGTCCGAGTAAGCCATGTCATTTACCTATTGATTTAGTGATTATATTAGTGATACCAATATTAATCCAGTGGTTAGTAGCACCATACATACGGCGTAGTTTTCCTTGAATCGACATGGACAAAGGTCTTAGCCACCCCGACGGACATACCCATCTCAAGTGCTTCTTTAACAATTGTTCGTCTTTGCACACCGCCTTGGACTGCGATGTCAGCAGCTATGCCCTGAGCGTGCGTGCCAGCTTTTGCTTTCGCTTTCTCAATCGGGTGGTTCTCTGGGCAGCGATAGCCGGAAGTCACATGAAACGGGAAACCGCAAGCTGCTCTGAGCTTATCTAGCTGGTGTAAGAAATCTTCATCCATCTCGTTTTTGCCCGTTTCTTGACAATCAAAATCCTCTATCTTGAAATACGCTAACTTCATTGGTTGTCCTTAAACATAAAAACTACAACGCTAATAACGCCTGCCCAGATAGACGCGACAACGCCTGTTGCTGCTTTTGCAACAAACGAATTAGAAGCAACCAGTTCCGCTAGTTCTTCAACTTTTTTTTCGCCGTCATCAAGCCTGAACTCATGCCGTTTCAAACGTGCATCTGCACCAACGAGCTTTTCTTCTACGCGAGCGACGTTGGTCAGCACTTCAGTCAGCCTATCGATTTTTACTTCCAACCGATCAAAGCGGCGGCTTGTCTCTTCATCATTCATTTACGTAAATCCATAAGTTTTGATGCGCCCTTGATTCCAAAGCTAGATGAAATGGCTATAAATAATAGATATTGGTACCACTCAGGCAGCTCGTTCAGTGTCTGAAACGCTTGCTTAGTCCTGTCGACAATCGACATGTCCCCAGCGATAATGGCATAACCCACCATAAATATTGGTATAGCTAATATTATAGTCCAGAACTCATCTTTGAGACTATTGTTTGAAGCGTCCGCCATTTTCGCTTCCCAGTCAGCATCGTTCTGTATCACACTCATCTTGGCTTGATGCTTGGCCTGCTTTTCTTCTGCTCGGTTGTTCAGAAAGGTCTTGCCAATATCGGCAATGGGACCGATTAATGCTGTCAATATGCTCATGCGTCTCTCCTAAATTACAAGGCTGTAGCCAGGAATTATTCTAGCGGGAACAACTTCCCACCCTTTACCGCCCGCAAGCCCTAGACCTATATCGTCAACCAAGAAGCCGTAAGTTGGGCCAAGTATCGGAGCTAACCCTTTTGCAATTTGTCCGACGGGGCCAAGTCCTTGCGCTTCTCCCCATGAAGCACTTTTGGTAACCATGCCGAGAATTGCAAACGGGCCTGCAAGACCACCGCGATCAAACAACTCACCCATGTAAGACATAGTATCCATTCGATCTGAACGGAAGTAACGAGCGTTTGCGTCTACTCCTGGCAATACGCCCGCAAGCCCAGCTTTTGCTATTTCTCGTAGCTCAAGAGACAGCGCGGCTAGCGGCATAAACGCGGCTAGTGTAAGAACGCCCATCATCCCAACAGAACTCAGCTTCTCAAAAGTAGTATCGCCCTCGGCCAAACGCGTTGCCATCTCGCGCTTTACGCCGCCAAGAATAACTTTACCGAACGACATCAGGTAAGATTTCAAAGCCCATATCAGTTGGTACTTCGGATCATTACCCCAGCTTGTCCGCTCTGCCGCATTCGGCTTCAGCATAGAGTTGCTCACGAACCTCTGCATAGCGCTCATCACAGCTGCGCCATCGTCGCCGTCAAAAGTATAATGCCCGCCGTCTTCCTGTCGGGCGTGCCAAGATTTGACTTGATCGGCGGTAACCCCGTGGATAGATAAGTAACGCTCCGCCCTTGGGTTTTTGTTCTTATTAAAAGCATGCTCAACTAGGAAGTCCACGCTCAACACTGACGCGAATTCTCTGGTGTAGCGAGTGAACCAATCAAGACCGATAACAGAGAAGAACTTGTCAGAGTACTTTCGCACTCGTGGGTCAAGATACTCGGCATCCGCTTCAGTAAGACCAAGGTTGCCCATCACAGTACTGTGAGTAACGCCGATTGTTCTGGCTAGTTGTATAGCCTGCTCGGGGTTTTGCATACGGGATAGAATGGCATTCTTCGCCATGCCAAAACCTGCAAACTCTCGAGTGTTTACAATAGCGCCGCCTAACTCAGGTATAGAGCCAATAGTCGCCATTGGTAATAACGTCACCCAGTTAAACAACTGCATCCAACTCATCGCTTTCGAAAGCGTTGGGTTCAAGGGCGATTTTGTATAGCCAAGGTATCTTTCTAAAGTAGCGACGGCTTCTTTGCGCTTGGCCTCTGGTAGCTTCACTAACTCTAGGGCTAGTAAGTCTTTGCCTGCGTCGTCATGCGTACTGCGCTTCCACTCTGATCGAGTAATAACGTGGCGGATATACTTTAGCAGCGCAGCTTCAGGTGCTTCAATAAACGGTTTTAACCTATCGTGTGGAATGTTCTCTGTCAGCACCCGCGCTTGTTCTACGACGCTTACTGGGTCAGTCGCCTTGAATGTAACTTCGTCGTCATCAAGCACATGTTGCTGACGCGCAATTAGACCATCGACTGTTTGCCTTACCTTCTCTGGGTTTAGTAAAGGGTTGAACTCTAAAACAAGCTCTGCAAAAGCTGCGTCGTCTGTATAAATTGCTGCTAGATTAAGGGCGATAGGGAAGTAGTCAGGTCGCTTCTCAATTGTATTGCCAGGAGTCTTGGAAATATAATTGTCGTGTAGATCACTTAACCAGTCCCGAATCTCCCGCGCTTTCCCGTCGAGGTCTTCTGTCTTAGTGGTCTGGTCTGCGGCAAGTTCGAACGCGTCCGTTACCTCTTTCGTCTCCCAATCCGTACCAAGCATCTTTTCTAACTGATCGTAAACCTGACTTCGTACATGGTCTTTGGAATTCATAAACCCATGCTGGTTGTTACCAAGAGACTCAGAATTCGAACGTACATACATCATATCTGCAATGACGGGACTAATGCTCCGCAGCATGTTGTCTTCGGGGAGCACAAGCTTGAACATAGTGTGTCCAGTAGCAGTACCATCAATGTGCTGTTTAAAATTGCGCTTCATTGCATTAACAGCTGCTGGACCGTCTGGCGCCTTATTTACAGACTCCTCCATTGCGCGGACAATCGCTTTCTTCTTATAGCTAACTTCCGCAGGGAATATCCGCTGAGTTCTACGTAGATTTGCTCGCTCGGCTACGATCACGTTCTGAATATAGTCGTCAAAGGTAGCGGAGTACGAGTCCTTACCAAACCGCTTTTTGAACTCGGTGGATAAGTCTTGAAACAATCTTTTTAGCTTCTCTACAATCTTCTGAAAAGTCTTTGAGACGATTCCGCTAGAAGGCTTTTTACCCTGCACGTAAACTTTTAGTGCGTAGGTCGCTGTTTGGTCTGCGAACCATTCCTCAAAGCCATGCTCAGTCTGATACTGCCACGGAGCCTTTTCGGCTCTACGGGCTTTTTCAAAGTCTCTTTCTAGCCTCTGCCGCAGAACTGGGTTCGCCAATGTAGCTTCTATCTCTTCGTTAAACAGAACATGACCTATAGCTTCATGCGCAGATACAAGAGATGCTTCTACATCGTTAGTAGTATTTAGATCGTCAACAAGGGCTATGTGAGCGTTCGTGAAGCCTATGTACTCACCGTGCTTGTTTGGATTATTTGCCAACTCATCAGCAGCCTCTGCAACTAGATCAGCAACTCGATCATCATTGAACCTAGCTCTCATTTGGTCTCTACGGCTAGTTTGTGATGCATCTTGCCTAGCACTAACGGACCTTGCGCTTACTCGGTCTTTACGCATACCCTGCAGCTGTTTTAAGCCAATCACGTATACGGGTTTGGTAGGCTTTATTTTGCGGATCGCCTTGTCGAGAAATTCCGCAACCATCTCGCTAGGCTTACCGAACGGATAGTCAATATTCAGCGGTTTACTACTTCCTACTCGACTCCGGTCTTGGTCGCGTGGGTTCATCTCAATGTTGAGACGGCTTTTTGGCATCTCAGGGTCAGGTGTTGAATCAAGTCCGTTTCTGTCGAAGCTGTCCCTTTGGAACCTTTCGGATTCGCCGCCTTGATCAGCCCAGTCGGTGTTCCTGAATTCTTCTTCATCAGCAAGAAGTTCAGCTTCTTCATCAACTACGGCAGGGCGTTTAAATTCTTTTGGTGATAAAACAAGTTCAGGTTTGTAGCCGCGTTTTTTAAGCTTATCGATTTCGACCCTTGCAGTCGCTGCTGTTAATCGCTGGCCGCCACTGCTCCTTACAAAACGAGTCTGTGGTACATTATTCTCATCGTACTGGACATACTTAACCTCGACAAAACTTCCGCCATCCTCGTCGGTACTTAACAATTCCCTAAGCGTAATATCTGCATCCGCTACACGGGCGGCGTTAACGTCTCCTGCCGGACCAGATAAGTCTTGTGGAGTCAGATCGAATATAGACTTGCCCGCAATCAAAAGATCAAAAGTGGGTGCGCCTTTTTCAGATGCCTGTGCGTTCAATTCAGCTAGCTCGCTTACAAACTCAGACAAGCCCCGCTGAGACATCTCCGTTAGGCGATCACCTTGGTATGTGTCGTTGCCACGGTCTTGGATTAAACTACGTCCAGCGTCAGTAAGATCGGCAAGGTTAACGTCACGAGGCTCAAGACCAGCTTCTACTATTTGTACGTTTGAACCTGCAGCATACTGACTGCGTTTTGCTCCAGCAATTGTCCCACGAATAAACTGATCGTCGACTTCATCGCGATCTTTTATAAAAGAAGTCTTACGTAAGACATATCCTTTAGCCGTATTTTGAATATCAAAATCTGACTGAGCCTCGCCTTCTGAGTTTCTATCGTCTTGTACAGTCTTTGCAGCGCGGCGTAAAAAAGCCTCTGTCATGCCTCCGTAGAAAGGGGAGGTCCAATCAGTCTCACCGAATGCTTCCTCAAACTGTGCTCGGGATTCTTCAGTATTCTTATATGTCTTAGTCGGATCTTTTTTCCTGCTGTAGCCTTTGGTCGCAACGGTTTCTACATTCTCAGTAAAGCCTTGTCCTAAAGCGTCAACATAGCTTTTACTTTTATCGATGCCTTCAGCCGTCCGAGAAAAGAACTCTTGGACAATATCTATCCCCTCTCCGAGAGGTTGATCATTTTCTAGTTGCCTTCTTTCTGCTTGAAGCGTCGACATTATCTCGTCTTTACGAGCGTTGTCGCCCTCGCGAAATTGCTTTTCTAATGCTACCAGACGCTCGTTACTAGGGTCTTCAGCAGCAAGGGTAGCCAAGTTATCGCCTATCTTTGTTCTGAACTCCTCTCGGGCAGACTCAAGATCGGGGCGTTCTTTTGCGGCTGGCTCTGTACTACGTGGGAAGGTCCGTAAGTCTTTACGGCTGCTCTCAGAGACCAAGGTTTCGTCGAGATCATCAGGGTCCGCTGGCGTAAATGTCTCCATTGAACGACGAGTAGGCTCTTCAGTTTGATTCGCTTGTAAGAAGCTATCGTAGTCGTCAAGCGTGTTCTGCATCTCAGCAGCGGTATCAGCTTGCTCACCTAAAGATAAATCAAGTTGTTCCGGTGAAGCGTTCTTGCTAGTGGTAGCGTCAGGCTGTTCTGCAGGCGCTGCTTGCTGCTCTCCAGATTCTTCCGCATCAGACTTATCATTCTCGCGCTTCCCGACTGAGTCGGCCCACATGCCTCTCGCTTTCGCAAAGATAGCCTGCGTTTTTTCGGCAGTACCGCTACCGACTTTGCCCGCCATCTCGGTTGCAGAAGTGCGCTTCTGATAAAGCGTAGAACCAACAGAACCTGCGCCACCCGCAAATCCACCAACGACCGCTCCCGCGAAAGCAGACTCCATACGACGTAAGTTTTTCTCTTCCTGCGTGTAAGTCGGGTCGTAGTCTGATCTGTTTTGAATTGCTATTTCGGACTGAGCGTATTCGGAAAAGCCTTCCAGAGCCGCACCGCCTCCCAAACCCTTGGCTAGTTTCCCGAACACAGAGCCTTCGCCCGTAGATCGTTTTGTGGCTTGACGCTGTATTGCTTTTAGAAACGCTGCTTCAGTACCAACGCCAATAGCGGTTTGGGGGACAGCGACTGCAGCAGCTCTGAAAGCTGTACTTCGATCACGCTCCTGGCCCGCGCCTAACGCTTCACCAAAGTTCTCGCCTGCAAGGGAAGGGTATTCCGAAGCAGCCGCGCCAGTGTAAGCGCCATACTTAGCGCCTTGGCGTTTTGCTTCTGACTTAGCATGGTCATAAATAGCCTGAGCGTCTGCCAAGTCTTTCTTGCTTCCCTTACCTTTGGTTACATCCTCTAGAAGGTCTTTGACCAATCTGCTCGCTGCTTTCTTTCTTGCAACCTGAACGGCAACGCCGACAGCTGCTCCACCTATACCACCAGTGGCTAAAGAACCAATACTATAAATCAGGGAAGGAACACCTTGTCCGCCGAAACTAGCTACTTGCGTTAGCGCACCTGTGACAGAGGGGTTCTCCAAAAACTCTCCGAACTCTTGGATGCCGGACATTGCTCCAACCGAAATCGCTTCGCCAACTTTAGCTTCGGCAATATTATCTTCGGCCATTTGATCGTCGCCAATGGCTGTGCCAATCAAAGCTTGGAAGTAATCTAGCGACGTTCCGAGTCCTTCTACGCCTGCAACTAAGCCGCTGCTAAAGGCTTCACCCAAACTATCGTCAGGGGTCTCCTGTAGCATAGAGCCGTCATCAGTGTCGGGTCCGCCTAGATTGCCCCTATAGAAATCTCGCAATAGCTCATCAGTCATATTCTATTAGCCGTTAGCCGCAAGTAACTGCTTGGTATTATTTTCAGCGGCCCTTTTCAAAAGCGTATAAACTTGCGGCGATTTATTCTTCAAGTCGCTCAAGTCAAAGTTTTCGTCAAGCAACGCTCTATCAATCTTTCCTGTTGCGGGGTCTACAGTCGGCTCGGTGGTGTAAAAAACTTTACCGTTTGAAATTATGACTCGATTAAGAAACTGATCTGTGGCGCTAGCATTATCTTCTGCATCACCCCTTGTGAAAGATGCAAGCGTCTCCCACACTCCGCCTTTCTCCTCTGCGGCGTAAGAAGCTGCTATTTGACTCACAGCTGCATTAATCGCTTGATCTACAAGTGCTCTTGGCTCAGAACCTTTAGGGAACTGCTGCCTTTTCACCCACATTTTGTTCAGTGTCCCACCGTCCATAAACGCGTCAGCAGTTTCTTTGTCTAGGCTATCAGTAAACGTGTCTCTAACGTTTTGAATCAAGTCAGAGGCAATAGCGATAGCCTCTTTAACGTCTGCTTTGCGCAGTTTTTGTATACTGAGGTTAGTGTTCCGAATAGCGTTTTGAAGAGAACCTCGTCTTATTTCATTATCTGCTTGGTCTTTCGCAGATACGCTTCTTACACCTGTCTCCATAACGTTTCTTGCTTCTTGTATAAAAGCGTTTGCACGGTTTGGAGCTACGGTAGCTGCTAACACAGATAAAGCTAATGCTTGGTCTTCTCTCGCCAGTTTCGACAAATCTGATACTTGGTTAACGTTTGCTTGCTGCAGTTTTATAGCAATTTCTTTTGTGGCCTGTGGTGACAAAACAATCTCACCAGCTATCGCCATATCAGCAATCTGATCGACTGTCTTCCCTTCCAGTATCGCTGCAGCTACATCAAATTCTTTTTGTACAGGTTCCGCGTCTGACTTTATAACTTTGTCCTGCTGAACGGGTTCGTTTGGACTGCTGGCCTTTACAGCTTGCTCTAAGCTATTAACTCGTGCCTGTGCGGCAGCTGTGTCTTCCCCTTTTATTTTATTCGCCTCAAGCAACTCCTTCGCTTCAGTTAGCTCCTCTTTTAACTCAGGCAAAGGTTTCTGTGTTTTTTTACCACGGTTTTCTATCTGCCACTTGGTAAACTCTCCTTGGTTTATTTCCCCTTTGTTTAGTCGAGCACGCTGCTTCGCTTCCCTTTCGAGGTAATCACCAGTTCTTGTTTCATTCCCAATTATAGGAACAGCTATCAAGTCTTTTTCAGGGATAGCAATTAGCTGATCCGCAACGCCGTTGTCTTCTGCAATCTGCTGTGTAACTTCTGCCTGCTGACTTGGCGTAACATTCGGATCATTAATAATCCCCATTACTTGGCGGCGGGCCGCGCCCGCAGGAATAGAAAGCAGCGCTATGCCCTTATTATATCGCTGCGCCGCTAAGATGCTTTGGGCGCTCGCGTCCGCGTTACGAGCATCTATTGCATTAGAATCTGCTGCATTCACATCTTGGAGTGAGCGAAGCTCTGAAACCCGAATCTGGCTTTGATACGGCATAACCGTCAAATCCCAGACAGCGTTAGCTCTTTGTGTAATCTCGTTATCGGGTATGAATTCCATCTCGGCATTAGGGGCGCTAGAACCATCTATAGTTATCGCGCCAGGAGAACCGTCAGTATTCTCGACTGTAGCGTAGAACCCGCCGCGCTTTGCATCCCGCGTAAGACTAGTTATCTTTCCGCCGCCTTCGACAACGCCAGCGCGATTCAGTTGGCCAATGGTAAACCGCTTTGCCTCTTCGTCCCCTGCAATTAAAGCGTCCTTCAGGCCATCCCCTAATCCAACGCCGTCTTTACCTATATATCCTTTTACGCGGGCGTACTTATAATCGTTGTTAGCATTATATTCACGATTATCCTGCCCACGCTTTTCTTCGTCTAGCTCTAGGTTTCGTTCATACAAATCTAACTGATCACGGCGATTTTGCGCTTGGTCACTGCGGTAGGACATATCAGCTGCCCTGCCTAGAACGTTCGTAAAACCTTGCAATGCACTCATAAAAACCTCTAGGAAACCTTCTTGAACTCAACGTCTACTTTGCTGTAATCCACTAAGTTGTAATCGTTTTCACGTTCAATAACCGCCCAAGGAACTTCGTCGGCCATAACGCCTTGGTATCTCTGTTTAGAACCAATGTAGTTGTACTCGTAGATGTTAACGCCCCTAGTAGAAACGCCCACCTGTTTAACATTCTGCTTAGATCGGCGGTCACTCATGAACGCAAACGCAAGGATAGCGGTAGAGGCTAACGAGCCTACTGCCTGATAAGTTTGAGCTTTGCTTTGCGCCCGTGCCGATTCGTAAGCGTTCTTTCGAGTGGTGGCATCAGCTGCTGCCGATCCTAGTTGGCTTTGAGATGATCTGTTAATCCCTTGCCCAATGTTAATCAGGTCGGCTATGGTGCGCTGGTTAGTTTCTTTTTGGGCAATACGAGCGTCATTTACAGACTGTACTCGACCGAGTGTCGTTCCGCGCTGTAACGCACGTTCCTGTTCTCGTCTTTGCATCGGTGTGAGGTTGGCACCGTAGCGCTGCTCATTACGAGATGCGACCCCTGACATAAGTGCTGAAGCGGCAGCAGAGTCCTCTCTGGCTGCGTCGATCAAACTCGTGTCGTTCTGAGCACTTTGAATTAGTTCGTCTTCAAATGCCCCGTAGTTACGTTGGTAATCTAAAAACTCTTGACGGGTAATGTGCGCATAGATGGCATCTGGGTCTCCGCCGACATTGTTGACAGGGTTGTTGTAATAGCCACCCGAATATATGCCCGCTTCGCCAATGTTACTGAAGTCTACATTTGCCAACCCCGCGTTATACTGTTGGGCAGGCGTCTCTTGTTGGGCAGGCGCGTTGTTCTGCGCTTGTGAAGGCGCAGCGCTAGCGAACAGTTCTTCTTCGTTGGGTTCACCCATAGACATTTATACTCTCCCCAATTGGTTCGCCCCATACGCAGCATTGATGAATTCACTAAATTTGCCATCGCCGAACGCACCTTTCTTTGCTCCGAGAACCATAGTCGCGCCAGCAATCTCACCTAACGCAGCGTTTCTTGCTGACCTTTTTGTTTGTTTTGCCTGTGCTCTTGTTAGTGCTTCAGATGTAGCTAACCTTGATGCTTGTGCCATACCAGACTGCGCGTCTGCAGCTTGGTTGCTAGCAATGCCAAGTACGTTGGTCTTCATCTGGTTTTGGATATTTTTACCCGATGCAGATGCTATCCCCAGCTGACCTTGCAGCGCTTTGGACTGATCACTGGCAATGTCAGAGACCTGAGTATTTGCGTAGCTGAGTTCCATAGGGCTTGATTGCATCGTGTCAGCGTTTGCGCGTCCGCGCAGCTTGTTCGTGCTGTCCTCACTTTTTGATGCATCTCGCATTTGCTGGAGCAACGGATCGATCTTCTGTTTCCATTTAGCGTACTGCTGCAGAGCAACGTTCGCAGACGCTTTCTCCGACTCTCCGGCTTGATAATCCTGCTTCTTAGGTGAGCTGCCCATAAACATCCTTTGTGTAAACAATTGTGTCTAACTGCCAACCCTGAGAAAGGATGTAGTCCTTTAGCTCGGGTACGGCAGACCTAACTTCCAATTTCGTAAACCCACCTAACTTTGCTTGCTTTATAAAAAAGTCTTGGTGTATCGCTACTAAATTCATACCCCGTTCTCTGGCCCACGCTAGCCAAACCAACATCGTGCGCTTACCAGTAAAAATGTCAGTCTCACCTGTGGTAACAACCATCCCGTCTTCTGTCGTCCAAAGGGTGGCTTGCCCTTGGGCGCATGCTAGATAAACGTCTGCAGCTGTGTAGGTAAGCTGCGGGTTATCATCGAGTATTTCTTCAACCGCTGGCGCAACCCAATGAATGTTGTCTTCAATGAGCGACTCGACAGGGCTATCCGCCGTTACCATATCTTCTACGCCGTGTTCGCCAAGCTCCTGCTCCACCATAGTTCACCTTCCTTGCTACGCCCGTATCGGCACCACGCGCTCTTCTTTCTGCCGAGACAACGCTCTCAGCGAATAGATTCGCGTATACCTGTGCGCCTCTCAGATCAGTCCAGTCTTTATTAGGGATACGTAAAATGCGGAACAGAGCGCCGTTTATAATAGAGTCTCTGTAGTCGTTCATTACGTCATCGTCGCAGGCAGTGCTTGTATGCGTAGGCTTCAAAACAGCGCGGACGATTGTACTCGACACTGTTGTAGACGTAGGAACAGGGGCCATCCAAAACAGTGCTGATCCCTGTTGTATGTAGTACTTGGGTACTCCAGTGCTTTCTCGCCATTTAGGCATACGCTGTTCAAGCAAGGCCGATGTTATTGGCTCGATATCTTTTCCGAGATGAGTAACCCACAATATCTTCTGGACTGATGTACCAGTTGGAGGTTCAAGGTCGTACTCGTAAATACCGCCGACAGTAGTGACAGAATCGAGTTCTGCCTGATAAATACTAGCGCGTTCACACAGTTCAATAACCGCTGAACGGATGCTGTTTCTCACTAGTGTATCGGGACATCCTGATACCATAGGGAGTATGTCGGGTAGGAGCGCTTCATAACTAATTGCCATGCTTTATACCGCCGCTGGTCTACGTTCCATATTCGGGTTAGTGATCGCGTCAATTTGCCCCTTGCCAGTGACCGAAGCTGTAAACAGCTGGAAGTGGCTAGATGCACGTTGCGCATTGCCTGCAAACTCTGCGTCTTTCATATAAGCCATATACAAAACATAGTTCAGGATTGCGTTGGCAAAAATGTCGGGGATCGATAGATTGCCGTTCAGCGCAACGGCGGCTGGGTTGGAGGAATAAATAATCTCCAAGAAAGCGTTGCCAGCTACCCCAGGATAAACGTAGAAATTACGAGGGTTAGCTTCATCGTAGATATAGTGCTTCACGATAGCAGTGTGAGCAGCATCGCCAGATGCGGCATTGGGATCATGCCAGTCTGGCGTTTGCGCATCGAGCACTTCTCTGTCAACTAAACGAACAGCCCGTTTGCCCGTGCCACTGCTAGCAGCAGAAGACATGTTTCTGACAGCTTTTAGCAGGCGGTTGCCTGCGACTGGTATTGATTGCTTAGTGCCAGCCACTAACGTAATAGTCGCGTTAGTCGCAGATGCATCGGGCTTTAATAATGCAATCTCCCTTTGCGCATCATTAACCCACAGTACTAATTCGGATACTACTGGCCATCTAACACCTGTTGTGTCCTGAAGCACAGTCTGCGCTCTGTTGATAACGTCCTGAACTAAAACTGTCATGATATATACCTATGAGTTTAATGCTATTTCCCAAGCAGACTCGCGTTCTTCTGCTCGGATAGTTCTGCCAATCATTTCGTTAAGTACGGATGCTTTAGGTGTGCCGTCGTTTTTAAAAGAGTTGGGGTTAGCCTCTTCAATAAGGTATTGCAACGCCTCTACGACATCTGCACTCGCCTCTTCAGCAACCTCTTCAGCAACCTCTTCAAACTCAGCAACCTTTTTAACAGTCTCTTCGACGGTGCTTGTGCCATATTCTTTTGCGCCCATTTGAATGGCTAACAATCCGATCTCTTCAGCTATTTCACGAGGGACGCCCGCTTCGAAAAGGACGGCTGTCCCACCTAATGTCGTCACTCGTAATGACTTGTCGCTTACAATCTTCATGATTACTTCCTACCGAATCCAAGAGAAAATTTTCGTTTCTTCTTTGGTGCTTGGCGCTGCTTTATCAGCATTTGCGGAGTTTTTGGTTTTCTAGCTGCTGGCTTTTTAGCTGCTGGCTTTTTAGCTGCTGGCTTTTTAGCTGCTGGCTTTTTAGCTGCTGCGGTAGGACGTTTGCCCGACTTATTCCATTGGTTCATGTATTTCGTCAGGGACGATAATCCTGATGCTTGTAGCTGTTCTCGGGTAACGTTAGCTTTACCATCAGCAGTCAGCTTACCGCCTCGGCCTGTAACCTTGGCTCGCTTAGGTTTAGCTTTACCGCTGCTCATACCAGCCCCTACTACGGCAGCACCTGTTGCAGCGTAGCCGAGTCCGGCAGCGGCTCTGCGCCTACCGCTACTGACGTTTTCTTTGCGGGCAGCGCTCATTGAAGCATCATTAGCTTTACGGTTTGCATTTGCCTTTCTAGTGGTCGCGCTTTTGCTCTTACCTCGAACGTCTTTTACGCGCTTGTCCGTAGGTTTTGCTTTTGCTTTCGCAGCTTCAAGAGGCTTTTTACTGCCTATTTTACCTGATACTTTTTTCTCGGCGTTTACTGCAGCCTGAACTGCTTGTTTGCCGTATTTTTTTATTGCTGCAGGTACACCCACTCTCGCTACTGCTGCCGCTATTATTGCTGGGATTGCTGGGATTGGCATCAACTTAACTCCTGAATAAAGAAATGCCCCCTCGAGTGAGGGGGCGATAGTCTTACTGTGCAGTGTCTAAGCAGATAACGTTGCACCCTACCAGCAATGTCACTGTTGTACTTAGGCTTGCGCAATCCGAAGATTTTGCCTACCGAAATACCACTTTGGTTGCCGTAGTCGAAAGTGTCTTCGACCATTTCGGGCAAACCAATGTCAGCTAGTGCCAGAGCTTGAGCACCACAGAACAGCGCTCGACCACCAACGATATTGGCAGCAGCACCCCATTTATAGCCAGCTGCGCCAGCGTTAGATGAAGCACCAGTTGTAGCACCGGAAGTGTTAAACACATGACGGAACTCGTGGATCATCACGCCATCAACCATCAACGAAGATGAACCAGCGAACAAGCTGTTGCTTGCTCCCCGAACACCAGCGTTTCTGACGTTAGCGATGAAGTCTGCGTCAAGCTTGAGATCAGCCATCTGCTGAGGAGTCACAAACATGTGGAACGTTTCTTGGTTACCAGCACCACGAATGCCGCGAATGTATTGATCTTTCGCATAGGCTTTCAGGTTAACGATGTGTCGATACTTGAGCGTATCGGCAGCTACCATTGCTGTGGTGTCACCCGCGAGGATGTCATCACCGTCAACACGTCTGTGTCTAGCAGAAGTAGGAGCAGATACATCTGAAGCAAACTCCAGATCAACAAGATCATGTCCTGCTGTACTAGAAGCAGTACGTAGGCCACCGTTGTTCTTGTGAGTGTA
>Ga0206682_10002548_pt1 | contig 16411 bp, 13 predicted proteins | sample M240m12015metaG_FD_155444 | JGI IMG/M metagenome (GOLD analysis project Ga0206682, IMG submission 155444) | Ammonia-oxidizing marine archaeal communities from Monterey Bay, California, United States - M2 40m 12015 | ecosystem: Environmental > Aquatic > Marine > Intertidal zone | place: USA... | reverse complement strand
CATTGTGCCGGAAATATTTTATATCACCCAAATAATGAGTATATTTTAAAGTGGGCAGATTTATTATTTTGGAAGGAATATGATATAATACCAAAAGTTAGCTTAGCAAATAAGAATGTTAATGTTTTGAGGTCAAGTGGAAATATTGATATAGAAGGTAAAATAGGAGAAAATGAAAGTATATTATGGTCTAAAACAAATAAAACTTATGTAATAAGAGTAGGATTACAAAATGGTGAATTAGAAAAATTTGTAACCTTAGAGAATATATATAAATACAATCCCGAATTAGAATTAGAAATTAAATTACCAGATATAGATTTTTATAATAATTCTCCACAATGGGTAATAGATACTTATAATGAGTGGTTATTGGGTATAGATAAATTAAGATTTGGTGAAAATGAAGTAAAAAGAATATATGAGGTAGAATATTAAAATTTAATTGATTAAAAAAATAAAAAATAAAATAAAATATAATATTAATATATATTTAGTATGAATAAATGTTTTATGGATACAATAAGACAAAAAACAGATTTAGAGGATAGTTATGGTAAAGTTAAAAAAATTCATCCATTATTGATATGTAATCAAAATAATAAACCTAGATTACCAAATCAAGTATTAGGGTCAAGTGTATTATTAAGGGATGCCAATATTGATTTAGGGGATTGTTATAGTTTAACTAGTCGAAATTATAATGATACTTTATATGAGAGAAATTTACCTTTTGGTAAAAAAAATACATATTGGGATAATACTCCTGCTCCAAGTGTTTCTATAGGTAATAATACTCGTTCACCAAGTGCTTCTATAGGTAATACTCCTTCATATAGTAATAATATAAATCAAAATGTTTTGCCATTAAAAGTGGAATCAAGACCGGTATTATCAGGTCTTTGTATAAATAAAAAAGCAATAAAAGAGAGAGATATGTTAGATAAAATGAATGAATATGTACCGAATAATGGTGGCTTATGTGATAATACTGTTTTTGTTCCGGGAAAGGGACCTATAAATTATTTTTTTGATAATATAGATATAGATTCACAATTGAAAAATATAAACGAGGTAGATACCAAATGTTCTGCACAATTATTCAAAGTTAACCCAAATGATAATACTAATAATCTTAGTTGTTATAAGGATACAATAGTAAAGGATTATCAAAAATGTGAGGCTAAAGCAGGATATACTTGGTGTGATTATAATAAAGGTGTAAATTACGAGCAATTTCCTGTTTGTAATAGTAAGGATTTTACTTGTGCTATGAGTCAAGGAAGTAGAAATGGAAAAAAAATAAATCCATATGAAATGGAAAATGGTTTAAATCCATTTACTAACTCCCCTAGTATGTCTACACAGAGTATGTCTACACCGAGTCCTTCAGAAGTAGTAGTAAATAATATGTTAAATGACAGATTACAAAGTGGTGAAATGGTAAATGAAGAAACTTTAAATAAGGTAACTAAGGAATTATATTTGGTTCAGAGAAAGAGAGAATTAGATACACAAATACAAATGCGAAGAAATGATCCTAAATTTAGTGTAAATAATCAAAATATAACACAATATAAAGGAAATGGTATAAATAATATAGTAGCTCCAACTATTATAAAACAAGAAGTAGATGAAGATATGGCTAAATTATTAGGTGAAAGGTCATATATTGAAGGTATATTAGAAAAAATCACAAGAGAAGGATTGAATGGTAATAATACAAATGTAAATGGTAATAACACAAATGTAAATGGTAATAACACAAATGTAAATGGAGCAAATAGTAATCCTCATAATAATATTTTACAACAAAAGGATCCAAATTGTTTAGAACCTATAGCAGAAAGTAATCTTGCTAAATCATTATGTAGAAGACAAACTAAGAATTTATATAGATTTAACAACTTAGTAGGAGATCCAACAGATGATTGTTATTATTGCGAACAATTATTTAATAATTTTACTAAGAGAAAAACTATAGTTCCTAATGACCCTAGATTTACTTCTAATTAAAATATTTAAACATAAATCATAAAAATTAATTAATCAACTATGTTTTTAAATGTATGTTTCTCATTCCTTTTTTATTATTGTTTTAGTCATTATATTAAAAGAAATATAATAATTTGTCCCCAAGTTATAAATTCATTAAATGTATTAGTTAATTCAAGTATTATATCAATATCTACAACATTATATTTAACCAATTGTATAAGTGATTATCTATTTATAAATGTATTATATTTGAGTATAGGATATTATATCAATGAATTATTATTTAATTATTTATATTATTATAACAGAAAACAACTAATTATTAAATCGATACACCATTTTATAGGAATTATGGGTATTTTATTGTTTTATAATTATAAAAGTATTATAGCTTTATTATTTCAAACAGAAATATCTAATATACCATTTGAAATAAGAAATTTATTAAAAAATAAAGATTATCCAACTTCAAAAACAATATGTATAAGTGTATTCTATTTTTTATTCTTATATCTAAGAATCATAAAAGGATATTATCTTGTTATAGAAGTATGTGAAAGGAATATACCGGGTGATTGTTTGTTAGTAAATAGTATTTATATATTATGGTGTTATTGGTTTGTTTTAATTAATTATAAAGTATTTGTTAGATTATGTAATTTATATATAATGTTTATTAATCATTAAATCCCATTTAATTTTTTATTTGCCTTAATAGAATTATTTCTTTTTTTATATTCTTGTTCTTCATATTTTATAATATCATTTATTAGATTTCGATTAGTTAATAAATCTAATAATGTTCCATAACCTAATATTGAATGTGCTGTTAAAACCCCGCCCATTAATGCTCCTGTAAAACCTAAAGTACAAACATCCTGTCCTGTTAAATATAAGTTTTTGATTTCTGTTTCTGGTTTTAAAGAATGACCTTGACTAAATCTATAAGCATTCGCATTTAAACCATAACCTTCTCCGTCTAAACAGCCTAAATAAAACTGATTTGTTAAAGGAGTTCCTATCTCATAATGTTCTACTTTCCCTATTGTCTTGGGATAATATTTAAATAAACCTTCATTTAACATTCTTTGTGCCATTTTTTCCTTTAAATCTTTATAATCTAAATTTCTCTTCATACATTCTTCCCCTTCCCATTGTTCGAACCATTCTTTCTTTGCCATAGTTAAAACAATAGCACTACTTTTATTTGGGTATCGATTAGACCAATCGCTATCTTTCGCACAGGTACAAGCAATAAATAATGGCATTGGATTTTTAAGTATATCTTTTTCGAATTCTTCCAATAATTTATCATAGTCACCGTCTGGATATATCCATAAATTAGAATCTCTTAACCCCAATTCTTCCGGATTTCCCTTTAAATTAACAAAACAATATACAAAACCAGTAGAACTTCCTACTTTATTACTTAGACTCCTAAATTTATCTATTAATGGTTTATCATATTCGTCAGTTAATAGTTTATTAAATGTATTATTAATACCTACCCCACTTACTACCTTTTTAGAATAAATCTTATCACCATTTTCCATTTCTACACCTTTTATACCTTCTCCATCTCTTAATATTTTTTTTACTTTCTTACCTACTAAAACTCTACCACCATTTTTTTCTATTACTGGAATAATTTTCTTCGCAATAATACCTGGTCCACCTTTTGGGAAATATCCACCTTCTAGATAATGATTTACAATACTGGCATGAATAAAGAAATTTCCTTTTTTAGGTGTAGGTCCATAATCTCCAAATTGACCTCCCAATACTTCTTTTAATTCTTCATTTTGAGTAAAAAGACTAATACCGTCATACGCACTCATATTAACATATTTATAATAATCTTTTTCCAAATATTTCAAATATAATTTAATTATATTTATTATAAATGAAGACTGGATAATCTTCAAATTAAAAAACATATCTTTTTTGGCCACCTTTTTCACTAAATTAATGTAATTTCTAATATTTTCCTCTTCTCCTGGAAATCTTTTACCTAAATCTTTTATAAAATTTTCTTCTCCTGCCCTAAATAAATATTTCTTGTCCCTTATATATATTTCGTCATATACTCCATTATGTTTTCCCCCCATCTTACACCACTCAATAGGAGTATCTGTTATTAAATCTAACATTTTTTGTCTATTTTCTATATTACCTATATAATGAATACCGGTTTCGTGTTCTACACCCTTTTCTTCAAAAGAATGCATTGTTCCACCCGCGATATAATGTTGTTCTAAAACTAATACTCTCTTTCCTACTTTAGATAAATACGCCGCACACGATAAACCACCGATACCACTACCGATAACAATAACATCTATATCTTTAGGGATTTTTCTATAACTATATCTATCTCTGTCTATCGCAACCCTTTTGAAATTAATAGTATTTCTTTCTCTTACTTTTTTATATTGTTTAGGGTTTTTTACTACTATATTATGATAAGATAGAAATAAGAAACACCCTCCCAAAAATAGCAGTAAAGTTTCAAAATTAAAAAGCGATTCAAATAACATTTTTAAGAATTAATATCAGAATTTATTTAAATTATTTTAATTTAACCGAGTTTTATTATTTTACTAAGTTTTATTATTTTACTAAGTTTTATTATTTGAACACCATTTATAAGCATTCATAAACATTAAAATCCAGGGTGTATATTTATTTAGCTTATCATCTATATTTTCAGGTATCCAAGGCATTTGTGTTTTCAATACGCACCTTTCGGGGTGGGGCATTATTGCGAAATGTCTTCCATTTTCTGATACAACAGCACAGTTTCCATTTTCAGAACCATTTGGATTATATGGATATTTTTCTGTTATTTCATTATTATCATCTAAATATTTTATAGGGAAAATTGATCTATTTTTAATTTCCTTACTTAAAACTATTCTACCTTGTCCGTGAGCAGTCCATATACCAAATTCTATACCATTCATATTATTAAGCATAATGGCATTACTCTTTTCAATTATAACTAATGAATATCGCGATTCAAATCTATTAGATTTATTATGTTCCAGTGTTATACCTTCAGGAATCCAACCTAATAAAGACATAAGTTGGCACCCATTACATACACCAAAACTAAATGTATCTTTTCTATTATAAAAATCAACGAATTGATTTCGTATTTTTTCATTATTTATAATACTAAAATACCAACCGTAAGCAGCTCCTAAAACATCGGAAAAACTAAATCCGCCTACGAAAGCAATACCTCTAAATTCATTTAAATTATATTTATTTGTTACTAAATCATTTATATTAACATTATGAACTTCAAAACCTACTTCTAAGAAACAAAAAGCCATTTCATTTTCTCCATTACTACCTTCTTCATTTATAATTGCGATTTTCGGTTTATACTTATTTATACATATAGGATAATTTATAATTTTATATAATTCGCGTGGAACATAAAATTTAGGTATTGTTCTGTAATAACAATTTTTAATTTCTTCTTTTATACAAATAGGATTCGCTTGTTTTTTCTCTAAATCATAACTGGTTTTTTCCCACTGGTACCTAAGTTTTTCAATACTTTTATTAAGTATTAATTTATTTTTATATCTAATATTTACTTTTTCTGCAGTTCTACCTAAAATAATACTCCCTATACCATTTTTCAATAAATCATTAATAACATATTCAATATTTCTTTCATTTATTTCTATTACAATTCCAGAATTCTCATTAAAGAAGAAGTCAATATAATCTACAACTAAGTTATTAACATTTATATCCATACCAATATTAGAAGATATACACATTTCCGTTAATGTTGTTATAAGTCCTCCATCACTTATATCGTGTCCTGATAAAATAATATTCTGTTTAATATATTTTTGAACTAAATTAAAAATTGTACTAAGTTTTCCCATATCTTTTATATCACTTACTCCATTTATATTCTTATTTACTAGTTTTATATTCTTATTGTAAATATCTTCAAAAATTGTTCCCCCTAAGTTACATTTATTAGTCAAGTTTATATATAAAATATAACTATTTAGTTTTTTGAAATTGGGTGTTATAATATGATTAAAACTTATACAAGTAGCATATCCGGATAAGACTAAAGTATTAGGACTTTTAATAGTTTCTGTAATATTATCTACAGACATAGATAGGGAATCTTTTCCACCATTAATAGAAAACCCTAAAGCATTAACACATTTTACTAATGTTTTTACTGCTTCTCTTAATAAGTTAGCGTCTTTTGGATTTTTTGAAGCCCACATCCAATTTGCGACACTATTTATTTTTGTAATATTATCAATAGGTGTCCAAATCATATTAAGTAACATTTCACTAACAGTCATTCTAACCATTTTTCTTATATTACTTTCTTGACTATTATATGAATTAGGAATACCTTTTATAGGTTGTTCCCCTATCGCACTAACTAATCCTTTATCACTTTTAAAGTCTAAACTAACAACTGAATTATTTGATAATGGTAAATGAAATGGTCCTATACATTGTTGTTGAACTATTAAACCACCGACACTTCTATCAACTTTATTAGTAAGAAAACTTTTAGAACAAACGGATAAATGTGCTAACACTTTATCTAAATAAAATTCAAATACAGATTTGCTTATATTTAAATCTAAATAGGATAAATCATTATAAATAATATTTTTATATTTATTAGTATCTTTCTCTAAATAAAATGTTTTTTTCTTTTCATTTTCTATAATTGGTAAATTTACTGGTATTATTTCTTCATCTCTAGTAATTACCTTTAAAGAGTTAGTATTACTAATATTACCTATTACTACAAAAGGAACATTTTCTCTTTTCGCAATATTCTCTAAAATGTGTAAATTCCTATTATCAAAAATAAAAGAAACCTGTTCTTGATATTCAGCGACCCATTTTTCTAAAGTATTTAAACTTTCATCTCCCAATATCAACTTATCCAATAATACATTCGCTCCATTTGGTTCTGCCAATTCTCTGGTTACATTTGCCATACCACCAGATCCTTGGTCGTGTATTGATAAAATAGGATTTTCTTCTAAAGAACAACACGCCCTAATAAATTTAACTACTTTATTGGCCATTTCCGGGTCGCCCCTCTGAACTGAATCGAAATCCTGTTTTAAATTCTTTTTATCCTGTGTTCTACTTGAAGCCGACCCCCCACCAATACCTATTCTATAAGCTGCTCCTCCTACTCTACCTATCATATTATTATATTGAGATTTATTCTTATAAATGTTAGAATGTAATATTTTACCAATACCACCACTAAACATAATAGGTTTTAGGTATTCAAATCTTTTGGTAATATTGGGATTTGTATATAATTTTAAGTCGCACCTATAACTTCTAGTAAACCCTTGAATAATAGGTTCTCCTATTTTATTACCATAATCACTGGCTCCATTACTTGCTTCTATTAGTAATAATTTAGGTAAATTATTTACAAAGGAATAATCTTCTTTTTTATATAAACCGGTATCTAAATCCCCTACTGAATATCCCGCGGTTCCGGCCAGAATTTCTCCCCCTCTACCTACACATACGGTATCGCGAATTCGTCCACCTACACCAGTGGCCGCACCAGGAAAAGGACAAATAGAAGTGGGAAAATTATGAGTTTCAGCTTTGTAGGAAAAATGTACTAATTCTTCTTTGAATTCATATTTTTTATTTAAAATTAGTTTTTCAATTCTATTTCCCATAATAACAGAAGCATTATCGTGAAATGATACTATACCATTATTATTATTAGTTTTAGTGCTTTTAATCATATCCATTAGGGATTCATTAATAATAGTTCCCCCTTTAATAAATTTACCTCTAAAAAACCAATGTCTTGCGTGTTCACTATTAGATTGTGATAAATCATATAATTCTACATTAGTAGGATCTCTATTTAATTCATAAAACATATTAGTATAAAATTTAATATCTGCTTGGTCAAATCCTAAACTATATTTATCACTAAATTTATCTATATTTTTTATAGGAACGTAATATGATTTTTTAATTTCTGGAATATAAGTTTCTTCTGAATCATTATAAATTTCATAAATCATTTTATCATAATTAGGAACTTGGTTTTTAGGATATTTGACTGAGAATTCAATATTAGTTATACAATGAATATTACTTTTTTTAAATATATAAATCATATTAGTATTCCAAGAAGTTTTAAAGAGTTTTTTAGGTCCTATTTCTATATAATCATCATTCACTAAGGACATATCATTAATAGGATATTTGAAGTTAGTAGATAATATTTGTTTAATTTTATTAAGAATATTAGTTTCAGTTTTTATATTTTTAGTATCATTATAATGAATATAAAATACATTTTCAAGTCCATTTTTAAAAATAAATAAATTTAAAAACATTTTTAATTTATTTAATTCATAATAATAATACTTTAAATAATTAAGTTTAATTATTTTAAGAAGAAGATTTATAATTAATATATGTGTGGGATTATTGGAATTTATAACTATTCATCTAATTCAAATATTATAAATGAAACTTATGAGAATTTAAAAAAAATACAACATAGAGGGCGTGATAGTTACGGTTATTTATTTATAAATAATATGGTAAAAAATATAATAAAAAACGTTAATAAAATCAAGGAATCCAATATTGAGGGAGAGTATAATATTAGTTTGGCTCATAATAAATATACAACTTCGGATTATAGAAAATTATTAAAAACAGATGAAGATATGTTAAAAGTTACTCAACCTTTTAAAGGTATAAATAAAAGGTTAGGTGAATTTTATTTAGTTCATAATGGAAATATAAAAGATTTAGATTCTATCATAAATTTATTTGATTTAGAAGATGAAGAATATTTAAATGATAGTCATTTATTAACTAAAATAGTTGAAAGTTTAGAATTACAACAATGGGAAGATATATTTAATCAATTAATACTTAGTATTGAAGGTTCTTTTTCTATTTTAGTCGCAACCAAAAATAATATCTATGCTTTTAAAGACTTACGTTCATATAGACCTTTATGTATAGGTTCAAATGAAAGGGGGTATTGTTTAGCGTCAGAGTCAATAGGTTTAGGAGATTATAAATATATAAGAGAAATAGAAAGAGGTGAAATATTAAAAATTGGATCAAGTGGAATAGAAAAATATGAGATAAATGTTAATTTAGGGAGAATTGAAAAGAGAAGTTGTTTATTTGAATATATTTATTTTTTAAACGGGGAATCGAAATCACTAAATAATGATTTAGTAGAGAAAACTAGATATCAATATGGTATAGAATTAGGGAAAAAAGAACTTAATTTGAATAAAAATATAAAAAATATAAATATAAATAAAAATAAAAGTGATAAAGAAAATTGTATTGTAATTGGAGCGCCAATGACCGGTATTCCTTCTGGTAAAGGTTTTGCGGATTTCCTTGGTTATAGGTATGAACAGATATTAGTTAAAAATAAAAATACAGGTAGAAGTTTTATATTAAAAAGCGATGAAGAGAGAATAAGTGAATGTAAAAGGAAATTTATTGTAGAAAATGGGGAATTAATGTTTAACAAGGAAGTATTCTTTTTAGATGATTCATTAGTTAGAGGGAATACCTTAAAGGTTATTATATCTATATTAAAGGAATATAAACCAAAAAAAATACATATAAGAATTGCGAGTCCGAAAATATTAGGTATATGTGATTATGGAATTGATATACCAAGTAGAGAAGAATTAATAATGAATTGGAATACAAATGAAGAATATGTAGAAAAAATAGGAGCTGATAGTATATGTTTTTTGGAATTGGAAGATATGTATAAGATTATGGGAAGTAGAGAATATTGTGTAAATTGTTTTAAGCAAGATACTAACTTAGAGTGGTAAAGTTTTATTTTATATTTTAATTTTTTTATTTAATTGTAATAAGAAAAATGTTAGTATAATAGTTAATATCAGTAATGTGATATTGTAAACATTAAAATTAAAGTAATATGAACCTCTATTTTGAGTATTAATTTGATCAAATTTCTCAATAATTTGTTTTTTTTCCAGTATTTCTTTTTTATTTATTAATTCTTTATTTACAAAATTCTCTATGTTTTTTGTTTCTTTGTCTTTTACATTTTCTTTTACATTTTTGATTTCGTTGTCTTTTACATTTTCTTTTACATTTTCTTTGATTTCTTTGTCTTTTACGTTTTCTTCATCTTCTGTTTCGGAATCAGTGTCATTGGGTAAAATATATTGTTTATGAACTGTAATTGTTTTATATTCCAATAGAACAATAGTAGCAAGTGCTGTATGTACTATATCTAATAATTCGGGATTAGAGGCAAAATATGAGTTAAAACCGTTATTCCATTTACCATTATTGAGTTGATTATCTAAGAGGTGATAAATCCAAGTATCTAAGTCTTTAAAGTGTGATATTTTCTTTAAAAGTATAAGAAGAAATATTGCGTGTGTATTGGTATATTTTACAATATTCTCACCAGTTTTATTAATATTATTGGTAATATTTGCCATAGTTATAAGAGTTTTGACTAAGTGATTTATAAGTTGTTTATCTATAGGAATATTAGGATATAGTTCTTTAAAAAATATTAGACATAATGTATTATTAATAATTTTTGTATCTTTATTACTATTACCTAAATAATCTAGAATTTCAACATTTAGATTTATATAGTTATTGGAATATATAGTATCAGTTAATTTCTGTAGATATTTTTCTGGTTTAAATTTTTCTCCATTTACAAATATATCTAAAAGTAGGGGGTCTTTAGGGAATAAAATACTTTTTACTTTTTTCCCACTAAAATCGGAATATAGGGATTTAAGACATTTATATAGAGATTTTTCTTTAGTTCTATCTTTAAAATGAAAATCTAAATTGTAATTATTTTGTATATAGAGAAGGTATACATAGATAAAATTATTTATTTTTTTTTGTTTAAATTTATTACTTTTATTAAATTTTTTTATAATTTCATATGCTCTTATTATTTTTTTATCAATATTTTTATTATTATTTTCAAGTTTAATATTTTCCATATATTTTATATATATATAAATAATTTTGTTTTTTTGTATTTTTTTTTTCTTTTTATATATTATAAATGACAAGAGAATATTTTGATGCCCACGGTCCAAGTGATTCTAATGAAGACGCTCCTAGTGTCTCAAATAATAACAATAATTTAGGAACTAATAATGTAGAAGAATTCGGTAATATGACTTTTAATACTGATTTAGTATTAAAGGCAATTTTTTGGGGTGCGATTTTTTACTTACTCTGTCTCCCACAAGTTCACAAAATGACTGCTAAAGTAGTAGGAAATAAAGTTGATGGGAACTTAGTTCACGGTATTGTATATGCTGTCTTATACTTTGTATTGAGCCAGTTTATATAAATGATATAAATGGGTTTCCAGTTTATATAAATGGTATAAATAGTATAAAAATTTAATATATTTTTAATTAAAATTGATATTTGTATTAATATAGTTATTAATGTAAATGCCTATTTATTTAGATAAAGCAAAAGGTATAACTCCCTTAGAGTTAATAAAACAATATAAAAAGGAAAATAATTTCCAAGGGAAAATGTGTTATGCGGGGCGATTAGATCCTATGGCACATGGGAAAATGATATTATTAAAGGATGAAGAATGTAAGAAGATGAATGATTATTGTAATTTTGATAAAACCTATGAATTTTTAGTATTATTTGGTATAAAAACTGATACTTATGATTTATTAGGGAAGGTAATAGAAACTAATATAGACTCTATTGATTTGGATAAATTGGAATTAGATAAATTTACAGGACAAATTAAACAACCATTTCCACCTTATTCTTCTTTTAGTCTTAAGCATAAAGAAGAAAGGAAACCAATTTGGGAATGGACTAAATTAGGTAAATTAGATGAAATTATAATACCTATAAAAGAAGTGGAAATATTTAGTTTAGAGGAAATAAGTTATTCAGAAAAAATAGAAGAAAAAAAAGATTTAGAAGAATATATTTTCGATAATATAAATTTATTAAGTGATACAAATAAAAAAAAATTTAGAGTAAATGAAATATTGGAAATATGGAAACATATATTTGAAACTTTAAAAATTAAACCAATTATAAAGAAATATAGAGCAAAAGTAAGTAGTGGAACTTATATTAGGAGTTTAGTAAATAGAATGGGAATAGATTTAGGGTGCGGAGCAATAACATTGGATATAGATAGAGTAGAATTACAAAAAATATAATTTTATTCTGTTAATATATATTATAATGGCAATTTTTACCAAAAATACAATGGAAGAAAAAAATAATATTTTATTGATAGTAACAATTATTTTAATTTTGATATTTAGTGTTTTTGTTATGATAAAGTTTGATAATTTAATAGGTGTTTTAGTATCATTAGCGTGTATTATACTTTCGGGTGTTGCGATAATTATTTTTGTAAGTTAAATTTATATAAACTTAATTAAAATAAAAATATATAAAACATTTTTTCTTTAACGTTTTTATTATTTAAAGAATAAAAGCAATTATTTAAAATTATATAATATGGATTGTGAACTTGATACCAAGAATATTATAGAAATCAAAACTGTTCAGTCTTCTGCTTTTCGTATTTTGGTAGAAGCTTTAAAGGAAATTTTAGTAGACGCTAATTTAGAGTGTGATGAAACAGGAATTAAAATGATTGCTATGGATTCTTCACATACTGTTTTAGTCCATTTAAAATTATTTAGCGATAAGTTTGAATATTATCATTGTTTGGAGAAAAAGAATTTAGGTATTAATATGCTAAATTTCTATAGAATTATTAAGACTATGAATAATAATGATACACTAACATTATTTTTAGAAAAAGATAATGATAGTATGTTAGGCGTAAAAATAGAAAATAGTGATAAAAATACAACTTCCACATTTAATTTAAATTTGATGGATTTGAATATAGATAATATTTCTATCCCCCCTGCAACATTTGAATCAGTTATTACAATGCCGTCTGTAGATTTCCAAAAAACTATTAGAGATATGCACAATTATGCGGATTTTATAGATATTAAAAGTGTAGAAGAACATTTAATATTTAGTTGTAAAGGGGATTTTTGTAGTCAAGAAACAATTATAGGAGAAACCCAAGAGGGTATGAGTTTTGTAAAAAATCAAAAACCTGAACAAATTATTCAAGGTGTTTTTGCTTTAAAACATTTAGTATTATTTGGTAAATGTACGAATTTATGTAATTCTATACAAATATTTTTAAAGAATGATTATCCATTAATTATAAAATATACAGTAGCATCATTAGGAGAAATCAAATTATGTTTGGCCCCAAAATGTACTAATGTAGATTAAAAACTTTAAATAAAATAAACTTTAAATAAAATAAACTTTAAATAAAATAAACTTTAAATAAAATAAACTTTAAATAAAATAAACTTTAAATAAAATAAACTTTATTATTTTGTCAAGGGGGTTTTGATCTAAACTTTTTTTAAAAGTTTGTTTGTTTATGTTTTTTATAAATAGGAGTGGAAGAGTCTAATATAGGTATAGAAATCAATTCTTTAATATCATTAACAGTTTCCCCTCTTAACCATAATTTAATAATGGAATATGTTTTTTTAGGACTAATAGATATTCCATTAATCAGATTATATTGTTCCTTATCTTTAAGGATACTTTCATTAACTAATTTTGTAGTTAAAACCCTCCATGCTTCGTGTAAATCTTGTTTATATATTTTAAATGAGAAACACCCCCCTTCTTTATTATCATCTGATTCCCATAATGGTTGTATATCTTCTCTCATAAGAAATAGCATACCGTTTTGTATATGTATAGGTTTTAGTAATTGTAATACTACAACAAATTCCTCGATAGTATTAAAAGAACATAACCTACTATAACTTTCTAAGTCCCATTTTTCATCATCGAATTTATGGAACCATAGTGTCCAGGAAGTATTTAGTTCTTGTTTTTCCATAATTTATGTTTATTTAATATTAATTATTAAAATAAATCAATTTTTCTTTAAATATATTCTTTTTATATACTATATGAATATCAATATTGTATTAAATGCACTAATCCATATTTTAATATTAATATTACTTTTTACCTTTTTTATTAATAATAGAAACGACACCAATAGTGTCATATTTATTTTAGCAGTTACTATAGTATTTGTCTGTTATTTATTAGAATTTGTTCGAAGACCGGAAATAATGAATATTAAATTAAATAATTCAAAAAAAAATAATTTAAATTCAAAAAATAATAATTCAAATTCAAAAAATGCTTTAGAAAATATTCATAATAATATTAATATATTAAAAAAAAAAGTTGATATATTAAATAATATTAAAAATAATAGTAAAAATAATAGTAATAATAATAATAAAAATAATATAAATGCGAATACAATAGAACATTTTACTGCTTCTGTAGACCATACTATAGGGCCGTGGGACGGTATAAATGTAGAAGATAAGGCAAAAAATAAAAGATTTAAATTAGAAGATAAATATCCAGATGAAGATTGTAAATGGAGAAAAAAACCGTGTAATGTAGATTTATATAAAACTGTAGGTAGTGTTTCGCCAACAGGTTTAGAAATTGAACATAAACCAGACACTAGTCATACTAAAACATTACCAACTGTAACTGGAAATAAAGAAGACCCTAATTCCCTTTTTATGTTTGCTTTTAATCAATCACACCCAGACTGTTGTCCTTCTACTTTTAGTACTTCTACCGGTTGTGTATGTACTACTAAAGAACAAAGAGAACATATAAATAAGAGAGGGGGTAATAGAAGTAAGGATATTTATCCTGCTATCTAAGTTTATATAATAATTTTAAATAATTCGGGATTATTATTAATTTTATTAAGTAGTTTTATATCTTCTTTAAAATATATTTTCAAAAAAATATCTACTAAAGGATGATTAAATAATATTTTATCTTCTTCTTTTGGTAAAACTGATATATTTTTTTTAGGTAAAATTATATTTTTATTTTCAATATTGATAAAGTTTAATAGTTTAGATATTTTATCATTTAAATTATCAACATATTTAATAATAATAATATTTTTATAATTTGTTTTACCAATCCATTCACTTGTATTTAAAAAGTGTTGCGACCAAGTAAAATCTTTATATAATTTTTCTTTATCTGTTTTTAATATATAAATAAAATCCAATATATTTTTATTTTTATTTTTATTTTTAAAAATTATATTTCTTTTATATTTAGTATCTGAACTGCCATATTTCCAATATTTAAACATAGATATAAAACGCGATTTTACATCTCTTACTATTATTATTGGATTATTATTATCTAAACATTTATTATCATGACCTTTACCTATAATATATTTACTATAATATGAATTAAAATATTCTTCTACAGCAGTTCCACCCGACTTGGTAGGATGAACGAATGTATATATTACCATATAATAAAAACATTTATTAAAAAAATTTTCAATTAAAACTAACTATACATACCAAATGGCGGATCTTCATCTTCTATTTTCCCCGAATCAACTAAATTTTTTATAATATCTCTATCTATTTGTAAAGGCAATTTAAAATTATCTATTTTAAATGGTAATTCTAAATCACCAATATTACAAGTTTGAGTTATTCTTATAATATTTAATTTAGATAATATAGTCTCAAATGTTCTCCTTAAATTTCTAACTCCGTCTTCTTTCGAATAATTTTCAATGATATATTTTATTATATCTTCATCAAATACAATATCTTCTTCTTTAATAGCGACTTCCTTACATAAACTAGGTATTAAATAATCTTTTGAAATAACTATTTTTTCATCTAAACCTAACTTATTAGTATGTATCATATACATTCTATCTCTTAAAATCGGATTTACTCTATTTATATCATTTAGTGAAAAAATAAATAATGCCTTAGATAAATCAAGTGGAATATCATTATAATATTTATCCATAAAATGATCATTTTGCGAGAAATCTGTCATATGTATTAATAAATTAATAATCTCTTCCCCTTTAGGAGTTTCACTAACCTTATCTAACTCGTCAAAATATATAACCGGATTCATACATTTAGACTTTTTAAGAATATCTACAATCTTTCCAGGTTGCGAGCCTTCATAAGTATAACTATGACCGTCAAAGAAACAAGAATCCGTCGCACCACCTAAAGATATAAATTGAAAAGGTCTATTAATCATTTTAGCAATACCCTCTTTTACTAAAGTAGTTTTACCATTACCCATAGGACCAACTATAGAGAAAACACTGCCTTTGGAACGCGGATTAGATATCCACTGTGAAACAATTTGTAAAATTTGACATTTTGCCTTTTTATGTCCGTAAACAGAACGATTTAGTGTT
>Ga0206682_10002547_pt1 | contig 16411 bp, 1 predicted proteins | sample M240m12015metaG_FD_155444 | JGI IMG/M metagenome (GOLD analysis project Ga0206682, IMG submission 155444) | Ammonia-oxidizing marine archaeal communities from Monterey Bay, California, United States - M2 40m 12015 | ecosystem: Environmental > Aquatic > Marine > Intertidal zone | place: USA... | reverse complement strand
GGAGCGGACCAAATTGCGACTGCAACGACGTGTTCACCTGCGGCGGGAGGGGAACTTGCATTAATAATACGGGAATTTGCGGCTGCGAACCCCAATTCCAAGGCGCGCGCTGCGAAATGTGCAATGATTTACGCACCGGACCATTTTGTCAATACGATCGGTTCCAGTGCCCTAGCAGAGAGGTTCAAAACGGTCAATTCGTCGCGATCAATACCCGCGGGGATTACGCTTGCAAATGCGACGCCGGCTTTCAAGGCAGCACGTGTGAGAGCTGCACGCCGAGCGCTTACCCGAAGAACGGTACTGAAATGTGTAGTTTTGTGATCCCAGCCTCGCTCTGCAACCGGGGGACCGTGAAACCGACGTATCAAGGCACGGGAATTATGTGTAATTGCGAATTGAATTTCGATCCTGCGCAGGATTGTGGAGCCTGTAAGACAAAGTACTTTGGATCAGATTGCGAGATTTTTTGTGATGTGCTCTGCACGAATTCGGGCGGCGAGTGCACGGTTTCTGGGTGCAAATGCCCCAAGGGGAAGAGTTCAGTGAACGGAGAGTGCGTTCAGTGTGGTGGGGACACCGATTGTACCGGTGGCGAGTGCATAGACGGGCGCTGCATATGCGATCCCGGATTTTACGGGGACGATTGCTCAATTTCTGCCCCAATTTTTGACAACAAAGTCTGCAACGGGTACAGCTCCGTTCTTGAGTTTGAAAGTGCCGACTGCGATACCGATGAGGACTGCACGACGGTCGGCGATACAACTATGCCAATTGATAATCAGCAGGTTGCATTTAGGGCAAACCAATTCGGGCGCCTTGAATCAACGTTTTGCCACCGGTTGGACACCCCGATTGCACTTAAAAACACGGCGGGCTGCTGTGTCGACGCGAACGCCGACGGGAAATGTGACGCGGCAAACCTATTAGAATCACCCTGCAGCGGGGACATCGTAGAAGACATCTGCAACCAGCGGGTGCTGGAGGGCGAAGTGAACGTGTTCCAATGGTGCACCTCGAAGCAGCTCGGCTGCACAAAAAACGGGGAATGTGCCGACCCAGTACTCTGCGAAGATAGGTGCGACGCGGGGCTTAATTCCTCTGAATGGGCAGAACGTTGGGGAGTAGATCACTCTCAGAGTATGGAGACAGTCATGAACGAATCGTGGAAGTTCCCGATCCATTTCGCAGACCCCTACAACGTGCGCGATTTCTACAATACCGCCTCCCTCGACGATGTATGCCCTTCTGGTTATAATTTCTGCAGAGACGCTCTAATCCCAACCGACGCGACGATTTACAACGCTACGCATAAGTTTGTGAGCGGTTGGCAGTCAATGCCGTCGTTCCACACGTGCGAGCTTGATTATCACATTATCATAAACGTTGATCGGGTTTATATTTATAACTTTTCAAGCCCCATTTGGGCAGAACACATTGAGTTGGTAAGCGATCCGTCAACCACAGCAGCGTTCGGGCGCCTTGGACAAGGCGCCAGTGCCTATATTGGCGAAACAAATGCTTATATTGACAGCATAACTCTCTATGGCAAGGGCGACGTGGAATTGATCATCTATAATTATACGACAGATGCATGTGTGGATTTGATGCGAAGGAGCGCCTCCACGTTCGCGCAGTGCAAGCAGTACGCGTTTTACGAGTTCGAGTACGATTGGGATGATTTTTGTGATTGGCGCGATTCGCTTGGAACCACTGGAGGGTTCGAGCAGCGGTGCTACGACCAGTCGCTAGTCTGCGCCGGGTGCGAGGACTGGCAGGAGAATTGCGAAAACTTGCCTCTCGAGAGTGAGTACCCGTCACCTATGCCCGCTCCCTGTACTCCATGGGAAGGCTTCTGCGAGGATTATCTTAACGTGAGTGTGCGCCAAACCGGCACCTGTGCCTACACGAAGTGCGAGTGCGAAGGTTATGGAGTCGGAGGCGAAGCGTGCAACCTGCAGTGCGTGGTGCCCCGATTTGTGAACTCCGAATCGGCGTGCGGAGCGGATTTAGATCCACCGTGGGGTCAGTGCGAGGAGCATCGCGGCGTGATCGCGTTTGGTATGGAGCAGGGTGAGTGCAATTGTTTTAACGACGGCGACCCTAACCTCGGATGCGCATTAGTTTGCACGGGCGAGCAAGATTGTAGCCCCGACATCGACACGCCCTTTTCCTTCACCGCGACAAATTGCTCGCAGTTCAGTGACGTTTATCAAGTCGAGGAAATCAACGACGAAGACACAACAGATCCGTTCCGCTGCCACGTGCACTTGCGGGACAGCCTATGCAATTATTTTCGCGGCAGATGTGAATGCGCGACGCCCTACACGGTTTTTACCAAATTAAACGAGCGTGTTTACTATAATATGGAGAGTTATAGAGTCGCGCTCATGCAAGGCTACGAAATTGACGAGTACGCTCCATTTGTGCTTTATACCAACCCGGGCGAGAGTATTCTTACTGCGGTGAAAAAGGACGTGCTATGTACTGATCCTTATGTCTACCCTGTGGTCGATTCATTGGTCTGCAACGACAAGACGGCGTTTAAAAATACCGATACGACGTTCGACGATGATTTTAGGAGCTGTAAAGACTACACTGTCGACGACTGCGGCACAATACGTAATAGCACGATCGTCCCACAGGATACGCCCTGTGAAGAGGAGATTCTCGATAAGCAAAGTTGTTTGGAGTACGGTGCTGTGCTTGCTCGTGTAAAAACAAAAACCAATGAGCAGAGAGTGATCACCAGAGAAAACGGACGATGCACCGGGACTGGAGAGCTGGCTAGCGTTGCACCGTATACGCTGTTAAACGACGGGTCATGCCAGAATTCTATTCTCACCTCTGACGAATGCGCTGCAGCTGGGCAGATGGTAAAGAGGTTCGAGAATATAGAGTTAGATGAGATGTTCGCTTACCCAAGTGACCCCAATGGACTGAAAGGTTGCTACTACGAAGCGGGAAGACTTTATTTCAACCCGTTTGGAGGGTTTAATACGGTAACTGCGTCTCCTGCAAAAACCTTAATTTGTAAGAAAGATGATCTGTATCTGGACGCGCAGGTGTTTGTGCGGCAGTTGGAGTGCTCTAACTGCGCCGCGGTCCAATACAGCGAAACACAATCCCAAAGGTTCACCGGTGTGGTTAGCGGCGACGGATTCATGATGAGCGATTGTTTGATTTTCAACCAAGTAGTTTTGCGTGACCAAACTCTAATTTCAGTGAACTCTGGAAAGTATCTGATTTGGGATCTTGATGGTGAGAAAAATGTTTACGGAGTGCGTCTAAAAACGAGTCTCAACCAGATAAGCCCGAACGGACGAGTATCTGGACCAGCATCTGGTTTGACACCGCGAGTGCGTCTCCACGGGGCGTTCCAAAACCCCCAGGTTCGAGTGGCGGTCTATGAGCACACTGAGAACGTTAATTTGGAAGTTGCCGAATTCGAGGATTGGAATTTTGTTAAAGATTTGGAGTTTGAATTGAAAGCCGACCGCCCACCAACGCTAACGATCGGTGGAACGTGCGCGGGGACGTACCAAGCGGGCGCTGCAAAAACAGAAAAAAGATATGTCTTTAAAGAAGGAAACGCTTGGTGCGCAGGAACATTTGGCAGCGAAACACCAAAATTAACTCCGAGCGATCCTTTATACAGTATAAATCCCGCCGAGGAATGCATGCGGAAATGCGAACTTATGACTGGACCGAACGGGTTTAATATTGATATAAATACGAATGCGTGTCAATGCGGTGCTTGTAGCGTGGTTTTATCTCAGGCTGGCTACGTATCCTATCTCATCGAGGATGTGACCGATGTGGAGAAAACCCCGGCGGAGCTGCAGGGAGATTGGGTATCTGGTATTTACAAACTGCGCAAAAACCAGAAAAGTGATTTTGGAATGGGCAAGTGCGTCAATACAGAAGGCGACAAGGGAGCGCACTGCACGCTTGCTTTAACAAAAGACGAATGTTATGCTCAATTGTCTGAAGTTCAGACCTGCGCAGAACACTATAATGGCGTCTGTGAGGTATTCTGCACTGCAGCAGGAGTTGGTTGTTGCGAGGGTCAAGAAGTTTTGGCAGGCGACGCGTCCTTTTTTGCGCCGTACATCCGCAAAATTGACTTTACACGATATTTCGCTGGCGAAACTGGACGCTCATCATTTCTTTACTCACCAGAATACGAATGCTTGGAAAACGTGCGGTCCTACCAATGGGTGTCGTCGGAATTTTGTGACGATCCGCTTGTCTATGCCCCAATTGGGCGCGAGATCAATTCAAAATATGAAACTGCAACTTCTCCAACAGGAATGCAAGATCGTGATTTCTCCGAAGCGTTCGAATTAGACCCCTTGCATGAATTTTACATGGTCGATAAAACCGAGGAGTGTTCCCGCAGGTGTTTAGCTGAAGGTTATGTTGGATTTACTACTATTGGTAAGGCTGACGAGACGCGATGTCTCTGCAATCCGTATTGCTTTAGCACGATTGCTGCAAGTCCGTCAACTTGGTACGACGGAGCGAACACGATTAATTACGAAATCAATTCGTATATCATTCTGGATACCAAAGTCGAGGCAGTTGCAGACGTTGAAATGTCTTGCGAGACCGACTATACAATAGCAGACGCCGGACTTCCTGAATTTGACGATTTCGTCTTCAATTTGGAACTCATTCCCGAAAATGGTAATTATGCGCACGTCCCGTCGCTATTCGATGCTGCTGACGGGTACTTTAAGATATTCAACCACGATGTTCCGACTCTGCTGACCAAAAAGTGCGTTTTTCAAGAGGTTAAAACGTTCAACCATATCAAAACACGCTACCTCAAGTTCGTTGTGCATTCGAATGAATTTGTTCTGCACTCGCTTGAGGTCAACCCGTTAATTACGACGACGGAGGTCGTGGAAAGTACGGGTAAATCAGGATGCATTATCTCGAATAACCAAGTTACATATCACGATTTTATACCTACGGTTTTGACGAGCGTGCCGTTGGATTGCAAATATAAACTACTTGCAAGCGGAGAGAAATGCGTCAACGGCGTGCAGCATCCGGGTGTATTCAGTACGGTGGAATGCGCAGAAGTGTGTGGGTCAGCGTTTCACCATACAACTGCGCGCGAGTGTTTCTGCGACCCGTTTAATTGTGCTGACAGGGTTGTGGACGCAGTTGCGTCGTCTTACAAATGGGGCGGAGACGACTGTATTTTTGAACTCCTTGAAGAAAATACATATTGCTCAGGTTATATCCCCGTGCTTGGCGTCATCGGCTTGGTGGAGTGCGCTGATTATTGCAGAGGTAATGGGCACACTGCATTCGATGCAGAAATTGGTCAAGATAATTGCGCTTGTGCGCCTGACAATTGCGTCAACCGACTTCCGCATAGTTCCTACAATTCCTACCGATTAAAACCTGATCTGGAGGAAGATTTAACCTTCATACGGATTTCTGACAAGAGCTGCGAGCACTACGGTCATCGTACTATCATTGACAAAGACGTTTGCGACCGTGCAGCTGCCGAATTTGGCGGCGAGCCAGTTGATATTTTTCACAATCATCAGTATGGAAAGTGTGAAGACGCTACGAATTTTTTCGATGTGCACGATGCACTTGACTGCGCGAGCCAATGTGCGGAGTTTTCTCTGAAACGTCTTGACGTATACTATACACCGACTATGGCAAGGTGCTCAACGTCGAATACAATGTACACGTTAATGGCTTCGCTAGGTTCAGACTGTCACGATTACTGCACAAGGGATAGGAACTGTAAGGTCTACTTATTTGACACAACTGTATTCCCAAACCTTTGCCGATTTTTGCCGTCCTGCATAGTCGATGCGAGCAGCGCGAATATCGGATTTTTCAAGTACGAAAGGATGGATTGCGCTTGTTCAGATGATTGTAAGGTAGTTAACGGTCTTTCAGCTTCAATCGGTGCGGAATTATCACCTCAACCAGCATTATCGTCCACATTATCAAACCCGACACCACTGCACGCGCCCATTTTGTATAATAATCCCCACTTATACCCCCAGCTTGTGGATATTGACGGTGACGGTGATTTGGATTTATTTGTGGTAGGGCACGCTGCTCCTACGCGCTTCTGGGAAAATGAGGGCGACGCATCCCAACCCAATTTTGTTGAGAAAACCGGTGCAAATAACCCACTTGATGGAGTTCACTGTGGATTGGCAGGTATAGTTGTTGCAGACAAGTGTTTTTTCACATTTGGTGACGTCGACAACGACGGTGATCAGGACGTTTTATTTGTTGAAATTCTCTCAACGGCTCACCGCCTTACGCTATACTACCGCAACGACGGAACTGCAGCGGCGGCAAATTTTGTACTTCAAGCCTACCCGGGTCTATCCGGAGGCGCGTTTTATATAAGTTTGGGAAGCGGATCATGCGTCTCCTCCTGCAGTCCGGAACCTTTGGTGCCAATGTTTGTTGATTACGATAATGATGGCGATATTGATTTGATCGCGGCAAAAGACGCGAGCTACCTTGATGAAGTTCAGAAAATTCTTGTTTACGAAAACGTGGGCAACGGATATTTCGTAGAGCGGTCATCACTTTTTGGTGATAGCACGCCGTTTGACAGCGTTTCCTCCTACACAACTTCAATCGTAGACCTGGACTCTGATGGCAAATTCGAGTTATTTGCTGATAATTTTTATTTGGTGAAGAATGCAGGCTACTCAGCGTCGGATCCGTTTCATTTGGATCAACTTCTTGGCGTCGGGTTCCATGCGTTCGGCGATTTAGACGGAGACGGAGTTCTCGATGTCGTGAGCGGTGAACCGGCTAATTCTGCACTTTATTTTTTAACAAATCACGGAAGTCAAACCGCGCCAAAGTTTTACGAAGCGCAGTGGGCGAAATCCGATTGCGCAGCGTTCTGCGTGGGCTTTCTAGGCTACCAAACAAGGATTTGGGATGAGCAATTAACCGAGTGCTGGTGCACAGATACGTTTACATCCATTGTGAGCACAGCTCCATACGTGATCTATCAACCGCTTGTTGGAATCTACGAGTCCTATACAAGCGTGCCGATGACACCAAGGGGGTGTTCAACGGACTATTTTACGGATAAAAACGTTGAGGTAGAGTGCACCGATTGCGTCTGCGCTGTTGGTGACGGTATTAGCGACCCTGATTATGTGGAGGTGACGATGGGAACGTGCATTTCAAATGGGTATTTTCCGATTGGGCTCAAAAGCGAGTGTTACAGTGCGGCGATGCAGCTGGGCTACGACGCAGTAAAGGTGACCAATTGGCATAGTGACGGTGGCGGGTACGATAATTTGCATTGGATGCCGACTCCATTACCTCTTGGTTGCTCATGGGTGAGTACTCGATTATATTACGGTGACGGCGCGGCGGATTGCTCGGCTACAAAAACCTGTATTTGCAAGAAAACGAGCCTCTATGTTGAAGTTACGGGCACTTGTGAGTCGAACGATTACTATTACATCAAAACTTTGCAAGAATGCAAGGCGGCGAACACTGAGCTTGCAAAGGGTTCTCCATACGTTCAACGTGCCACCGACGCTTCGTTCAGTGGATGCGCATTCAACGCCGGCAGCGTGACACTACATTACCCTACAAATTGGTTATTTGCAGCGGAAGGTACTGCTCCGGCTGGCACTGTGCTTTGCCGCAAGGCGCGGTATGCGAGTAATGATTATACGATAATTTTCGACGATACAGATTTCACTGGAGAAGTATGCGCGAAGTACGGTTTTTATGCAATTCTAGACCAGGACCAGTGCGATCGGGCGGCGACCTCATTAGGGTTGCCAGTCAGTGGAGTTCACCCGCGCGTCGCGATTTTTCCAACTTACGACCAAGCGTCGTACGCAGCATCTAGGAGATACGGTTGCGAGTACTGGGTCAACGGGTTCACTTCCGTAAGATCTGGGGGAGACCAAATGTGCACACCGGGACGTCCGTGCTTATGTTCAACCTCTGCTTCGCCTCCGTCCACCGCTGTTTTACCGTATTACGCCCTCCGTGATATTGAGGAATACGTTATCCGAGTCGAATCAAAATACGAGATCATGCCAGCATGCGGTAGCGGATTCGATACAGTTGGCTCTTATGAATGCGAACTAGCAAAATTACTATTTGCTACGGTCGAACCCGACTGCTCAAATCTTTGCAAGCATTCTGTCACCGAGTGCGAGGGCACGGAAAAGTGCATTTGCCATTCCGATACGGAGGTTACAGTATTCGACTCAAACGCATCTTGTGTTGTATGTGGAGGCGGAGCATCGTTTGACGTCAAAAGTTCATTTTTTAACGAAAACGGACAGACACGCGGTTGTATTTACTCTGAGGAAACTTCATGTTCGACCACCGAGATCGGTTGGACGCAGTATACGAATACGTACCTCACAGAAAATGCAACGTATATTTTGTCTGATTTCACGGGCTACTGTGCAGGTGCAGTCAACGTTCCCGGGAATTACAAGAATATGATTCTTTCCGAAACCATTGACTACTGTCAAAGGAATTGCCGAACGCACCCGTACTTCTCCGTGGCGAGAGATGCCTGCAAATGCACTCAAGCGTGCCCTGACCCCGAGGGTTCTGATGTGTACGCGACATTTGCTTATTCCGACACGCGCTTCGCGCAGCTGATGGAAAAAGACGATTTCATTCAACGTTGGAAAGATTATGACCCGAATATTCTTTGCTATAAAGACTTAGACCATACTGAAAACGTTAAGTGCGACTGGATTCGCGCTTTAAAGCACTTTGCTCGCGGAGCGTCGTATCGAGTAGGCGATTGCCACAATTTGGGACCAGGTGTTGGAGAAGGGGTAGCTTCGCAGATCCCCTGCAGCGGACACGGATTCCTCTCTGGAGGCACATGCGCATGTGACTATGCAGAGGAATTTGAAATAAAAGACACTGGCATAGGGCTCACGTTTGAGCTGCCCAATCTTCGCCAGACCCCTTTCCGTGCTAAAGATTGCAGTGTGATATGCCCGGGATTTGATTTATGGTCCATGGATAGTGTATGCTCGGGGCACGGGCGCTGCGAATCGGACGGGCGTTGTGCCTGCGAGCAAGGGTACGTTGGATTCAAATGCCACCTTGAATGCGAAAAATCAGTTGAAGCGCTCACCTGCAATGGGCACGGGGTGTGCAATGTCGTAGAAACGCCGATATCGCGCGGCTGGGACACTATACAAGCTCTCAACTGCGGTTCCGAAATCGAAGAAATGTATTTAGCTCGCGATCGCGTAGTTGAGGTTGGGGATGGGTACTACTATATGTACAAAGATTCGTTGGATTTAGTTGTCGAATTTCACAGGACGCGCGTGTTGACCATCGTGGAGTTTTCTGCGGCGACCGACAACGACTTTATCGTGCGGATTGATGAAGGTCAGATTCAAAACGATCCTGAAATAACCATTTGCCAAGGCGCGACGCTTATAAAAACATTTAACGGTTCAGCTCTCTCAATAATTGACGATAATGGAAATTATATTGTCAACAACTGGAACGAAACGCATCAAACCACGGTTTCCGTGAGCCCCGCAACATACACGTACTTTTCCCCATCGAACCAAGAGTTAAGAGGCACGTTTATTGTGAAAGAGTGTTCATCTTTCGAGCGCAGAAATGCAACCATTGACGATTTTTACATAGTGGGCAACGCATTCAGGCAGCCGTACAATACGACGACGACGTACCCGTTTATGCCCTGCGTAGATTCGATTTCTTTAAAGCGCGAAGAAGCCTCGCATCCTCTACTGCAAAGCACAACGGCTGATGTTTTCATGGATTGTTCGCTGCTGCCGGGTCTCAAAGGTACAGCTTACACAATTATATGTGGCGAATGTGCCTGTGAAGCTTCTTCGAGTTCAGGGCATTGGACGGGTTACGACTGCCGGACGCCGGCGCTCGGATACTTGGGCGAGGATGGAAAAACATCTTGCCCGGGCATGATCAACGGGATTCCCTGCAACGGCAGAGGAACATGTGATTGGGGGAGTGTTGACGGGTTGGGCAATACAATCTATGCTTCTTCTGATTGTTTTTGCGGCGATACATCCACGAATGCAAATTATATGTCTGCGCCGAGAAATCATGCGGGCGATCTCATATTCCACGCGTTCAATTTTGGAATTCCACTCTATCAAGATTCGGTTGAGTTTTTTGAGGGAAATACTACTCATTGCTTTGAAGGTTCGTCTCCCGTAACCGAAGCTGAATGTATTTATGATAAAACCGGAATACTGGTCTCTTTAGAGGCGAGAATTGTAACGGACACAGAATATGTGCTTACAGAAAACACCTGCACTGCGCTCGAGTCAAACAGCCGAATAAACAGGGTTACGGCGAGTGGAGATTTAGTGATCGAAGGCGAAAACCAAAAATTTAAGTGCGCTAGCGCATGTTTCGGACACTTTAAATACAAAGCAAACGGCAGAATCGGCTCAATGCTAATGCGAAATCAATTATCGGGAACGTTTGAAGAAAATGTACAGACTTGTGCATTCCTTTGTCTCGGTAAAGAAAATCCGGCAGACGATATTGATTTCGACGGGTTTAGTTTAACTGGCTTTTCTGTGAATGAAGAGGGGCAGTGCTACTGTGAAAAGGACGGTGCAGTCATCCTCGATGAGAATTGGCGATATTTCGAGTACGTAATTCCCTATAAAGAAGTGGATGGTGGATTGTGTCTGCTCAATTACGAGCTTGTCTATGACAAAACAAATCCAAATCCAGGGCAAACTTCAGAGGAACGCATTCAAAAGTGCGCGCAACAATGTCAAGCTTTCCAAAGCGCGAACGGAGAAGCATTAGGGTTTAGTTACTCTGAGGATCTCTGTTATTGCGAAATGCTTGGTAGTGACTGCGTGATTGGCAATCCTTCATTTCGGCGATTCGATTTTCAATATTTTGATAGTTCGAGTGTGAGTGAAAACGCCCAATGCACGTGCGGAATCGAAGGCGGTAAAGGTTGTTTTCCGACGTTAAGTCTTCCCGGAGTGAAGCCGACTAATTTTGTGCTGCAATCGGAGACAGAAGTTTACGAGGAATTTGCATGTTTGCGCAATAATAATCACGTCTGCAAAGCAGATAAGCAAGTGTTTGAGAACTTTATTCAAAATTGCGAATGCAAATATGGATTCACAGGACCACTCTGCGAAACAAGCAGGATGATGTGCGTTAACGGCGGATCAGAAACAGACGGAACGACGTGCGACTGCCCCGACACTACCAAAATGAACCCAAACGGATGTTGCGCAACTGGGCTTTATTGGAGCCAGGATCGATACAGTGGGTTCACACCGCTTCAATCCTTTGCTTTAATACCAGACAACGCGTTCTATAAAGACTCTTTACAAGCAGTGTGTAAAAAGTTAACATCGGATTCGTACCAACTCCAAATAGATGATGTAGGCTTGCAGCAGCATAATTACGTGTTTGCCACTAACGATCACGACGTCACCATGTCTACTGCGTGCCCAGAAGACGTTACAGAAGTTTCTATGTACAAAGCAGTCTATAAGTACACTGAAAGAGATCTAACCGACAACCCCTGGGATCCGTATTACATATACGCAGATCCAACAATCGGAGTTTTTTCGGATCATAATGCAAAAAGAGTTTGTCTCGATAAGTGCACGCTGAATCATATAGCAAAAGGCTTTTTCTTATCCACAGTCATTGCCACAGACACAACCGACTGGTTAGGACCACCGAGTGATGTGTTCTATGGGTTCAAATGCATGTGCACTAGTACTCAGGCTTATATCGGACCGACCGGCTTCCTAGAAAAACCTACTCTAATGCATCCGAGTCACAGTCTCAGAAAACAAAACAAAGCGAGAGTAGATTTCATAAACACCGGCAGGACGTGCCAAGAAACAGCTACTGAGCTCTCATACATGAAATACGCATCGGGAATTGCTGGCGTGCACGATTGTCTATCAAATTACATGATTTCTGGAACTCCAGCAAGCGACCCACCCGCAGGACACGTTCCGAACGCAAACTTCCAGTTAGAATGTTCGCAAAAGTGCATTCGAGACGGGTTTGATATGTTCTACACAACCTCAAGCACGTGCAATTGCGCTCAATCAGGTGGACAACTCGTATCTGATACTGCCGCGACGCTGTGTAGCATTCACTCCGAAACCGACAGAAAACAGGCATGTGCCTCAACGTGTTTTCATAACGGGTTTGGAATTTTGCAGTGGACTAGTAATGATCGCGAATGCAAATGCCTTGAAACATGCACGATGACTGCATCGGCGAATACGGATGTACACTTTGTCAATTCCCCCAGACTTTACGATGGCGACGACTCTATCGTGGGCGACAGATACGATATTGTCTACCCGGAAGACAATAATAATTTCGAGTGTGCTCAAACAACGGAGGGAATTGTAAAGCACGTGGACGTTCAGGGGCTCGACGGCGCGATAAACGGTGCCGGATACCAGAATAAAGTTGGTTCACCATATTCGCTAAAGCCAAGCTTTATAAATGCAAAAACGTCTTATACGCCTGTTTATGCACCAAGTCTTCAACTATGCTACGCAACCTGTTTGCAGAAGAAAAAAACCGACTCAAGGGTTAACAGCTTTATATTTAAGCCCAAGTATGAGACAATCGACATGGTTTACTCATCTGCTACACCCAGCGGGCTGCAGGATAGAAGCCTCCCTCGCTGCTGGGGGTGGTGCGGCGACGACAGTGATTGCGAACCCCCTTTAACGTGCACTACGCGAATGCGCCCTGCTGATCCCGGCTATAGTGAGGGAATCTGGGGGTGCAAAGAACCGGCGGTTCTAACTGATCAGTATGGTACAGTCGACACTGCCGTATTAGGAACGTCAAAAGTATGCGCAGTCACTAAGACAGAGTTCCTAAATACTCTGGATTGTATCTGCACAGAACACGATCCTGATTATGAATGCGAGAGCTATACTAAACGCAGCAACGGTCAATGCTCAGGCAGCACCTCACTTGGCGCACCATTGTCTGCGACCGATCTTCTTTACGACGAGAACAAAATCGCCGAGTGCAGAGCGAGATGTATAAATATTGACGCAAACGCAAAAGGATTTCACGTCAAAAATTCGGATAGTTCATGCTCCTGCAGTGCTAACTACTGTCAGTTTGTTGAAGACGCTGCATATCAAGCATACGATATTGTGCAGCCGTTCGGTGAAGGGTGTGTCCAATATGACGGTTTCATGCTCGAAATGGAGACCGGATTATACACGGAACCAGTTGCAGACAGAGAAAGAAACCCTCTTGCCTGTAATATCGAGTCTTACCTGCACTACGGCAACATTCTAGACTCATCGGAATGCGAGTGCCCGCTCTACGATTTCCAGCTTATGTTCCAAGACACTGACAATTATATCACAATGGGAACGTCCACGTTTCGCCAAATCTGGGTCAACAGAAACTTGGAATATAATCAACTAGCGCTTGTTTCAAGTAGTTTCACGCAGTCGGAGTGCAAAGCAGCTTGCGACGAAATAGCCGATTGTACAGAAATTTCATCGGACAACAGTGAATGTTGGATAATGATAACGTCCGACTTCTTTTACAACAATAATGAGGTACAGGATTGGGTATATACAAAGGTCAGCAGCGTGGGGTGCAGGTCATACAATCCTCACACCTATCATGACGGGACTGCTTTGGATACCACTTTTTTTCTAAAGCCGTATAACAGTTTCACGTCAATAGAGCAATGTTTGACCGCAATTCACGACGACACCGTTAAAAACGATCCGGGCACTTATCAAACGCCTAACAACGACGTAAACGACGCAAATACCCGAAAGGCAAAAGCATTTTTTAGATGGGGAATTCCTACTGGGTTGCACGGCGGCTTCTACGACCATACTTGTGCAACAAACGCAGGTAGACCTGATAAACACGGAGTAGCTGACAGTCAATTTAACCCGATTCTAGAAAGCGGATGGTGTATCGACTCGACAACGCGGAATTCACACAATACAGTTCCAAATTCCGATTCTGGATTTGACCCAATAGTACAGTCAGGTGGGACGAAAAGCACAACATGGATGCTGCATCAGGAAGCCGGGCACGAAGAGAATGCTCTGTATACTCGGTTTAGAAAGCAGCTGCGCGAAACGGAAATTCACCGATACTGTGACGTCGGTGAAATCTTAGAATACTTGGAAGCCGAGGCGCATCAACACGCAAATCCACACTATTGTATGCAAGAATGTCGCAAAAAAATAGACGACGGGTTTATATTATCACGGGCAGACGTTCAAAACGGTCAGTTTAGCTGTTTTTGTTCTGTTGTTGTCGACGATGATTGTGTTCTCAAGGACCGGTCGACGTTTCCGCAATACAAAGTATTCAAATACAACACTCCGTATTCGAGCACGGAGCGGTTATTGGTCACAGAAGATCGTCAGGTTGGGAATACGAAGCAGTGCAAGTGTCAGGGCTACTATATTTCCAAAGGGGAAGCGTTTTCGTGTCCCGAAAACACTTTCAAGAACTCCGGGCATTGTACGTCAAGCTGCGAGGCGTGTCCCGCGGGGCAATTCGCAGAAATTGGGTCTACCCGCTGCTCTCAATGCCCAGCCGGGCGCATCCTATCTGGTGAAGTCTGTGAAAAGTGTGAAGAAGGCAAGTACGCAACAATTATGGACAACGTTTGTCAATTATGTCCGATGGGGCGCTTTAATACAAACACAGGCAGAGGCATCTGCGACGGTTGCCCCGCCGGTAAGTACGACGACAACGAGCTCGAGGGGCTTATCTGCATTGACTGTGTGATAGGAAAATCAACACAAAACGCCCTTGCTAGCATTGAGTGCGATGATTGTGGAGAGGGAAGATATGCAGACACAACCGCAATGGCAGAATGCACGGCGTGTTTCACTGGGCGGTACGGTACACAGATAGCCCAGACATCTGTAGCTACATGCCAGCAGTGTGCTCCCGGACGAGCCCAGGGTCAGATGGGGCAATCATCATGTGATGTTTGTCCCTCAGGATGGTCAAATGCATACTACGCCCGACCAGAGTGCTGGGAGTGTCCAAGTGGTTACGCCCAATTTTATACAGGTCAACTTTCGTGTACGCAATGTGCAGGCGGAACGTTTGCACGCCATTATGGGATGCAGTCGTGTGAATTATGTGCACCAGGATTTTACAGCAACGTGAATAATGTGGCGGGTACGCAAGTATGCGTCGGATGTGCGACCGGGAAGTCTTCATCATATGGGTACAGTGCATGCGTCTCTTGTTCACCCGGATACTACTCAGAACACCATTCCACGTCTTACTGCACGCAATGCGCTACACTGCGACCTGCTGCTTTCACTTTTGCTTTTGAGAACGAGGGTTGGTATGTTCCAACCAATAACAGGGATACGTCGATCTACTCGCAGGCATGTGACTCCGTTTGGTCTCCACCGAGCTGGTTTAGCACGTCTGGAAAAGGCTCAAGCAGCTTCGATTGCGAAAATAACATGGCTTGGCATCGAGGAAGCGGCGCGTGGGCTCGGCGGCCCTGCTGGACTGGCGACACCAACAAATGCAACGAAATGGCTAAGAAAAAAGGCGATTACAGTGGCGGATGGACGCACAATGCAGCAGTTTACTGGATATATTGGTGCTTCCCCCCAACGAAGCAATACGCGGGATTAGACAAATAATCGAGCGGACTATTAAGGTGGCGGAAATTTCATAAATGGCTCTTACCCTCAGCCCATTCAATCACGTGTATGTGGACTATGAGTACGTCGGAGATATAACGAAATGCGCAGAAAAATGTGAAATCTGGAACATTGGCGCCGTCAAAAGCAGCGGGGAGACCTTTGACGCGTATATCAACGTTGACACCCATTATCCGACGCACCCGGGATGTGTGGAAGTGACTGTAGACTACCTTGCTGAACGTAATGCTGTGGATTTTTCCACAGCGTTTCAGCAATTCGTCGACTGGGTGGGACCACAAGCTGTGCTTATTTCACATAATTGCTTTAGGAGTGACAAGCTGGTTCTGGAGAGCGAGTGCACAAGGCACAATGTCACGATTATACCCGCAGGGTGGAAATTCTACGATTCGCTTCTCTTTCTGCGGTCGCAGATCCAGTGCCTGAGCTACCGCCTCGCAGACGTTTATCAGACGGTAACCGGAAAAAAGTTCCAACAGACTCACACAGCACTTTTGGACGCACAAGGCTTGAAAGAAATCCTGGATCTCGTGCCGCCGCATGGGCTGTACACCTACCCCAAGTACTTAACTCCTCTTCAGAACATTAAGTGGGTAGGCGCCGCGTGCGAAAACGCGCTGGTAACCGCCGGGGTGAGAAGCGTGGAAGGCTTAATCCTTCGGTATCAGGAATGGACAAATTTGGATGGGTGTACGGTT